>Ga0209022_1000797_pt1 | contig 37206 bp, 34 predicted proteins | sample PinacodermPK_FD_187300 | JGI IMG/M metagenome (GOLD analysis project Ga0209022, IMG submission 187300) | Host-associated microbial community of the marine sponge Aplysina aerophoba from Gulf of Piran - sponge pinacoderm, lysed by proteinase... | ecosystem: Host-associated > Porifera > Sponge >...
GTGCGGCTTGTGCCCGGTAGTGGGGAGAGTCCTGCCGTGCCCGGCGAGGACTACGTGGACGAGCCGATTGAGATGACTATCGCCAAGGGAGCCACGAGCGGCAGGGTTTCGATCCGGTTGCTGCGGAACGACGATATCCAGGCGAACCGTAGCTTGGGCGCCACGGTATCGCTGGTTGGCTGAGGGTCTCGGGGACGAGAGACACTACCCTTGAACCGAGGAGCGTGATGGGTCGGAGGAGTCTTGCATGGCTGACCTTCCTGGTTCTGTTGGCCGGGGTGGCATCTCTGTCGCTGTCGTCCTGTGGCGGAGGTAGCGGCGAATCCTCGAGCAATCCCCGCGATGAGGTGGTGATCACGCCGCCGGGTGCAGACCGCGCGCCCGTGATCGAGCGACGCTTGGAGGACATCACCCTGACCCTCGAGGCCGGCAGAACGGTTCAATGGGAATCGGCACCCATCCACAACTATTTCTCGGATCCCGACAACGACCGGCTGGAGTACCGTGCGACGTCATACGACGGGAGCGTTGCCCGTGTTGACTTCAAGGCTCCTGAGCTAACCTTGGTCATACGTGCACTGGCCTTGGGGACTGCGAGGATCACATTGACGGCGCGGGACCCCGGCGGCCTGTCGGTGACGCAGAGCTTCACGGTAACCGTCAATGACGGGACCGCACTTCCGCCCGACCATTCCGATGCGCTCGCAGGCGCCACCGAGGTCGCTTTCGAGGAGACCATCAAGGGGTATATCGATTCTCCAGATGACGTGGACTATCTCCGTCTGTGGGTGGCCGAGCCGGGTACGATCACCGTCACGCTCGATGCGGAGCTTGCGGGCGTCGAGGTCTCGTTGCTGGACAGCAACGGGAATGTTCTTGCCGTTGCGGAGACCGCAAGCGAGGCAGAGATAGAGTATACAGTGTTGAGGGAAACGTTTATTTTCATCAAGGTGGTGCTCTCCAAGGACCTCTTTTTAGCAGCGCTAAAGGCACTAGTGCGACTACCGTCCGCTTGGGATATTGCGTTGCACCACAGCGCCGCTGGACCGACGACGAGGGTGAGAATCAAACCAGATGCTCAGTTCGCCGGGGATTGCCGCTGCTTGGCAATTGTGGAGCCAGGTGGTGTGAGCAAAGCAGTCAATCTCGCGGACTACTTCGAGGGATCGACAGAGGAGTTGCTCTTCACCATCCGTGACATCCCGGGTGACCTCTCGGTTGATGTGGGCTCTTCTCCCGGCTCCGGCCGCCTTACGATCTCGGCCCCGCAGGGCACGGATTTGGGCATCTACGAATTCACTGTAGAAGCAGCGGATACGTACGAGTTACCAGACGGTCGGGTTGTGGCCAATCCCGAAACGTCCGTGGTCGTCACTGCGAAGGTAAACGTGGTGGCGCTGCCCATAGTGCTGCCGGGACAAAGCCTGACCGTCCGGGCGGAGCCTGGCAAGAGAACATCGATAGGCCTCACAGAGATCATCGGACCTCCGGAGAATATCGGGAACCATCTGCCGATTCGCTTTCAGCTTGACGTGAACGACCCCGGAACACAGCCAAGCATCTCGGACCTCTCGGCGAGGATAGAATCCAATACCTCTCTGGTGGTGGAGCCGCCGTCCGAATTGGAGGGCGAGTTTTCCCTCAAGGTGTCGGCATGGTTCCCTGACGCCGAAGGCTCACGGGAGTTTACGTTCCGGGTGATCGTTGGAGATGTGGCCGGTCCCCGGTTAATCGAAGGCGGCCCGCCTTTGTCGGTTTCCGTGGAACAGGGCGGCGAGGTCATGATCAGACTAACGGACCACATCGAGGATTCGGAAGGCGGCCGGCTCACCTTCGTACCCGCTTCACTTCCGTCAGGCCTTGGCGTCGCACGGAACGGCCCCGACTGGACTATCAGAGTGCCTTTGGGAGCGAAGTTGGGCGAACATGTCATTACGCTTACCGCGACCAACGAGAACGGCATGTCAGCGGATTTCGCTCTCCGGATAGTTGTCGAGGAAGCGAGCGCCGTGGTTGAACCCCCATTCAGGATTGGAGAACCGCCGTCCGATGTCCAATCTTGTCTCGCCACACTAGGAAACAGTCTCCAGCGACTCTATGACAACTTGGCGCAAATTGGCACAACGACACTTGAGATTTGCAGAACAGCTTATTGCCCTGGCGCAGTGGGGGCTGACGCGGTGAAGTGTAGTTGCTGTCAAACCGTCGAAGATTACATACAGGCGAATCCGCCTCAGGATGTTTACATAGATGGGTTTACATTCGAATGTACACCGGCTCCTGGCGATTTTTTGTTAACCTTGCAGGAGACTGTTGGCAGCCCGATCGGAGAACACTTCTCAATCGCTACGAGAGCAGACCAGAACATGTGCCGCACGATGATCAACAACAGACGTACGCAATGTCGTCGCGTTCTTGACGAGGAGCTGTTGCCGCAAATCGAGCGTTTCGCGCCAACCTTCGAAAGCTGTCGAAGGATTTTCAATGCACAGGTACAGGATTGCGAAAGTCATTTTGACGGGCAGCGCTTGAAGTGCGGCGGTTGATCTGGAGGTTGTTGGGATTCAGGCTAACCCAACGGAGCATCACCCGCTTCTCCTGCTGACATCGACGTTTCGATGAGTTGAGGGTTTTCCATGACCACTTCAGACCGTGTGAAAACTCGCCCGTCCCATCAACGGGAAGGGGCGGGTTTGGCATGATGGGATGTGGCATACATTTCAGCCGATGATCGTTCGCAGTTGCTGCTTCTGCCGGATGCCGTAGACGACTGGGTGGGCGCGGACAATCCGGTTCGTGTCCTCGAGGCTTTCGTCGCTGCCCTTGACCTTGAGCGGGCCCGCTTTGAGCGGGTGCAGTCCAACGGGACGGGCGGTCAGGCTACGATCCGGCAACTTCACGCGGGCCAAGCTCGAAAGAGAGTTGAAGAAAGCTCGACGCTCTTCACGGGTTTGGGGAGGAGGCGTCCATGTATCTCCGAAATCTCACCACCATCAAGTTTTCAACCCATGTGCTGTGCGTGTTGACAGCGTTGACCTTGGCTGGCTGTGGCGGTGGAGGCGGCACGATGCCAGAGCCATCGGTGCTGCCCCTGGCACTGCCTGCGGATCACGGAGTTCCCGCTGGCGAAATCACCGTCGCACCGGGGGAATCGGAGGAGCACGGCAATATCGTCCTCTCTTGCCCGGCAGGTGGTCAGGCCTGCGTCCTCAACGTCGCGGACGACGGCTCTGCCTCCTATGCCCAAACGGGCGGAATGCCCGCTATCGCGCCCCGCCCGCCGCTCCCGGATTCGGTCGAGCAACTGTTGCAGCGCCGACTGTTGAATTCGACCTGGCCCGTCGTGGTCAGCTTCGGGGGAGGAGTCGCGACCTGCGCGGCACTGGGATGTCCGGTGGCGGACGCTATTCACGTCGACCGCGGGGATGCCCGCCACCCGAGCGACGATCACCGGCCCGATCTCTCAGGCTTCGAGCCCCTCGAACCGCGCCGGGGGATTGCGCTGGCAAGCAAGGCGCAGCCCGTGGTCGAAGGGCAGCGTTCAGCCTTCCACCGGGCTTTTGGCGCCTGGATGGACCATGGGTTCTTTCTCGTGGAGACGTTCGCGATGCACGGCAACGCGGACCTCAGCCACTACCACACCACCTGGTTCGGAGACGCGAGCCACTCCAGCCAGTTAGCCTCGCCGGGCGACACCGCAACCTGGTCCGGCGTCATGTCCGGCGTGGAGTCCTCCCCGTCCAGCGGATCCGGAGCCTTCGTGCATGGCGATTCCGCCGTCACCGTTTCGGGCCTCGTTGTCGGCGCCGAGGTCTCGGTCGAGGTCGCGTTCACCAGCATCGTGAACCAGGACACCGGCGCCGGAATCGGGGACATGGTCTGGCGAGGGCTGCCTCTTCAGGGCAGAGAGTTCGGGACCGATAGCGTTCTGTTCAACGACGCCGGGTATTTCCGGGACGAGAGCTTCGGCGCCGCGGCAAAGGGAAGCCTCTACGGCCGCTTCTACGGCCCTGGTCACGAGGAAGTGGGCGGATTGTTCCACAGCAACGGCATCGCAGGCGCATTCGCGGGCAAGCGCGACCGGTAGGCCGTCTCCTCGACGTCACGCCCGCCCGTCGTGGGGTGATCCCGAGATGTCCCTACGGCGATCTGTTCAACCAGCGCGGGTTGTCGCGCTAGCCCGTACCCGACGACGAGCGCGCGGCGATCAAGCGGCACGTCCTCGACCTGGACCGCTCGGGCGAGGAGAACGATCCGCTTCCTACTTCTTGTGCGCGCCGAACGCGCCGACGTAGCTCTCGGTCATCGTGTCGTCGCCGGTTCCCGTCTCGCGGGTCACGCCGAACGTGCCCGCCACGGACATCGGGTGCTCGGTGGCTTCCTCCCCGTCGCCGAAGAAGCCGCCGCTCCAGGTGCCGTTGAAATCGTGTGTCGCCTGACCCACCGCCGACTGCATGCCCATCACGGCACTGCCGTCGAAGATGTCCGCGCCAGTCGCAATGGTGGTCTCCACCAAGTGGATGGGATCGTCCATGGCCTCGCCCCCGTTCACCCTGATGTTGTCGATCCTCCCCTCGATCGTCCCCGCAACGTTCCCGTTGCCTCACGGCTCCGGCTTCAACATGGTGCTTACTCCAGGTGCATTTTCTGTTGTCACGCCCCGCTTCCCCCTTCCAACTCCGGCCACGGATCGTAGTGCTCGTTCTCACATGCCACCAGACCGGGAAAGGCGCCGAGGACGACACCGTGCCTGATGCGGAAAACCGTGTCCTTTAGGCCGGTGTATCCTCCCATGCGGTTCTTTGTATTGAACTGGGTGCAGACGTACCAGCCTTGGCCGAAAATCATGTACCCTCTCCTCGGAGAGGAGATCCTGGCCGAACGAATCGAGTAGGGGTCGAAGTAGGCTTCCTGGATGTATTCGTGAATGAGTTCCTTATAGTGTGCCGGGTATGGCCCGATGTCTTCGACTCGTGGCGCTGAGCACCCTGTCAGTATGAGGACGGGCAGCATTCCAATAATCCACTTCATGATGCAGGTCCCTATCGTCGTGCGGAAGGAGAAGGTTTTCATGCCGTTCCCGAAACGATAAGTGGCAGGCCGATATGGCCCGCTCCCTGATTCTCCTTCCGCAACTCCTAGAATCCACTGATCCGCAGCCACCGGACTACGGCCGAACAACTGGCGAAACAGAACCGGGACGTGCCGCCCCAGTGGATGTACCACGGGTGCGGATGACGTCCACTCTTGCAGCGCTTGCCCACGTACACGGTCCTGGGCGGGTAGTCCTTCTTGGGGTTCATGATCGGGATCTCCCGGAGCCCGCTACTGCCGGGCTTCGGCAGGCCGCTGGACTCCACATCCCGGGCGATGAAGGCGAGGTCTTGTTGTGCGTCACCATGGTCGCGGATGTCCCACGGAACCATGGGGCGGCGGACCACTCCGGGAGACACTTCTTCCGTCAGGGCAATGATCTTACCATGGCAACTCACTCCTTCCGGTGGCGCCGGCTTCCAGCGCGCGCGGGCGGCCTCATCATTTCTTGGTGGTCTTGGTGGAGGTTCCGGTTAGGACTCCTCAACAGGATCCCAATCCTGCTCCATATCGCTTCCCGCCGACTTCCATCGCGCACGGATGGCCGCGTTGATTTTGTCGGCCATGATCTGCGCCTGATTGCGGGTCAGCCCCAGGAGATTGTCGTCCAGCCAGACGAAGTATTCTCCGTCGACTTCTTCCACGCGGATGTTCTTGACGCGCATCACCAGTTCCGATCTTTTCTTCATATGGCACAGCCCTTGTCCGCTGCTATCCGCTGAAGGTGCTTCTGGCAGTCCTGCCCCGCCTCTGTCGCCTCTTCCACATTCGCGTAGGTCATCAGCAACGCCGGCCAAAAGAACAGCACCGCGGCCACGTTTGTTCCCGTTGCTCCTTCTCTCTCCGCGCCTCACTTCGAAATCTTGAGCGTCCAAGAACGCCCCCACTGGCTCGCCGCGCGCCGCCGTGGAGTGGATCCCTTTCTTCGGAGTTTCGTCGAACACGAATGCGTCGTCACGCTTCGTGAAGGGCGAGTTCCCTCACTTCTGTCAGCAAAGTAACAGCGCGTCTTTCTTTTTTCCAGTGCTCGTCCCTCTCACGTTCCCACGCTCAAGCTAGCGTCCGTGGCGGTTCCCATGACGGATCACGCGCCGTGGGCGGCGGAAGAACGCGCATATTCCCTTATCCGCATGAAACTGAAATAACAATGGTTCTTTTCAAATACTTGGTGTCCAGTTGCTGAACATAGCGCTACAATTCACACTTCGCGGTCTGACGTCAGCGGGCGCCCTTTGAGCGGCAAGGAGATCGTGGAAATCTTCGAGAGCCTTCGGCTGGAGCGTGACCCCGCAAGGAGGCCGCCAAGGACACTCTGAGAAGCCCGATACGGTCCTGCTGGTCTTGTTAGGCAGGAACGCAGGAGGATACATCGTGGCCAAGGCAGATAAGAAGGCGAAGCAGCCTCTCAGGAAGCCGACCGTGAAGGTGAAGCCGTCTAGCTACCAGCCAAGCAAAGCGGAACTGGAAGCGGACATGAGCATCAAGGCCACGCCTCGGCAACTGGCGGCGGCGGTGCTCGCCACGGTGGAAGTCAGAGATGAAGATGCGTGATGATGGAGCCCTTCGAGTATATCATCATCGGTCTGGGGATCGCCATTTTGGGGTCCAACTGGAGGCTCCATCGCGACATAGCGGAACTCCGTGAACGCATCGCGAAATTGGAGGGTCTCTTCGAAGGCCATATCGGCGCGCAGCACGCGCACGATCCTTGACCGGCCCTGGGGAGGCGGGCTAGACTGGAACATACCAGACTGGTCACTAGAGGCGCGGGCGGGAATTGAACCCGCGATGCCGGGGGTGCGATCCGGCATGGGGCAACGCATGGACAGGGACGCGGCGGTGGTCGAATCGCTACGCGACAACACTTGGCCGGTGTTCCTCACGACGGCCACGACGGTGATCGGATTCCTCAGTCTGAACTTCTCCGCTTCTCCGCCTTTCCGGGTCTTGGGCAATCTCGTGGCGTTCGGCATGCTGGCCGCCTACGTGTATTCCATGACGCTCTTGCCTGCGCTGCTGCTGGTCCTGCCGTTGCGCGCGCGTCCCGTTGGCGCCGGGGATTCCACTTTTTCGATCGCCGGGGCGCCTTCGTCGTGGCGCGCCGCAGGCTCCTGCTGTGGTCGGTGGCCGCGGTGGCAGTTGCCCTGATGACCGGCGTTCCCCGCATCGAGCTGACGGATAACTGGTTGAAGTATCTGGACCAGCGTTACGAATTCCGGCTGGACACGGACTTCGTCATCGAGAACCTGACAGGCGTGGAAAGCCTGGAATACTCCCTGAGCGCGGAGCGCGAGGGCGGCGTCACCGGTCCCGACTATCTGCGCAAGGTAGACGCTTTCGCCGAATGGTACCGCGTCCATCCGGAAGCGGCGCACGTCCAGGCGTTTACGGACGTCGTGAAGCGCCTCAACAAGAACATGCACGGCGACGCCCCGGCCTTCTACCGCCTGCCCGAAGACGCCGAGCTTGCCGCGCAGTACCTGCTGCTCTACGAGCTTTCGGTCCCCTTCGGCAGCGACCTCAACAACCGCATCGATGTCGCCAAGTTCGCCACGCGCATGACCGTCAGCATGCGCCGTCTGAGTTCCGAGCAGCAGCGCAAGCTCGATGCGCGCGGGCAGGCCTAGCTCCGCGCGCCAACGCGCCCGACCTCGCCACCGGGGATCAGCCTCGTCTTCGCCTACCTGGCGATACGGAACATCAAGAGCATGTTGTGGGGCACGGCCGGCGCCGTGGCCCTCATTTCGCTGCTCCTGATCGGGATCTTCAGGAGCGTATGCCTCGGCCTCTTGAGCCTCGTGCCCAACTTCATCGCCTCGGCCATGGCCTTCGGCGTCTGGGGCTATCTGTACGGCGAGGCGGGGAACGCCGGATCCCTTGTGACCGCGATCTCGTTCGGCATCGTCCTCGATGACACGATTCACCTCATGAGCCGGTGTCTGAAGGCGCGCCGCAAGGGCCTTTCCGCGTCCGAGGCGGTGCGCACGGCCTTTCGCGTGGTAGGTCGCGCGCTGTTCACCACGGCAATGATCCTGGGGCTGGGCTTCCTGGTGTTCGCCACGTCGGGATTCGTGATCACCTGGATGCTCGGGCTCCTGCTTGCGCTCACCATCGGCTTCGCCCTGCTCGCCGATCTCCTGCTCCTCCCGCCCTTGCTGATGGCCGTCGACCGGAATGCCTGACCCCGGAGCCAAGAGCGGGCATGAGCGGGATTGACCGGTGCGTGCCCGAAGCGGGCAAGGTCCGCGTGCAGGCAAGGATTGGCGACAAAAAACCGCGCGTTCAGCAGCCGCCTTCCAGGGCCATTTTCGCAAATCTCGGCGTCGCTGAATCCGCGTAACTCTTCAGCACTTTGTCGAGCTTACCCTGGGACTTCAGGAACTCCGAAGCCGCCTTCAGTGCTTCCTGCACGCCGCCGCCGAGCCAGATCGGCGAAATCTGTTGTTGCAGCGTCGGATAATCGTACAGGGCCAGCACATCGCCGATCTGGGCCTCGTTGCCGGACACCGCCGCGGCAATCGCCTTCGCGTTCGCGGCGCCCGGTCCGTATTTCTCCGGGTTGGCGCGATAATCCGCGTCGGCAGACGCCACCATCTTCACCCACTGGCAAGTGAATATTGGGTTCCTGTTCGTGAACCCCTTGCGGGCGGCCATTGCATCGAACGTTGCGTTGCCCCAGTTGCTTAGATCCCCGGAGGAAATCAGCACCCGGCCCCTCTGCTTCATGCGGCCGAGGGCTGGATACCAAACGAACCCGCCGTTGACGTCGCCGCGTTCCCAGGCCGCCGCCATGTCCGGCGGCGACAGGTCGATGACCCCGAGCGCTTGAGGCGGGATGTTGAACTGCTCCAACGCGAACATCAGGTGGAAGTGAGCGGTGGAACCGAAGGGCGCCGCGATCGTCTTGCCCCTGAGATCCTGTGGCGCGGAGATCGAGTCGTCCACCACCAGCGCTTCGGCGTTGTGTATGTTGTCATGGACGTAGATGACCTGGAGATCGACGTCCCGGCTGTAGCCGGCCGCCATGGGCGAGGAACCGATGAACGAGATGTCCACCGAACCCGACGCCATTGCATCGACCACCTCGCTTCCCGAGGTGAATTTCACGAACTCGATGCCCCGGCCGCCAAAGCCCTCCGCCTCGATGGCCTTCATCCCGGCCTTCCACGGCCCGTAGACCAGCTGATAGCCGATCCTGACGCCGGCCGCATGCGCGCTGCCGGAAATGCCGATCAACACTGCGGTAAGAGCCAGGGCGGTCTTGCACACATGTCGTTTCATGATTTCAGTGTCCCCGTGTCCGGCCGGCATCCGCCTCCCAATTCTTCCCGGAGTCGCAACCGGTGGTCCGCCTCCTGCGGAGGTCGACGTCCTTGACACTCTCTCTCGAGTAACTAAGCTGCTTCTGGAGCGCCGTTGGTACTTCTTCGACGACGGCCTGGACGAGCCGGTAGCCGAGAGTGCGGGCCTTCCGGTTGAGGTTCGCAAAGATGCGATCAATGCGGCGCTTCTCATAGGCGTCCATGCCCTTTCCGACGTATTCCTCGCCCCGTGTGACCATCAGGTAGATGAGGCAGGCAAGCTCGCGCGCGGTTGCGGTGATGGCGACGGCCCTGTCCTTGCGGGCGAGACGAGCGCGATGTCTGGCGCCGATGAAGGTTTGGCTCCTTCGCGCTGCCAAGGCGGTCATCCGAAGCGCCTGCCCGACCGGGTTGACCACCTTGGGCGCTCGGCCCGGCAATGGCTTGCCGCCGTTGATCCTGGTCTCCGGTGCCACCCCCATCCAGGAGCAGAAGTGCTTGGCGGAAGGGAAGACGGAGAAGTCCGGTCCGATCTCCGAGGCGATGGTCAGGACAGTTCCGGTGCCGACGGCCGGGATCGCAGTGAGGTCAACGCCCATCTGGTACAGCGCCATGGTCAAGGCCCTGTCGCCGGCTGCGGACTTCTTGCCTCTGGAGCGCGGCAGCGTCTTACAGCCTTCGCCGGCCGATCCGTCACCAGCGCCTTCGTCCCCGGAAGGGCTGCCGCTTGCCGGCGTCAGGCGCTCGATCTGCGCCGCGCCCCGCGCTTCGCAGTCCTCGATCTGCCGTTCGAGGAAGTCGTAGCGCTGCATGGCCTGCTCCAACGCAAACAGATGCTCCTCCCGCCAGGTGCCCTCCAGGCTTGCGGCGATCGTGTCACCGCTGGCCTTGACTCGCCTGTCCCGGAACGACGCCAGACGCCGCGCGTCGCGCTCGCCGCCGATGATCGCCCGCAGGATCTTCTGTCCGGTCTGGCCCATGATGTCGGCCAGCACCGAGTCCAGTCGGATGTTCATCTCGGTCAGCGCCCTCTGCATGTGCTGCACGCAACGCGCGCGGTCCTCGATCAGCCGCTTCGCCTGGCGCACATAGGCGCGGAGCGGGCACACCGCATCCCTGGGCCGGAACGCGCTCCGCAGAAGGCCGTAGGACAGCAACTGCCAGATGGCGGAGACAGGTGCGGAATCCACTGCTCACCCGCGGTCGTGAACTAGGCGCCCAGCCCGTGCTCCTGGTGCTCGACGCCCAGCGGCACACTGGGCATGGCCGCCCAGTGACGGAGTGAAGTCGCCGGTGAACTGGTGCTCATTCATCCCTTCCCCGAAACCGCCTGTGAATTCGCCATGTAGTCCTGCGGGACCGCCTCAACCTTCCAAAGCTTGGCTGAGGGTGACTGGGGGAACAGGTGACTTCAGCGTTCGTCAGTGCTTGGTTGCCCTACCCGGTTGGTCCAATCACCCTCGACTATTGTATCGTCACGGTGCGGTTTGACTTCCTACTGTAAACCTTCCTCAGTGAGGGTAACGAGGTGGTAGGTCCTGTCTCCAACTGGAGTCTCAGAGCCACCTCGATGCTGAAGCACCATAAAGTTCACCACTTGGTCGAACCGAGGTATGTTCTCTCATACTACAATGACAAAACCAAGGCCATTATCGTAGAGAAAGGTCACTCTAATGCCGTAACTGGCTTTCCATCCGGGCCAAGTCCGAGAAGTGCTGGATAATTGGATGGGGCAGCATCGGCCGAGGCGATTCAGCCCCAGTACCTCCTTGTCGCCTTCCGAGGTGATCGCCAGGGCGGAGAGTGTCCGATCTCTTGTGTAAGTGAGCGTCGAGGGTCCAAACACTAGCAGGTTGTTGAAAAACTCCGCCTGACGCGGATAACAGTAAGTATCATATTCGTAGTCACAGGGAGTAAAGGATGAGAGGAACAGATCCGCGTCAGGAAGGGATGTTCAGTTATGTGTCTCCGGAGGCGCGAGTGCCAGCGGACCATCCATTGCGAGCGATACGGAAGATGGTGAACAGGCGCTTGAAGGACTGACGCGGGAGTTTGAGGAGATGTACTCGCACACGGGGCGGCCTTCTATCGCGCCGGAGCAGTTGCTGCGGGCGTTGCTGCTTCAGGTACTTTACTCGATCCGTAGCGAACGGCTGTTGGTGGAGCAACTGGACTACAACTTGCTGTTTCGCTGGTTTGTGGGACTGTCGATGGACGACCCGGTGTGGGACCACTCGACGTTCACCAAGAACCGGGAGCGGTTGATCGGGTCGGACATCGCGCGGGCCTTTTTTGGGCAGGTGCTGGGTCAGGCCCGTGAAGGACGCCTTTTGTCGGATGAACACTTCAGCGTGGACGGGACGTTGCTGGAGGCGTGGGCGTCGATGAAGTCGTTCCGGCCGAAAGATGGAGGCGGACGGCGCGGTGGCGGTGGACGCAACGCCGAGGCGGACTTCCACGGCGAGAAGCGCAGCAATGCGACCCACCAGTCGAGCACCGATCCACAGGCACGGCTGTACCGCAAGGGCCAAGGGCAGGAAGCGAAGCTGTGCTACCTGGGCCATGCGTTGATGGACAACCGCCATGGACTGATCGTCGATACCCGTACCACCGAAGCCGGCGGACGGGCTGAGCGCGAGGCGGGCTTGGCGATGATGGCGGCGCGTCCCGGCACCGATCGGCTCACCCTCGGGGCGGACAAGGGATACGATACCAAAGACTTTGTGGAGGGACTGCGCTGCGCCAACGTCAGTCCGCATGTGGCCCAGAACGATACCCACCGCCGTTCCGCCATTGACCGGCGCACCACCCGTCACGGTGGTTACGCAGTGAGCCAGCGCATCCGCAAACGGATCGAGGAAGGCTTCGGCTGGGCCAAGACCATCGGGGGCATGCGCAAACTCAAGCACCGGGGCCTGGCCAAGGTCGACTTCCAGTTCACCCTCACCTTCGCCGCCTACAACCTGGTACGACTGCGCACCTTGGGAGTCGGAGGTTGAGCATGCGTCCATGGCCTCAATGCGTCTGCGCCGCGCCCGCTGGCCTGAAATGGCCGGTGAAACAAGTCTATCTCGATGCCCTGAAGCCGGGTTTTCCATCGAATCACTCACAAACGCTCAAATCTAGGCGTTTTTCCACGGCCTGTTAGTGGGTCGTCCGGCAATTTCCTTCTTGGTGTAGAGCAAGCTGCGAAGATGATTGCTTCGCATGGGTTATACACTGGCGCTTCGGCGCAACAAGAGGATGCGGCTGCTCAGTCAATCAGCACGGACAAGGTTGTCTCCACCGATCCCCCGTACTACGACAACATCGGCTACGCGGACCTCTCGGACTTCTTCTACGTCTGGCTGCGCCGTGCCGTCCGATCGATCTATCCTGATCTCCTCGCTACGCTCGCCGTGCCAAAGGCCGAAGAGTTGGTTGCTACTCCGTACCGTCATGGAAACAAGGAGAAGGCAGATGCGTTCTTTCTTACAGGAATGACGAAGGCCATACGCAGTCTCGCAGAGCGGTCGCACCCCGGTTATCCGGTCACCATCTACTACGCCTTCAAGCAGTCAGAGACGAAAAGTGACACCGGGACGGTCAGCACTGGTTGGGAGGCTTTCCTGGCCGCGGTAATCGAGTCTGGTTTCTCCATTACGGGGACTTGGCCGATGCGCACCGAATACACCGGAAACCTGAAAGCCGGCACCAACGCCCTCGCCTCCTCCATCGTCCTCGTGTGCCGCCGGCGCCCCGGCGACGCACCCTTGGCCACCCGCCGCGAATTCGTCGCTGCGCTCAAGGCCGAGCTTCCGCTCGCCCTCGCCCACCTCCAGGCCGGCAACATCGCCCCGGTCGATTTCGCCCAGGCGGCCATCGGGCCGGGGATGGCGGTTTACACACGCTACGCCAAGGTATTAGAGGCCGACGGCAACCCGGTACCAGTGAGGGACGCGCTGGCGCTCATCAACCAAGTTCTCGACGAAACCCTTGCCGAGCAGGAAGGCGAGTTTGACGCGGATACTCGTTGGGCGTTGGCGTGGTTTGAGCAGCATGGGTTCGGCGAGGGGGAGTACGGCGTGGCGGAAATGCTCTCCAAGGCCAAGAACACGAGCATCGCGGGCGTCGTCCAGGGCGGTATCCTTGATTCTCGTGCAGGCAGAGTGCGGCTTCTGCGTCCAAGCGAATTAGCTGACGACTGGGATCCAACAGCCGATTCGCGACTCACGGTATGGGAAGTCGTCCACCAACTTGTCCGCGTCCTGGAGAGCGGCGGCGAGACGCGGGCCGCGGCGCTTCTCAGACGCCTTGGTGGAGTAGGGGAAACGGCGCGTGAGTTGGCCTATCGCCTCTACTCCATCGCGGAGCGAAAGGGTCGTCCCACGGAAGCGTTGGCCTACAATTCTCTGGTCCAGAGCTGGCCGGAGATTAGTCGATTGGCCGGCTCCCCAGAGCAGCCGGAGCTTCTTTGACAGCAGAGGCGTCAGCTTGAGAGATCTTGTAGACACGGGATAAACTACGCAATGGTGAACTGGGCGCGCTTCACGCCAGTGGACTTCGAGTATGACTTCGAGCGCGATGAGCTTGCGCCTCACAAGGTTAGCTTCGAGGAAGCAGTCGAATGCTTTTTCTCAGGCTTCGAAATTCGTCGCAACAAGTCGTACAAAGACCGTTATCAGCTATTGGGACGAACACAGGCCGGTAGGTGCTTGAAGTTATTTTCAACTGAAGCAGGACAATGTCGTCCGGATCATTTCGGGATGGCCGCTATGAATAAAAAATCGACACCCTTAACCGAAAGAGAAATTGACGACATCATCGTCGCCCAAGCGGACGATGATACGGCTTGGGGGAGATCGGTCCGTACTGGGAAAGACAAGGCCAAGACAGTACCTTTACCTACGTCGCTTGCAACGCGAGCTGCATTTTTCGCGCGCCTCCACCGAGAGAAGAGCATGGATGCGTGGATCGAACGGATCGTTCGAGACCGCCTCGATGTCGAAGAGGCAGCGTTTGCGGACCTGAAACGCGAACTGGCTGCACGTTGAGTTAACGTCCCACGGAGACACCTGTCGGATGGGAAGGAGCTTCAGCCGCCCCATTCCGGACTTCGTGATAGCAGAAGCCTGGCTCCCGTCTGCCGTCCCGTTCTCACTGTCGGCCATTCCACACACCCTCTGGAGACCTTCGTCGCCGTGTTGACGCGTTTCATTCACGGCGGCGCGGCACAGCGTGTATGTTCGCTTCGGCGGCCAGCCGCATCGAATGGGCTGTGGTCAAACAGGCCGAACGCGTTGGTTATCGACGGCTAGAACAGCATGGCGCCTCGGGAAGTGGGGCCTCGCTACGCGGAAGAACGGCGTTCGTGATAAATGATTACTCGGAATAGTACCGCAATACCGGAAACGAGCTGAGGCAACGGATGGCAATCACGAACCACGAGAGGGTTGGCAAGGCGATGGACCTCCTCCGGGAAGGTCTTGCGCCGTTTGTCGCGCGGGAGTTGAAGGGCAAGGACGTAACCGACGGTGTCTCCACATCCAACAAGCCCGTCTCCGAGCACGACGCGGCAGGTCTGCTCAAGCTGATCTGGGACAACTGGCAGTTGGTGTTCCGCAACATCCTGGGGAATTCGGAACGGAGCCTCGTGTCCGAGTTGCGTGGGTGGCGCAACAAGTGGGCACATCAAGAGAGCATTTCAGGCGACGACGCCTACCGGGCTCTCGACTCGGCGAGCCGTCTGCTGGCGGCTGTGTCGGCGCCTCAGTGGGAAGAACTTGACAAGCTCAAGATGGAGCTCCTCCGCGTCCGCTTTGATGAACAGACGCGAGGAGAGCGCCGCAGGCACGTAGGTGCGGCCATCGAGAGTGGCGCGACGGCCAGCCTCAAGCCGTGGCGCGAGGTCATCACGCCGCACGCGGATGTGGCGAGCGGCCGGTATCAACAAGCCGAGTTTGCCGCCGACCTGTGGCAGGTGCACGTGGGCGAGGGGACCGCGGAGTACAGAGACCCTGTGGAGTTCTTCCGCCGCACGTATCTCACGGAGAGCCTGAAGCGGCTGTTGGTGAGAGCGGTGCAACGCCTGACCGGGCAGGGCGGGGACCCCGTGGTGGACCTGCAGACCAACTTCGGTGGTGGCAAGACCCACTCGATGCTGGCGCTGTACCATCTGTTCTCGGGTGTGGCCGCCAGCGACCTGATGGACGTGGAGCAGATCATGCAGGAGGTAGGTCCGGATCCCCTGCCGTCCGTCACGCGGATCGTTCTCGTGGGCAACAAGATTTCGCCGGGCAACCCTTCCATCAAATCCGACGGCACGACGGTGCGGACCTTGTGGGGTGAGCTGGCTTGGCAACTTGGGGGAAAGCGCGCGTTCGAACGGGTCCGGGCGGATGACGAGAGGGCTACCAGCCCAGGCGATGTCCTGCGGGAGCTTCTTAACGAACACGGCCCCTGCCTGATCCTCATCGACGAGTGGGTCGCCTACGCGCGCCAACTTCACGATCACAGCGACCTCCCCGCCGGGAGCTTCGAGACCCAGTTCACCTTTGCTCAAGCCCTGACCGAGGCAGCCAAGGCAGCTGAAGGCTGCCTGCTGGTAATCAGCCTGCCGGCGTCGGATTCCGGCGGCTCGCCACACGCGGACGACGTGGAGGTGGGCGGCCAGCGGGGTCGCGAGGCCCTCGATCGGCTGCGCAACGTGGTGGGCCGTGTCGAATCATCCTGGCGCCCGGCCAGCGCCGAGGAGGGTTTCGAGATCGTGCGGCGGCGGCTCTTCGAGCCTCTTACCGATACGGCGCGGTTCAAGGACCGGGACGTGGTTGCACGGGCGTTCGCTGACCTCTACCGAACCCAGCACCAGGAGTTCCCGGTCGAATGTCGCGACGCGGACTACGAGAAACGCATCCGTGCGGCCTATCCTATTCACCCTGAGATCTTCGACCGTCTCTATACGGACTGGTCCACGCTGGTGAGCTTTCAGCGCACCCGGGGCGTTCTGCGCCTGATGGCCGCCGTGATTCACAGCTTGTGGGAGGGAACCGACCGAACCCCGCTCATCCTCCCGGCCAACATCTCGATCAACGATGGCCGTGTGCAGTTCGAGCTGACGCGCTACTTACCGGACCACTGGGTGCCGATCCTCGAAAAGGACGTTGACGGCGCCCACTCCTTGCCATTGCGAATCGACGGGCAGACATCCAACTTGGGCAAGTTTTCGGCCGCGCGTCGAGTAGCCCGCACTATCTATCTCGGCTCGGCACCCACGGTGGAGACCGCCAACCGTGGTCTGGAAGACCGCCACATAAAGCTTGGCTGTGTTCTGCCGGGCGAGTCGCCCGCGGTGTTCGGGGACGCTCTGAGACGGTTGGCGGGAGCGGCCACCTACCTCTACCAGGACGGAAACCGCTACTGGTACTCCACCCAGCCCACCGTCACCAAGCTGGCCGAAGACCGTGCCGAGCAATTGGGGCGGGAGCCGGACAAGGTTGTTCAGGAGTTGCGGAACCGTCTCACCGCCGACCTGAAGCTACGGGGTGACTTCAATCGGGTGCATCCGTTGCCGCAGTCGGGCCAAGATGTCCCGGATGACCTTGACGCACGCTTGGTGGTCTTGGGAAGCGACCAACCGTACAGCCGTGAGAGCGACAACCCGGCCCAGGCTTCGGCCGCGTCCATTCTCGAATCACGCGGCAGCGCCCCCAGGCTGTACCGCAACTCACTGGTTTTCCTGGCCGCTGACAGGACGCGCCTGCAGGATCTCGACGACGCGCTGAGACGCTACTTGGCATGGGAATCGATCGTGGCGGAGCGTGAGCAACTCGACCTGTCGCCACACCAGGTAAAGCAGGCCGAGACACAAAAGGAAGCAGCCTCTAGCGCAGTAACGGCGCGCCTGCCGGAGACCTATCAGTGGCTCTTGGTGCCCGTCCAGCCAAAACCGCAGGATGCCACGGGCTGGCAGGTGATTCGGTTGGTGGGACAGGATGCGTTGGCTGTGCGGGCAAGCAGGAGGCTCAAGAACGAGGAGCACTTGGTTACGGCTTTGGGCGCCACACGACTTCGGATGGAGATGGACAGAATCCCTCTATGGCGCGGCCATCATGTCGACATACGAGAGATCGTCGAAGACTTCGCCCGCTACCCTTATCTGCCGCGTCTGAAGGACTCCGGAGTCGTATTGGATGCCATCGCCAGCGGGGTTGCGCTCCTGAGCTGGCAGCAGGATTCATTCGCCTTCGCCGAGAGCTACAACGAGGACGGGCAGCGCTATCGTGGCCTCCGGGCCAATCAGATGATTACGGTACCGGACGGCGACTCCTCCGGTATGCTGGTGAAGCCCGCAGTAGCCCGGCAACAACTCGATGCGGAGAATGCCGCAGCAAAGACGCCAACCCGCCAACCCGACACGTCGGGAACTGGCGGAGAGACTACGGGCACTTCCTCTGAGACTGACCCCAAGCCGTCCGACACGCCGGCCTCCGCTCGACCAAAGCGCTTTCACGGCACTGTCTCTCTCGGTGCGATGCGGGCCGGGCTCGATGCAAGCCAGATCGCCGACGAAGTCATCTCACATTTGGCGGGTCTGGTTGGCGCTAAGGTCACCGCAACACTGGAGATCGAAGCCGAGATCCCCGATGGCGCCCCGGACCACGTGGTCCGCACCGTCACCGAGAACAGCCGCACGCTGAAGTTCACCAGCCACGGGTTTGAAGAGGAATAGCGGCAGGGGAGTCCCACGGCACAAGGGTGAAACAAGGCATGAAATTCTCAAGTTCAAAAAATCAAGCCGTTTTGCCGGGCTTCTAGCGAAACCTTGGACCAACCACGAATGCGATCCACCTGATCCTGCGCTTGTCGATCCCGATCTGGCCAGCGCGCGTTGGCTGTTATCTGTTCCAGCATCTCACCGCATCTCCGTTCATAGCTGTGGCGCTGAATCGGAGAAGTTCGCTCTTGCTCTCTTGCCCATTGAGAAGCTGCCTGCAACACGCTGAATGTCGTCCGGCCGTGCCTTGTCTCGTATGTTTCTGCAAGCGCAGACAAGGAAGCGCAGCGCTCCTGCCAGACGCGTGCAGTGCGCGCCTTTGGGTCGACCTGCGGAATCGCGAGTCTCAAGGTTTGCCAAGCGCCTTCCAAGACGCTCATCTCCGGCGTCAGTCGGACACCATAGATAGAGCCAATCTGTTCCGACAGCTCATTCGTTGGCAAGCGCCGGGCGTCTCGCGCGATTTGATCCATCAATTGGTGTTTAGTCTTGTGATGAGGGTCCCGGAACTGTATCGACTGTTTTCCGAAGATCATGCCGTTCCTGCAGATCCAACGGCAAATCCCGGCCTCAAGCCTGACGGCCTGCGTCCTGTTATAGCTGTTCACCACGCGGAGGAAGAACGTATGGCGACGTGGATCGACTCCGGGTTCGGGTGCAGGAACGGGAATTGGGATTGTGCAGTCAAGTGACGGTGCGGTGAAATCAGCGATGAAACTGCCTCGACCGGTCGCTAACATGACGTTGAACACGGTCATTCGGGTTTGGTGATGGGGACCAAACAAGCGCGCAAAGGCTTCTTGGCCGAGATCGACGACATCTTCATTGCGGATTAACCGATAGTGATCCGTAACGATGGCGAACGGCTCGTCCCCATGGCGGGGATCAACAGGCATCACCGCACGGTACCGTTTCGCGCGTCGGGACGGGGTACCGACGTACACGTCGGTCAAGGAAACAGGGAAGCAAGCGTCATTGAGTGCTTGCTCCCAGTTGCGACTATCAGAACTCGTCATCAGTGATCGGGGGAAGATGGTGAATGAAGAATTGGTGGAGCCGATGGGGATCGAACCCACGACCTCTAGATTGCGAACCTAGCGCTCTCCCAGCTGAGCTACGGCCCCACGCGTCTTGCAGGATCTCCAGAATAGCACCCCTCAAACCGCATGTAAATGCGCCACGATCAGCGCCACGATCAGCCGGTCCTTGACACCGCACCGCGGAGTTTCGTACGCCTGCCATCACGATGAGGACCGCGTACTTCGACCTGATCTCCGGCATCAGCGGGGATATGACCGTGGCGGCGCTGCTGGACCTGGGGGTGCCGCGCAAACGGCTTCAGGAGGAGCTGGGCAAGCTCGCGAACCTCGAGTTTCGCATGCGCGTGGGCAAGAAGGCGGTCAACGGTATCCGCGCGGTGCGGTTTCAGGTGCTCGCCGCCCAAGGGCAGCCGCGGCGAAGCTGGGCGGACATCCGCGCGCTGATCGAGCGGAGCGGGCTGTCGGCCGAGGTGAAGGCCCGCGGCTTGGCCATCTTCTCCAGGCTCGCCGAGGCGGAGGGGAAGATCCACGGGGTCGCGCCGGAGGAGGTTCACTTCCACGAGGTGGGGGCGGTGGACTCCATCGTGGACATCGTGGCGGCGGCCATCGGCACTTGTTTCCTCGGAATCGACGAGTTCGCCTGTTCCGCCGTGCCGCTGGGCCGGGGGCTGACCCGTTCGCTGCACGGGGTGTTGCCGGTGCCGGCGCCGGCGACGTTGGAGCTGTTGAAGGGGTTTCCGGTCGAGGGCGCGCACATCGAGGCGGAGAACGTGACGCCCACCGGCGCCGCCATCCTTTCGGCCCTCGTGACGGAGAAGGGCGAGGCTCCGGCCATGCGCGTCGAGCGGACGGGTTACGGCGCGGGCACGCTGGAGTTCGCGGACCGGCCCAACGTCTTGCGCATGGTGCTGGGGGAGAGCGCGTCTCGACTCGGACACGAGCGCATGTTGGTGATGGAGACCCACATCGACGACATGAACCCCGAGTTCTACGATTATGTGTTGGAGCGCCTCTTCGCGGAGGGGGCTCGTGACGTGACGCTTTCGCCCGTCCAGATGAAGAAGAACCGGCCGGGTACGTTGTTGCGCGTCGTCGCGGAACCGGAACAGCGGGATGCGCTGGCGGGGATCGTGTTGGGGGAAACCTCGACCCTCGGGGTGCGCTGCTACCTGGTGGACCGGCTGGTGTTGCCGCGGAGGACGCTGAAGCTCAAGACCCGTTTCGGCACGCTCACGGTCAAGGTCGCCGAGGAACCGGGCGGGGGCAAGCGGGCGACACCCGAATACGATCAGGCGCGGAAGGTCGCGGTGTCGAGGAAGGTGCCGTTGAAGGCGGTTTACGACGAGGTGACGCGCTGTTTCATGGGCGGGCAGTGACCCCCGGTCCACCCCTGGATTCCCGCTTCCGCGGGAATGACGTATTCGTAAGGTCTCCGCCTGGCGAGTATTGGCACAGCCTGTTTGGCGAATGACGATCGATGGCCCAAGTCGCGGTCTCTCTCTTCACGTGATCCGGGCAAGGTAGTCGAACTCGGCGTACCGCTGGAACAGGTCGCCCAGGTCGGGGCGCGTTTCCCGCGGCGTGGCCGGTCCCGGTCCGGACGCTCGCAGGAACGGGACTCTTCCCACGCACGGCACTCGCGTCATCTCCGCGAGGGTCTCCGCGTTGGTGTCCGTGGCCGGCGTCCTTTCACTCTCCATGTCGTTCAGGATGTATCCGGACACCTTCAGGTTGAGGCACGCGGCGTGTTCCAGGGTGAGCAGCGCGTGGTTGATGGCGCCGAGGCGGTTGCCCACCACCACGAGAACCGGGAGGCCGATCTCGCGGGCCAGGTCCGCGTAGGTATAGCTCGGGCGCAGCGGGACGAGCAGGCCGCCGGCGCCTTCCACCAGCATGAGGTCGTGGACGGCGCTCATGTCGCGGTACAGGCGCACGAGGAAGTCCGGCCGGATCTGCACGCCGGAGTGGGCGGCGGCCACGCTCGGAGCCACGGGGACGCCCAGCCGGTAGGGACAGATGCGCTCGATGGATTCGTTGCTGCCGGCCGCGGCCTTGAGGAAGGTGGCGTCCTGGGGCACCAGGTGCCCCTTCTCGTTCCGGCAGCCGGATTCCGCGGGCTTCATCACGCCGACCTTGAACCCGGCCTCCCTGAACGCGGCGGCCAGGCCGCACGCCACCAGAGTCTTGCCCACGCCGGTGTCCGTGCCGGTGATGAAAAAGCCGCGGCTCACGAGGCTTCCGTGACGTGGCGGATGGAGTCGCGCACCACGTCCACCAGGGTCGCCAACTCGGCGTCGCTGATGGTAAGCGGCGGGAGCATGATGAGGGTGTCCCCCAGCGGGCGCACGATGACGCCGCGCCGCCGGGCTTCCAGCACCACCTGGTTGGCGATCCTGAGGCCGGGGTCGTAGCGCTCGCCGCGCGCCTTGTCCTTCACCAGTTCCATGCCCGTCATGAAGCCGCGCTGGCGGATCTCGCGCACGTGGGGAAGGGAGAGGATGTCCGCCTGGAGCGTTTGCTCGAGCCACGTCATCTTGGCCGGCACCGTCTCCATCAGCGCTTCCCGCTCGAAGATGTCCAGTCCGGCCAGCGCCACGGCGCAGCACAGGGGGTTGCCGGTGTAGGTGTGGCCGTGGAAGAAGCTCTTGAACTCGCCGTACTCGCCCAGGAACGCGGAGAAGATCTGCTCGGTGGCGAAGGTCGCCGCCAGCGGCAGGTAGCCGCCGGTGATGCCCTTGCCCACGCACATGAGGTCCGGGGTCACGCCGTCGTGCTCGCACGCCCACATGCGCCCGGTGTGCCCGAAGCCCGTGGCCACCTCGTCGGCGATGAACAGGACGCCGTTGTCGGCGCAGATGTCCCGGATGGCCCGGACGTAGCCGGCGGGCTGGGGCCACATGCCCGCGGCCCCTTGCATGACGGGCTCCATGATGAACGCCGCCAGACGGTCTTTCTCCCGGCCGACCGTGGCGCGCGCCTCAGCCACGGAACGTTCCATGGCCTCGGCCTCGGTCAGGCCCTGTTCCCGCTGATACGCGTAGGGCGGCTTTACCGACAGCGCGGGGAACAGCATGGTGCGGTGGTAGTGGTGGAACAGCTCGCTGTAGCCCACGCTCATGGCCCCGACCGTGTCTCCGTGGTACGACTCCTCCAGCCGCGCGAATTGGGTCCGCTCGGTCTGCCCCAGGAGTTGCCAGTACTGCACCGCCAGCTTGAGCGCCACCTCCACGGCGGTGGCGCCGCTGTCCGAATAGAACACGCGGGTGAGCCCCGGCGGCATGACGGCCGTGAGCCGGGCGGCCAGCTCGATGCCGGGTACGTGGCTGAGCCCGAGGAAGGTGGAGTGCGCGATGCGGTCGGTCTGCGCCTTGAGGGCCTCGTCCAGCTCCGGCCGCCGGTGCCCGAACAGGTTGCACCACAGCGAGGAAACCCCGTCGAGGTAGCGATTGCCGTTGACGTCGATGAGGTAGCTTCCGTCCCCCTCGGCGATGATGCATGGGTCCTCGCCCATCCATTCCTGCATCTGCGTGAACGGGTGCCACAGGTGCGTGTGGTCCATGCGTTTGAGGGTGTCGTATCTGTCGCTGCTGCCCATGGTTCTCCGTTCGTGTGGCGCTGGCCGGGGATCGCCCCCGGTGATCCGACCTACCGCTGTCTGGCGGCGGCCGTCGCCGATGGCTCGTTGTATTCCGGGCCGGGAAGGTTCTCGCCGGCTCGCGCGAAGGCGTCGAGGGCGCGGTCGAGTTGTTCGTTCGTATGGGTCGCCATGGTGGTGACCCGCAGCCGCGACGTGCCCGGAGGCACCGTGGGCGGGCGGATGCCCTGTACGTAGAAGCCGGCGTCCAGGAGCCGCGCCGCAAGCTCCATGCACGGCTGCTCCTCTCCCACCATGACCGGAATGATCTGCGTGCTCCCGCCCACCGTGTAGCCGAGCCGCCCCAGGCCGTTGCGCAAACGCTCGGTGTTGTGCCGCAGCGCGCACTGCCGCTCGGGTTCCTTCTCCACCAGGTCCACGGCCGCGCCCGCCATGGCCAGCACCACCGGCGGCAGCGAGGTTGTGAAGATGAAGCTGCGCGCGCGGTTGATGAGCAGCTCCTTCAGCCTGGCGCTGCCCGCGACATAGGCGCCGAAGGCGCCCAAGGCCTTGCCCAGGGTGCCCATCTGCACCAGGACCCGATCGCCGAGCCCCATCTCCGCCACAACGCCGGCGCCGTTGGGTCCGCGGACCCCGGTGCCGTGGGCCTCGTCCACCATCACCATGGCCCCGTGACGCTCCGCCAACTCCACCAGCTCCCGAAGGGGCGCGATGTCTCCGTCCATGCTGAATACGGACTCGGTGGCGATGAGCTTGCGCGCCTCGGCCGGCGCCGCCTCCAGCAGGCTCTCCAGGTGGTCCATGTCACAGTGACGGTACACGGACACCGCCGCGCGCGAGAGCCGGCAGCCGTCGATGATGCTGGCGTGGTTCAACTGGTCGCTCAGCACCACGTCGTCCTTTTCCACCAGCGTGGCGATGATGCCGACGTTGGCCTGGTAGCCGCTGTTGAACACCAGCGCCGCCTCGGTGCCCTTGAAGCGCGCGAGGCGTTGCTCCAGCTCCTCGTGGGCGGTCATGTTGCCGGAGATGAGCCGCGAAGCGCCCGAGCCGCAGCCGTAGCGGTCCAGCGCTTGCCGGGCGGCTTCCTTCAGGGCGGGATGGTTGGCCAACCCCAGGTAGTTGTTGGAGGACAGGTTCAGCACTTCCCGGCCGTTGAGCACGACGGTGGCGTCCTGCTCGCCGTCCACCACCTTCAACTCGCGGTAGAGGTTGCGGCTCCGGATCTCGTCCAGCCTCTGTTCGATGAAGTCGGCCATGCCTCGGTGGGTAGATATCAGAAATACGACAACCGAACCATTGCCGTGGAACGGGCTGCGTCAAAACTCACGGGGTAGGGCCCTTCGAAACGTCATTCCCGCGGAAGCGGGAATCCAGGGGCGGTGAGGCGGGGAAACGCCGCTGTAACACCCCACCACCACCCCTGGATTCCCGCTTCCGCGGGAATGACGTTTCGACGTTTCGGGGGTGGTTGCCTCTCCAAGATGGTGTTCCGACACAGCCTGTTCCGCGGGAATGACGATTCCGGGCGTTCGAGTTGTTGCACGACGTGGAGGACGGGAAATCAAGGAAACCAAGGCTTGGAGGAACGTCCGTCACATTGACATTGACGAATCCGTACCTAGATTTTTCTGTGAACAACCGGGGAACCGGAGGGATTTATGGACATCAATCGTTTGACCGAGAAATCGCAGGAAGCGTTGCGCCAAGCCCAGACACTGGCCTCGCGGCGCAATCATCAAGGGGTGGACGTCGAGCATCTCTTGGCGGCTCTGCTGGAGCCGTCGGACGGCGTGGTCACGGCGCTGCTGACCCAGACCGGCGTTTCCGTGCTGGCGGTGAAGAAGGGGCTGGAGACGGAGCTCGACCGCATCCCCCGGGTGACCGGAGCGGGAGCCGCGGCCGGTCCGGAGCAGGTCTACGTCACCCAGCGGCTGTCGCGGCTGTTCGCCCGCGCCGAGGACGAGGCCGGGAAGCTCAAGGACGAGTACATCAGTGTCGAGCACCTGCTGCTGGCGATTCTCGAGGACGGAGGCAAGGCGAGCCAGGTGCTGCGAGCCCATGGGGTCGGCCGCGACACGCTGCTGGAAGCGCTCCAGAAGGTACGCGGGCATCAGCGCGTGACGAGCCAGAACCCGGAAGGCACGTACCAGGCGCTGGAACGCTACGGCCGCGACCTTACCCAGCTCGCGTCCCAGGGCAAGCTCGATCCCGTCATCGGCCGGGACGAGGAGATCCGCCGGGTGGTGCAGGTGCTGTCGCGCCGCACCAAGAACAACCCCGTGCTCATCGGCGATCCGGGCGTGGGCAAGACCGCCATCGTCGAGGGGCTGGCGCTGCGCATCGTGGCCGGCGACGTGCCCGAGGGGCTCAAGCACAAGCGCATCGTGGTGCTGGACATGGGGCTGCTCATCGCCGGCGCCAAGTACCGGGGCGAGTTCGAGGAACGCCTCAAGGCGGTCCTCAAGGAGGTGCAGAAGTCGTCGGGCGAGGTGATCCTGTTCATCGACGAGTTGCACACCGTGGTGGGTGCGGGCGCCGCCGAAGGCGCCATGGACGCCAGCAATCTGCTGAAGCCCATGCTGGCTCGGGGCGAGCTGCACTGCATCGGCGCCACCACCCTGGACGAGTACCGCAAGTACGTGGAGAAGGACCGGGCGCTGGAGCGCCGCTTCCAGCCCGTGACCGTGGACCAGCCCACGGTGGAGGACACCGTCTCCATCCTGCGGGGGTTGCGTGAGCGCTACGAGCTGCACCACGGCGTGCGCATCAAGGACGGCGCGCTGGTGACCGCGGCGGTGCTGTCGCACCGCTACATCAGCGACCGCTTCCTGCCGGACAAGGCCATCGACCTGGTGGACGAGGCGGCCTCCAAGCTGCGCACGGAGATCGACTCCATGCCCACGGAGTTGGACCAGGCGTCCCGGCAGGTCATGCAGCTCGAGATCGAGCGCGAGGCCCTGCGCAAGGAGAGCGACGACGCCTCGCGGGAGCGTCTGGCCAAGCTCGAGAACGAGCTGGCCAACTTCAAGGAAGAGGCCAATTCCCTCAAGGCGCGCTGGGAGATGGAGAAGGGCGCCATCGCCAGGCTGCGCCAGCTCAAGGAGGAGATCGACGAGACCCGCCGGGCCATGGAGCAGGCGGAGCGCGAGTACGACCTCAACCGCTTGGCCGAGTTGAAGTACGGCAAGCTGAGCGAGCTGGAGAACGACCTGGCCAAGCAGCAGGACAGCCTCAAGACCGAGGACGGCGGCGTGCTGCTCAAGGAGGAAGTGGACGAGGACGACATCGCCGAGGTGGTGTCGCGCTGGACCGGTGTGCCGGTGTCGAAGCTCCTGGAGGGCGAGCGGGAGAAGCTGCTGCACCTGGGCGAGCACCTGCACAAGCGGCTCATCGGCCAGGACGAGGCGGTGTCGGCGGTGGCCGACGCGGTGGTGCGCGCGCGTTCGGGTCTCAAGGACCCGCAACGGCCCATCGGGTCGTTCATCTTCCTGGGCCCCACGGGCGTGGGCAAGACCGAATTGGGCCGGGCGCTGGCCGAGTTCCTGTTCGACGACGAGGCCAACATGGTGCGCCTGGACATGTCCGAGTACATGGAGAAACACACCGTGGCACGGTTGCTGGGCGCGCCTCCCGGATACGTGGGATACGACGAGGGCGGGCAGCTCACCGAGGCGGTGCGCCGCCATCCCTACTCGGTGATCCTGTTCGACGAGGTAGAGAAGGCCCATCCGGACGTGTTCAACGTCATGCTGCAGATCCTCGACGACGGCCGCCTGACCGACGGCCACGGGCGCACCGTGGACTTCAAGAACACGGTAGTGATCATGACCTCCAACATGGGCAGCCAGCTCATCCTCAACTACAGCGGGCGCAACGACGACCGCGCGTACGAGGCCATGAAGCGGGAGGTGCTCGATGTGCTGCGGCGGGAGTTCCGCCCGGAGTTCCTGAACCGCGTGGACGACATCGTGGTGTTCCACGGCCTCACCCGGGAGGACCTCCGGGAGATCGTCGAGATCCAGCTCGGCCACCTGAGCGAGCGCCTGAGCGAGCGCCACATCCGCCTGGAACTGACCCGGAAGGCCAAGGACCACTTCGCCGACACCGGCTACGACCCCGCCTACGGCGCCCGGCCCCTCAAGCGCCTGATCCAGAAGGAGCTGGAGACCGCGCTGGCGCGGAAGCTCCTGGCCGGCGAGGTCAAGGACCATAGCCGGGTGGTCGTGGACCACGACGGCAGCGAGCTGACCGTGTCGGCGTCGGAGGTGGCCGACGCCGCGTAACGGATCTCCCCGGTTCCCTCCGTCGTTCCGCTCTCGTGGGAGCGACGGAGGCACTTGGATATGACGCCCCGCGGGGTCATTTGCAATGCCCTCGGGGGCTGGCTAGAATTCCCGGATGCAGTCCATCCTCAGAAAAAACATCGAAGATCTGGAGGGTTACACGCCTGGTGCGCAGCCCAAGCAGACCGATCTGATCAAGCTCAACACCAACGAGAACCCCTACCCGCCGTCCCCCAGGGTGCTGGCCGCGGTGCGCCGCGAGATCTCCTCGTCGCTGCGCCTCTATCCCGATCCCGTGGCCCTGGAACTGCGCGAGCGCGCGGCCGCCCTCTACAACGTCGGTCCGGAAAACGTCATGGCGGGCAACGGCTCGGACGAGCTGCTGTCCATCCTCATGCGCTGCTACGTGGGCGAGGGCGACAGCGTCGCCTACCCGGTGCCCACCTACTCGCTGTACGAGACGCTTGTCGCCATCCAGGGCGGCGAGAGCGTGACGGTGCCCTACGCCGACAACTTCACGATCCCGTCACCGCTCTACTTCCAGTCGAGCAAGGTGACCATCCTGTGCAACCCCAACGCCCCCTCGGGCACGCTGGAGCCGGTGAGCGAGATCGCGCGGCTGGCGCGCTCCGTGGCCGGCCTGCTGGTGGTGGACGAGGCCTACATCGACTTCGCCGACAGCGACGAAAGCGCCATCGCGCTGGTCAAGCGCTTTCCCAACCTGGTGGTGCTGCGCACCTTCTCCAAGGCGTATTCGCTGGCCGGCATGCGCGTGGGTCTGGTCTTCGGCGGCGAGGACATCGTGCGCAGCCTGATGAAGGTGAAGGACTCCTACAACCTGTGCCGCCTGAGCCTGGCGGCGGCCGTGGCGGCCCTGGAGGACGTGGAGTGGATGCAACGCAACGTCGCGCGCATCCAGCGCACCCGCGGAACCCTGGTCCGGGGACTGCGCCGGCTGGGCTTCGAGGTTCATGCGTCCCAGGCCAACTTCGTCATGGCCCGGCTCGGCCGGGACAGCATCCGCTGGCTGCATGAAGGACTGCACGAGAAGGGCATCCTGGTGCGCTTCTTCGATACCCCGGAGTTGTCCAACATGATGCGGATCACCGTGGGCAAGCCAGGTGAGATCCAGGCGCTGCTCAGGGAGACGGCAGCCCTGTTGCAAGGCCGCGGCGTCACGCAGCGGGCGTCGTAGCGCGCGCCGGCGGGTTGGCGACCCTTCCGTCAGTGAAGCGGCACGACGTGCGTGTGCGGCGTGGGTCCTACACGATCGCGGTTGTTCAGTATTTTCCGGAAGACGGACGACGTTGGCGCGGAGCCGAGGCCGCTTCGCCTGTTGCCTCACGCTCTGGAGCGTTGGCCAGCGACAGTACAAGCCGCACGAGTTCGGCCTGCCGCGAAACGCCGTGCTTGGCGAACATGTGCTTTACGTGCGCTCGGATCGTGCTTTCCTTTCGACCCATCCTCGCGGCGATTTTACGGACGCTCATGCCTTCGGCCAACAGCACGGCCACCCGGCTCTCCATCTCCGTGAGGCCCAAGGCCTGACCGACCATGGCCGGATCGATGTGGGGCCAGCTCACCGGATCCACGACCAGGACGAGCGCCGCGACCGGCCAAGCCCGCACGTCCGTCTTCCGCCCGTCCACCGGGTTGACGTGCAGCACCAGCGGTGACGGCGCAAACTGACGCCGTACCATGATCGATCCGCTGACGCCCTGGACCCGGAACGGCGGGAGCGCCCGACTTAATAGCTTCTGGAGGCCGATGTTGTCTCCGGGCGTACCGGCGAACAGGAACCCGTCGTGGTCGACGAGACCGTCTCCAACACGCAGCAATCTCCCGGCACTGTCGTTCACATTCACGATCCGCCCACGCGGGTCGAGTTGGATGATGCCCGCTCCAGTGGTGTCGAGCAGCTCCGTGAGGGACGCGCCCAAGGCCCCCGAGCCGGCAAGCACTTGGCGGACGCGGACGTATTGACGGAGATGGGGTAGTAGACGCCCGATCAGTTCGAGCTGGGGCGCCGACCAGTCGTTACCGACAACCGGGTCCAACACGCCCAAGTAAATGTTTGCGCCGTCGGGTCCGTCAAGGCGCACGTTGAGGCTGTTCTGGGCGTGCATACGGGGCGCCAGCTCGTTGTATACCAGGGAGGTCTTCCGCTCCGCCGCGGTGAAGAGGTTGGTCATATGGACCGGCTGGCTGTCGGGGAGCCGCATAAAACGCGGGACTCGTTCGTCTATGGGCATATAGACCTGGACGTACTCGCGTTCCAATTCGTGGTCCTGTCGCCCGCGGTAACAGAACTCCGCCAAATAGACCTGGAGGTTCTCCGGGCAGGAAAAGTCGACAACCGCCAGGCAGTGGCCGTGCACGCCGAGGGCGTCGTCGATCAGCGCGGAGGCGGCCGACCAGCGCCGATCGTCCAACGCCGCCTCGTGCATCGATGACAGGATGCGCTCGAACGTCTCGTGGTTGATCATGAGGGCAGGACCCTACGCCGCACCGCCGTTCACCCGGCGGTTCTCCTCCACGCGGATCTTGAGGATGCGGCGGCCTTCCATGTCGGCGATGGTGAGGCGGTGGCCGTCGGTCTCGATCTTTTCGCCGCCGCGGGGGATGCGTTTCAGCTTGGCCAGCACGAAACCGGCCAGGGTGTGGTAGTCCACGGACTCCTCGAAGGGCAGGTCGTAGTCGGACTGCAGGTCCTTCAGCAGGGCGGAGCCGGACACCACCAGCGAGCCGTCGGGGAGGCGTTCCACCGGCCCGCGCTCCTCGGCGTCGTATTCGTCGCGGATCTCGCCGACGATCTCTTCGATGATGTCCTCCAGGCTCGCCAGCCCTTCCACTTCGCCGTACTCGTTCACCACCAGGGCCAGCGCCATGCGCCGGCGCTGCAGGTCCTTCAGGAGCTGGCTGATGGGCAGCGAGCTGGGTACGAAGAAGGGCGGGTGCACCATGGCGCGCAGGTCGATGGGCTCGTTGGCCTGCATGGCGCGCAGGATGTCCTTGTTGTAGGCGATGCCCAGGACCTGGTCCAACTCGTTCTCGTACACGGGCAGGCGCGAGAAGCCGCTCTCGACGAAGTTTCGCAGCACATCGTCCGGCTCGGACTCGACGTCGATGGCGTGGATCTCGGTGCGCGGCACCATGACGGCCCTGACCGGGGTGTCGGCGAAGTCGAAGACGCTGTGAATCAGCTCCTTCTCGGTCTCGTCGAAGATCCCCTTGGCGGTGCCCTCGCGAATGATCGACTTGACCTCCTCCTCGGAAATGAAGCTCGCGGACCCGGTCTCCTTGCCACCGAACAGCCGCAGGACCACGTTGCTGGAGCGGGTCAGGAACGCCACGAGGAACGACGTGCACCTGGAGATGGCGTCGATGGGGAGTGCCACGAAGAACGCGATGCGCTCGGAAAAGCGCAGCGCCATGGACTTGGGTACGAGTTCGCCCAACACCAGGCTGAGGTAGGCGATGGGCAGGACCACGAAGAGGATGGCCGCGTAGTTGCCCCAGGTCTCGGCGTAGGGCAGCGGCAGCGATTGGAGTTGCGGCGTGAGGACCTGGATGGCGCCGGCGCCGCCGATGGCGGAGGCCAGGGTGCTGACGAAGGTGATGCCGATCTGCACCGTGGCGAGGAACCGGTCGGGCTCATCCTTGAGTCGCCCGAGGGCCGCGGCGGCGCGCGTGCCCTTGCCCTGCACCTGGTCGACGCGCGTCCTGCGCGTGGCGATCACGGCGATCTCCGCCGCCGCGAAGAAGCCGTTGGCCAGGATCAACAGCAGGATGATCGTGGCGCCCAACCATAAACTCTCGAACATCGAAACATCTCCCATCCGGAATGCCGGGACGTAAAGGGACACGGAGGAACACCGCTCCGGCTCGGGCCGGACGCGGGCGTTCCCGACAGACGCGCGGTCGGTCTAGGGGTGCATTTGTCCCGATGGGGCAATCAAGAGTTTGAGGAAGCGGGGGAGGGCGATGGAAGCCTTCAGGGCCGGAATGCGCGACGGCGGTATACTGTCGTCTTGTGGGTCGTCGGACATCTATGGAACTCCTTGTCTCCTGCGCCAGGAGACGGCCGATATTCTGCCAGGAATCTCCTTCATCCGTGGCAAAAATGCAAGCCCTTTTGCATACCTCAAAACCGGCAAGGAAACCAAGAGTCCTGCGGGCGGAAAGGGAAGTCCCGCGCGTCCGTCCCGCGTACCGCGCGGACGGGATTCTGGTTGACCTGCACCCCCTTATCCGTTATGCAAACCACTTTGAGCGTTTGGCAATGACGACTCGCCAAGTCCCACGACTGCTGCAGGAATGTCTCGATGGCAGTTCCTTAGCGCCGGGCCACGCCCTCCTGCTTTCCAGTGTCGAGGGAGATGAGTTCACGGCGCTGCTTCGAGCGGCCGCCGAGTTGCGTGACCGCCACAAGGGCCGCACCGTCACCTTCTCCCCCAAGGTCTTCATCCCGCTCACCAACCTGTGTCGCGACTTCTGCGGCTACTGCACGTTCCGCAAGGCGCCCGGAGAAGACGGCGCCAGGACGCTGTCCCTGGACGAGGTTCTGGAGACGGTGCGGCGGGCCAGGGTCATGGGCTGCACCGAGGTGCTGTTCAGCCTGGGGGACAAGCCCGAGGCCATCTACCCGGAGATGCGGGAGTTCCTCCGGCGGGCGGGTTACCGCAGGACGCTGGAGTACCTGTACGAGGCTTGTCGCGTCGTGCTCGAGGAGACCGGGCTCTTGCCCCACGCCAATCCGGGGCTCATGGCGCGCGCCGACCTGGAACGGCTCCGGCGGGTGAACGCGAGCATGGGGCTCATGTTGGAGAACGTCAGCGAGCGGCTCATGGAGCCGGGCGGCGCGCATGCCGACGCGCCGGACAAGAAGCCGTCGGCCCGGCTCCGGACCTTGGCCGAGGCGGGGCGGCTGGGCATCCCATTCACCACGGGCATCCTCATCGGCATCGGCGAGACCTGGGAGGAGCGCATCGCGTCGCTCTACGCCATCCGGGAGCTGCATGAACGCGACGGCCACATCCAGGAAGTGATCGTGCAGAACTTTCGCGTGAAGCCCGAGATCCCGATGCACGATCAACCGCACGCGGACTATGATGACGAGGCCAGGACCATCGCCCTGGCGCGGCTGATCCTGGGCGGCGACATGAACATCCAGGCGCCGCCCAACCTGACGCCGGAGTGTTACGAGTGGTACCTGAACGCGGGCATCAACGACTGGGGCGGCGTATCCCCCGTGACCCGTGACTTCATCAACCCGGAGGCGCCCTGGCCCGAACTGCTGGAACTGGGTGAGCGCACCGCGGCCGCCGGTTTCAGCTTGCGGCCGCGGCTCCCCATCTACCCGGAATACATTGCGCGGGCGGAGCGGTTCATCGCGCCCGAGCTGATCCCCTACATCGACAGGTTGTGCGACGAGGACGGCCTCGCCGCGGTCGGAGGACACCATGAGCCACATCGAAGCGATGTTCGACTATGACGACGGGGCCGAACGGCTGTACGAGCTGCTGCCCCGCATCGAGATGCGCGTCGCACGGATACTGGAGGACGCCCTGGCCGGCCGCGAGGTCACGCGGGAGGAAGGCCTGATCCTGTCCGAGGTGAGCGGCGACGAGCTGGCCGCCCTGTCCGTGACGGCCGACCTCATGCGGCAGGCCAAGGTGGGTGACCGCGTCACTTACGTGGTGTGCCGCAACATCAACTTCACCAACGTGTGCTACGTGGGTTGCAAGTTCTGCGCGTTCCACACCGGCCCCAACAAGCCCGGGAGCTGGGACCACTCGCTGGAAGACGTGGCGGACAAGGCGGAGGAGGCGTGGAACCGCGGCGCCACCGAGATCTGCATGCAGGGCGGCCTGCCGCGCGGCATGACGCCGTTCTACTACCGCGACCTGCTCCAGTCCATCCGCTCGCGCGTTCCCGGCATCCACATCCACGCCTACTCGCCCATGGAGATCACCTACGGGGTGGAGCTCACCGGCATGCCGCTGGCCGATTACCTGCGCATGCTGCGCGACGCCGGCCTCGACAGCGTGCCGGGCACGGCCGCGGAGATCCTCGACGACGAGGTGCGCATGGTGCTGTCGAAGAACAAGGTCAGCACCGAGCAGTGGATGCGGGTCATCCGCACCGCCCACGAGGTGGGCATCTTCACCACCTCCACCATGATGTACGGCCACCGGGAGAACGGCAGCCACTGGGTGAACCACATGCTGCTGCTGCGCGACATCCAGAAGGAGACCGGAGGCTTCACCGAGTTCGTCCCGCTGGGGTTCGTGCACGAGAACACCGCGCTCTTCCAGCAGGGCCTGGCGCGGCCCGGCCCCACCGAGGAGGAAGACATCCGCGTGCACGCGCTGGCACGGGTGCTGCTCAACGACACCATTCCCAACGTGCAGGTCTCCTGGGTGAAGATGGGCCGGCGCATGTCGCAGCTCTGCCTCCGCTCCGGCGCCAACGACTTCGGCGGCACGCTCATGGAGGAGAGCATCTCGCGGCTGGCGGGCTCCACGGAAGGGCAGATGATCTGGCCCCACGAGTTCCGCTCGCTGATCCGTGAGATCAACCGCATCCCGGCCGAGCGTTCCACCGGCTACGAGGTCCTGCGTACCTGGGAGGAAGAGCGCGAGCTCCTCGCGAGCGACTTCGCGCCCGCAGACGGCGCGGCGGACCAGACGGTAGCGGGGTTGTAGAGACCGCCGGATTTGTCCACGAAACCCAGCGCCGGAACACACCTGCTTCTCACCGGAGGCACGGGCGGGGCAAAGCTCGTGCTGGGCTTTTACGAGGAGGCGGCCGCCGAAGACTTGGTGGTGGTGTGCAATACCGGGGACGACTCGTCAGTACACGGCCTCCACGTATCCCCTGACGTCGATACCATCGTCTACACTCTCGCCGGTCTCATCGACCCGGCCAAGGGGTGGGGCGTCCGGGACGACACCTTCACCGTGCTGGACCAGCTCCAGCGGCTCGGCAACGAGACCTGGTTCCGTTTGGGAGACCGGGACATCGCCACCCACCTGACGCGCACGCGCCTCCTGTCGGAGGGAAAGCCGCTGTCGCGGGTGACCGCCGCGCTGTGCCGCGCGCTGGGTGTGCGCTCCCGCGTGCTGCCCATGTCTGACCAGCGTATCGAGACGCGGCTCGCCACGCCCGAAGGGGAGATCTCCTTCCAGGAGTACTTCGTCAAGGCGCGCTGGCAGCCGGAGGTCTTGAGCCTGCGCTACCGAGGGATCGAGGAAGGCCGCCCCGCGCCCGGCATGCTCGAAGCCATCGGCGCCGCCGCCCTGGTGGTGGTGTGCCCCAGCAATCCCGCCACCAGCATCGGGCCCATCCTGGCGGTGCCCGGCGTGCGCCAAGCCCTGCGCGAGACGCCCGCCAGGGTGGTGGCCGTGAGTCCCATGGTGCAGGGACGTTCCTTCAGCGGTCCGGCACACAAGCTCATGGCGACCCTGGGCGTGGAGGCGTCGGTCAACGGGCTCGCCGCGGCCTACCGTGATTTCATCGACGTGCTGGTCATCGACACGGAAGACCGTCACCTGCGGCCCGCCATCGAACGGTCAGGCATCGAGGTGCAGGCCACCTCCATCCGCATGGACACGCTGGAAGACAAGAAACGGCTGGCGCGGGAACTATTGACCCCGCTTTCGCGGGAATGACGTTCTGTTACGTAGTTGCCTCATGAGTTTTCACACACCCTGGAAAGCGGGAATCCAGGGGTGGGGAAGGGCGGGCCGCAGGCAGGTTTCAAAATTCGTCGGGCAGGTGCTAAGCACTTCTATTCCATGATGAAGTTCGGCGCACTCATCCCCGTCAAGGGTTTTCAGGGGGCCAAGCAGCGGCTGTCCTCGCGTCTCAGCGCGCCCGAGCGCTCGGAGTTGATGAAGGCCATGGTGCACGACGTGCTGACCGAGGTGACCCGGGCCGAGGGCCTCCACCGGACCTTCGTCGTGACGGGCTCGGACGAGGTGGCGCACTGGGTTTCGGCCTTCGACGTGACGGTGATCCGGGAGCAGGACGAGACGGGTGAGACCGACGCGGTCCATTTCGCTCTTGACGTCATGGAGGAGGCGGGCATGGACGCCGCCTTGGTGCTGCCGGGCGACATCCCGCTGCTGCGCGCCGGCGACGTGGAGTCCGTGCTCCGTGCCGCGCCCGAAAGCGCCGGCGCGCCGTTCGCCGTCCTGGTCCCCTCCCACGACCGTATGGGGACCAACGCGCTGTTGCTGGCGCCGCCGGACATCCTGCGGCTCCGCTTCGGTTACGACAGCTTCCGCTACCACCTGAGCGAGGCGGAAGCCCGCGGGGCCGCCGTCAGCGTCATCGAGAACCCGCGCATCGCGTTGGACATCGACGAGCCCGCCGATCTGCAGCAGCTCATCCCCCGCCTGGAGCGCGGCCGCACCCACGACCGCCTCGCCGCCATGCGCCACAACGGCAGCAGCTTCTTCGCGCGGGCCAGTTGACCCGCGAATTCCATGAAGTCGTACGTGGCAAGCACGCGGGTTGACGCGTAATGCGGCGCCTGGAAATCATCGCCGTGGAGGGGCTGGGCGAGGTCAAGCCCGGCGATCCATTGGGCCGGTTGGTGGTGGAGGCGTGCGCGCGCCAGGGGCTGGCCCCGTGCGACGGCGATGTGCTGGTGGTGGCCCAGAAGATCGTTTCCAAGTCGGAAGGGCGCGCCGTGGACCTGAATACGGTGACACCGTCGGCGGAGGCCCTGCGGCTTTCCGCCGAGCTCGACGGCAAGGACCCGCGGCTGCTGGAACTGATCCTGGGGGAGAGCCGCGGCATCGTCGCCAAGGGACGCAGCACCATCGTTGTCGAGACCCACCACGGCCTCGTCTGCGCCAACGCGGGCATCGACCTGTCGAACGTGGGCGTCGGCCGCGCCCTGCTGTTGCCCAGGGACCCGGACGGTTCCGCCCGGCGCATTCGCGAGGACGTGCGGCGGCTCACGGAGAAGACCTTGGGCGTCGTCATCACCGACACGTTCGGACGGCCCTGGCGCCTGGGCACCACCGACGTCGCCATCGGCGTGGCCGGGTTCGGCCCGCTGATCGACTACCGCGGTGGGACGGACCCGTACGGATACGAGCTCAAGGCCTCGGTCACCGCCGTGGCCGACCAGATCGCCGGCGCGGCGGAGCTGGTCATGGGAAAGACGAGCCATGTGCCCGCGGCCATCGTCCGCGGCCTGGAGCTGCCGCCGCACGAGGGCTCGGCTCGGGATTTGATCCGGCCGGCCGAGGACGACCTGTTCCGCGGCGGCCGGTAGGACGCTCCGAATTTGTGACACCTCGTGCGAACATGCTATGAGCCTTCCCATGCAAGATTCCATTTCGATCGCAATCGTTGGAGGGACCGGAAGTCTGGGAATGGGCCTGGCGGGACGCTTGGCGCGTCCGGGCGTCCGGGTGCTCATCGGCTCACGCGATGCACAGCGCGGCGCGGACGCGGCCAAGGACTTGAACGAGAGGCTGGGCACGAACTTCGTCGAGGGAATGATCAACGCCGAGGCGGTGCGGGAAGCGGAGCTGGCCGTCATCTCGGTCCCTTACGAGGGGCAGGAGAAGATGGTGGCCGATCTGGCCGGCGAGCTGCGCGGCAAGATTGTCATCGACGCGGTGGTGCCGTTGCTCAAGGGCCGGCCGTTCGTACCCGAGGCCGGCTCGGCGCTGCTGGAGGCGCAGAAGATCCTGGGCGACGACACTCCGGTCATCGGCGCGCTGCACAACATCTCCGCGCTGGACCTCAGCGCGCCGGACGAACCCCTGGGCGACGTGCTGGTGTGCGGCGACAGCCGGGAGGCCAAGGACCGCGTCATCGAGCTGCTGGATCGCATCGGCGCCACCGGCCTGGACGCCGGGCCGGCGGCCAACGCCTATGTCGTCGAAGGGCTGACCGGCGTGCTCATCGCTCTCAACCGCCGCTACAAGTCGAAGCACGCCAGCGTGAAGATTACGGGTATTTACTAGTGTCGTGTCCCGTAAATACCTGGCATAATTTGCTGGTCTTTTTCGCCGTCGGCTGCGTTCCTCTTCCTCGCGTGGTGCCCGCCACTGCTCGTCATCGCGCCTTGCCGACGACGAAAAATCCTGCGCAACTTATGCCATGTATTTGC
>Ga0209022_1000799_pt1 | contig 37190 bp, 28 predicted proteins | sample PinacodermPK_FD_187300 | JGI IMG/M metagenome (GOLD analysis project Ga0209022, IMG submission 187300) | Host-associated microbial community of the marine sponge Aplysina aerophoba from Gulf of Piran - sponge pinacoderm, lysed by proteinase... | ecosystem: Host-associated > Porifera > Sponge >...
TCGCCCGGAGTTACCATCCCTGCGGTGTTGGGTCCTATTATCTGGGTACCGTTCAGCCGAGCAATGGCTACCATTTCCATTACATCCTGGACTGGTATGTGCTCGGTTAGACAAATAACAACCTTGGCACCGGCCTCACAGGCATCTATTGTTGCTTGTTTACAAGCGGCAGGAGGTACAAAAAACAGGGCCGTATCAAATTCCATATCCTGTGCAGCTTGGCTTGCTGAAGCGTAAACTGGAACACCCAAATGGACTTGTCCTGCCTTTCGGGGGTTAACACCGCCAACTACCTTGGTTCCATATTTGAGCATTTCTGCTCCCCAGAAAGTACCCTGTTTCCCTGTTATGCCAAAAACCAAGACACGATGTTGCTTTCTTAATATCATGTGAAATCTATCCTGCCGATTCCACAGCTTTGATAACAGCATCATCCATCAAATCGTATGGTTCTAGGTTTAACCCTTCCCTGACCATGGCAATTGCTTCCAAATATCCGGTACCATTAATGGAAAAAAATACTGGTATGTCCGGTTCCAATTCTTGCCATGCCTTGACTATTCCTTCAGTCATAACATCCGTTCGAGCGAACGCACCACAAAAATTAACGAGGATGGATTTTATGTTGGGGTTTTGTAATAGAATCTCCAATGCTTCCTTACTCTTGGTGTGTGCCTCACCACCAATTTCAAGAAAATTTGCCGGTTTGCCACCGAAATACGTTATGGCATCCATTGTTGTCATGGTCAGACCGGCACCATTGGCAATAACGCCAACATTACCGTCCAACTCTATGTACTTCAAACCACTATTGGTGGCCTTCTTTTCTAGGAGTGATTGAATTTCCGGAGCTATTTCACCCTTGAGATGTTGTTGGCGATAAACCGATGAGTCATCCAAGATAAACTTACAATCTAGGGCCATGATATCGGCCCCGCTGGTTATAACCAAGGGATTTATTTCGACGAGTTCGGCATCATTCAAACGATAGACTTGATACAATTGCTGGATGGTTTCAACCATTTTGTTTGTAACGAGGGGTAAGTGACCGATGGTTTCCTCAACGAAATCTTTAGTTAAGATATCGCCAATGGGTATGGGCTTAAAAATCATCTGGGTCGGATCTTGCTGTGATATTTCTTCAACATCCATCCCTCCCATGATTGAAAACACCAGCATTGGGCCTTTGGTACTCGTATCATTGAGAATGGCTACATAGCATTCAGTGCCGATATCGGCGATTTCTTCAAGCAAGATTTTTGTGACTTCATGACCGCCGATAACCATGCCAAACATTTTGCTTGCCATGCTTTTTGCCACTTCCTGATTTTCTGCCTTCAGAATTCCACCTGATTTTCCTCTTTTGCCGATGGGAACCTGAGCTTTCAAAACACAGGAGCCAATTTCCTGGAATGCTGCGACAACCTCATTGACCGAAGTGGCAACTTGGCCCTTGGGTACTTTTATACCGGCCTTTACCAATAACTTTTTACCGCTGTATTCACATAGATTGGCCATTTTGTTACTCGTATCCAACCTTCTGCCATAGGGGACCAAACAGTTCCTCTTCGGTAGGTTTATCAGGTTCAATTGTGGTTACAAGATGGGTTATGTTGATGAAATGCTTATAGTTCAGATTATCCGAAATTGTGTTTCCTGCCCAAGTTCCTCCTCCCATTGAAAGGGTAAAAGGTAAACTGTTGTCAAAACCTCCCCCATTGCCAAAAGTATGGGCCTGATTGACCAGCACTCGAACGACATCTGTCGTTTGGGCAACCTTGTTGGCATTTTCCATGTCAGCTGTATGTATTCCCACTGAATGCCCCTTGCCCTTAACTTCCAGAATCTCCTTGGTTATCCTTAAAGCATCCTCAAAATCCTTGGCCCGATATAAGGTTAGAACTAGGGAAAGTTTCTCGTCGGCAAAACTCCCTTTTCCTCCAATGACCTTTTCCTCTACCATGAAAAACTTGCTATTGCGTGCTTCTGGGGGTAGTCCAAAAACATCTGCGGCAATATGGGCATCCTTGGCAATAACGCTTCTATTCAATACCCCATTCACCCATAGCTTTTCTTGTACCTTCATTCTTTGTTCAGGGGTGCACAACCACCCACCTTCCTTAGTCAAAGACTGAACTGCTTGTTCATAAACATTATTGAGAATGACAAGGGCATTTTCGGAAGAGCATGAGGTGGCATTATCGAAAATCTTTGATAGTGTTATTTTTTTGGCCGCATCATCCAAATCAGCTGATTGATCTATGATTACGGGTACATTGCCAGGACCAACACCAATGGAAACAGTACCTGACCTCATGGCACGTGAGACATTGTTTTGCGATCCGGTTACAACTGCCAGATCAACCTTTTCAATAAGTTTTTGGGTTGCTTCCTTGTTTACTGGTGAAGGCAGAACCTGAACCAGATCCGGTGGGAAACCGGAATTTTCCAATTCAGCCCGCATGAACTCAACTGTCTTGGCTGTAGTGACATAACCGGCTGGTGAGGGTGCGATTATGACCGCATTGCCGCCCTTGACAGCCATCATCGCTTTATTGGCCGGAGTTGCCGACGGATTTGTCGATGGGCATATTGCTCCTACGACACCGACTGGTTTACCATATTTTATTAATCCAAGTTCCGGCTTGTTCTCAATTTCCCCAATCGTTTTGGCCCGAAGGAGATCTCTGAGGGTTCCAAAAGTCTTGCGAGTGTTTTTGGTGACCTTTGACTCAACATTTCCCAAGCCAGTGTCCTTGACAGCCATTTCGGCTAGAAGTCGAGAATTTTCAGGTTTGTAGATGGCCCAGGCTAAAGCTCTGACAGCCATATCAACATTGTCCTGATCCTCACCTCGGAAAAGGTCCATTGCAACACGGGCTTTGTCAATCAAGGTATCTATCTGTTGGTCCAGTTTATTTTCCATTTCATTCTTTAATTTCGAAGATCCTTGACCTAACCATCTGGCTTGATTTCGGACTGGGGATTTCTTGATGTTTTTATTTCCGTCCAAATTGAAGAGATAATGGCCAGCCCTCCCAAGGCAAGTAAAATACCTGATATAGGCCTGCTAAAGAAACCTAGGAAATCGTAGTTCATGAGCTGCATTGATTTGGAAAAGGCTGATTCACCCAAACTCCCTAGAATCAGTCCAAGAATAATTCCGGCTGGAGAATAACCGGTCGAGCGCATGAAATAACCCAGGATTCCAGCAAAAAACATTATCCAAACATCGATCATCAGGTTCCTGAGTGCGTAAGCTCCAACGGTTGCCAACAACAGAATGATTGGAGCCAGATAACGAAAAGGAATTCTGAGGACATGTACGACTGTCTTGGTTTGAATCCAACCCAGTAACACTATCAATAAGTTGGCCCAGAACATGGCAGCAAATGTTATCCAGACCAGGTCATTAGAGTTAATGAAAATCAATGGCCCTGGCTCCATGCCATGGATCTGGAATATTCCCAAGATCATGGCGGTCAATGCCCCACCTGGCAAGCCCAATGCAAGCAGTGGGATCATCGCTGCACCGGTGGCGGCATTATTGGCCGTTTCAGAGGCAACTACACCTTCCATTTCACCTTGGCCAAAATGTTTTCCCCGTGCAGACCATTTCTGGGCCTGGCTATATCCCAAGAAAGCTGCAAGTGTTGCCCCTATACCTGGTAAAATTCCAGCGAAAAAACCAATGAATATTGACCTTATCATGGTGAAACGAACTTTCCAGAATTCCAAAATTGTGGGAAACTCCATGGCAGCCTTCATCCGTTGCCTCGTACCTGAGGAAATTGCCGTTGCCTGAACCAAAACCTCTGACACAGCGAAGAAGCCGAGAATCATCGGAATAAAGTGCAAACCTGCTGAAAGGTAATAGGATTTGTACTCCCAATTCAATATTGACCATTCGCTGAAGCGAGGTATGCCTCCAACCGGATCAGTTCCGATTGTCGCGAGGAGTAACCCGGCGAAAACCGAGAGCCAACCTTTCCAGAGATTGGCCGATCCAATTGAGGCTGAAACCGCCAACCCAAAAAAGATCAAGGCAAAAATCTCTTGTGAACCGAAAGCCCGAATTGCCCAGTTTGCTATTGAACCTGTGGCTGACATCATCAGGAGGGCCGAACACACTCCCCCAATGGCCGAGCAACAGACTGCGGCTCCGATGGCTTTGCCAGCCATCCCCTTGACAGTCATGGGATAACCGTCAAAACAGGTGGGTGCATTTTCTGGTGCACCAGGAATATTAAATAGAATTGCCGTTATGGCTCCACCAAAAACCCCCGAGCAATAAATAACCGAATACAGCATAACTGCATGGGTGGGTTCCATTGTGATTGTGAAGGGTAGGATTACGGCTCCGAGAGTAAGCATATTTACCCCAGGAATAGCACCGAAAAACATTCCTCCCAATAAGCCAAGAACAAAAATGATCAGTGCTTCCCAATCCCCGAAAAGCATTATTGTTCCAGTTAGAAATTGCTCCATAGCGTTTACATTCCTATCCTGGCAACAACAATTATCCAGTTGTTAAAGTCATAAAAGAAATCCCACCTGCCGACGGGAAGAGCCACATAAAATAAACGTGTAAATACCACCAAAAGCAGCAGGTAGGAAATTGCAGTAATCCCCAACAAGGCCTTGATTGACCTCACTTTAAGTAACAGCATCAAACTAACGATGAAGAATGGGGTTAAAAAATAGACGCCCATTCTCGGGACAAGTAAAAGATACACAAAGGGCAGCAGAAAAATGGCAATATTGGTTAATTTGGTTGCTTGGCTGGTTTTTGCTTCTGTCTTCTTTTCTGCACTTGGTTGGACATTTGGGGCAGCTCCTCCTGATTTTATTCTCAAAATCTGGAATATGAATTGTAGTGTGGCTCCTGCGCCCAGAGCCAGGGTAATGGTAATTGGCCAACCATCGGCATCAAATCTATACGCTGCTATCTCCTGACTGAAATTATCAACTTGGGAGAGGGCAACAAGGACCAATACCATCCACATCAACCATTCAGTCAGGGGCTTGAAGTAATCATTCCCTCTTATGGATGCCAATTTGGAATTTTGATCAATCATGGGGTTCAATAAACTAAAAATAAAGGAGGGTGAAATTCACCCTCCTTAATATTATGGTGCTTTAGTTACCAATTCCCAAAACCTTGTACATGTCCTGATAGGTCTTGACTGCATCATTGATGAGGGTTATTGAACCTTCGGTATCTCTGAAACTGTCAATAAGATGCATATACTTGCTCCGGTTGAATTCCTGATAGTCGTCAGTATTGAATCCAGCTGCGCAGGATTCTGAAAGAAATGCTACGATATTTTCGGGCACACCATTCTTGACATAAAACCCACGGAATCTGGTCAAGGCATCAAAATCGGCCCCAACTTCGATATGGGTAGGTACGTCAGCAAAGGCGGATGGGCGTTCCCCGAATATGGTCAGGATGGGTATCATTTCGCCTGAATCAAGGAAACTCCTGACATCGCCTGGTTGTTCAAAAAGAACATCAACATGACCACCAATGAGAGCCCCATATCGTTCTGCTGGTTTGTCGTAGGCAATCTGATTTACCTCAATACCCAAGGCTGATTGAAGTTGGTCCATGACAACAAGCTCCATGGAGCCAATTTTCCCGAGATTGGCCATGGATACTGCACCTGGATTGGCTTTGGCAAAAGCTTCAAAACTTGCCCAGTCAGTAAACCTGTCCTCGTCACCCCTGATGTAAATTTGGCTAAAGGTGATTTGGGTCATGCACAAGGGAATCCAATCAACGGCGGGGTTTTCCGAAATATCCCCGGCTGCATAGGCAGAAATGGCATTGTCAATATGTTCCAATACGGTATATCCATCTGCTGGTGCCAGCATGAAGTCCGGTATGGCGGATGTTCCACCGCCACCGGGTTTATTAACGACCTGAAAATCTAGGCCGGCAACTTCACCCATTGCCTTGGCCATGGCCCTGGCAAGCTGGTCAGAACCACCACCTGAACCAAAAGGAACAATCATTGTCAAGGGTCTTTTGCCAAATCCATCTGGGGGAGTGACCATTGTGTCAGCTTGTGAAACAACACTTCCCATTAGTAGCAATCCCATGACATAGGCTGAAATCTGTTTAATATTCATTTGATAATCTCCCTAATCTTAATTTTTGTAATTTTCCTTGTAAATTTGCATACGATTGCAATTGTCAAGACCGATTTTAAAAAACTCGTAACTACTCAGGTAGTCTAAATACTGTTTCCAATCGGCAAATAAATGTCGAGCAGTATACTATAAATAATTTAAGACACGTCTCTCCTACGCAGCTTTGCTGTCCGAAGTATCCAAGTTAAAGGAACTGATTGTTGACCTTACGGGAAAGTACAATCTGGTAGTAGCCAAGCACGACCGTTATGAACCGAGCATGCTTTGATAAAGGCCCGCCTGACGGAGTATGAGCATCGTCTCAGCAAGACTATCCTAATGCCTACAAGTCTTAACTTGCATTCCCCAGGAATTAGGGGTTTGGGAGCATTTGTCGGCATTATAAAGTTGTCGGCATTAGATGGAACATGCGTGGTAAACCGTCGACTGGTTAAGAACTCATGGCATGGTCAATCGGTCAAGCAAAAAACTTTACCGCGGAAAACAACACGTTTTGCCTGTTCGGATAACGCGACCATCCATCTTCGCAAAACCGCGACACCTGATGAAATCCAAACCAAGGTCTATCAGGACATGGGACGATCACCACCACCAAGGAATGGACGCAAAGTCAGTGGTTTGACCGGGAATTGATGCGGTAAAAGGCGGGATGAAACCCGCACAACACTCAGAACATAATTGAGGTACTCAAGTGCCGGAAGTGCCACTTAATAGTGCCGCTTGAATTTTAATACCCACCCCCATTTCTATTGACTTTTGAGCACTTAATGTTAAAGATGGGTTGGGGCTGTAAACAAAAAGCACATTGGAGAGCGTCACAAGAAATCTGGCATGCGGTGGGGAATGGAAGGAGGTCATGCAGGATTGAGTTTCCGTTCTTTGTTGAAATCCAACCGATATGGTCAGGCTTGGAATTGGATTGTGAAGGAGATTGAAAATCGAAACCCGGTCAATGATAACTGGAAAGAGAATTATGAGAAAAAGGCTGCGTAAGTTGATTAAATTATCGCAATCTGAGACTCGCACCCGATGCACACATCAAGTTGAAGTTTCTTCGTCCATCAATACAATGATGTTGGGATACTAGTGTTTAATCTCCCTTAAAATGACGGTTCATAATCCTCGCCATCATCCAGCTCGTGTGGTGCCGGTGTCGGTGCTACATGCGTCGCTTGATAAATCATATCGTACGTCTCACTCCCCTCCTTGGTCATCTCTAAGGGAAGCCGATTGCGATGGTCACGTATTTGAGGGTCCGCTCCCTTATCTAAGAGCAGCTGGGTAATCTCAACCCAGTCATTCTGAGCACTTAAATGGAGGGGTGTCCGACCCCAATCATCCACAGCATTGATATCAGAGCTAGGCGTTAATTGGTTCATGACTTTAGTTTTATCGCCTATACACACACAACTATGTAGAGATGTTCCTGTTTTCGCCACAGCATAGGACTGAAGCGAGGGGATTGGGCATTTAAAAGTATCTCCAGGACCGTCAGGGTCTGTGTCAATAAAACCGTGGTACAGAAGGTAATTGAAATTCAGATCTGGCAACTTTCTTGAAGAGATGGCAAGTTCCCAGTGGGACTTATTGACGATGCGATTTATCGCGATATCTATGTCAAACGACTGATTTGAATCTGTTCCGAGTTTAGCCATGATTCCACCAATGATTTGAGATGCTTGATCATAACTCCCAAATCGCTGCAAATAGTATTTGCAACGGATTTCTGCCGCACGATGCTTCACAATCCGAGGATTGACAGATGCTAAATCACCATGATGTGTCAAGAGCTGTTCACCTACCGCTGCTTGCGCGTTTTGCACATGCTTGGGCCACCCATCCGCCCAACCCGTAATGCGTTCTGACCACGCGTTGGTCACTTCAGGAGTGGAAGTAATATTGAAATAGTCCACAAACTTGGTAAAGGACTCCTTAATCTCATCACGGGCTAAGGGAGGTAATTGATGCTCAGAATCACTGGCAAGACGCGATATTTTACGCTCTGATAGAATGCCCAGACTCGATGATAACCCGGCCATGATTGGCAGTATTGGCAAACCGTTACTCCCAGTATGAAGCCGTAAAAGAACACCAGCATCCTCCTTGGATACCCCTTGGATTTCGTCAATCATAAGTATGATTGATAGTCCCTTGGGAATGATGGGGTCGGTTGAAGTGGTTTCGTGAATTCCACGCGAAAAACCTTCAACTGAAACACGCGCGAGTGATTTGAGAGAATTTCGAACAGTATTCTTGACACCATCAATCGTTAGGAAAGGAAGGAGCTCTGATATTGTATCATGAATTCGTCTACCAAGATAATCAAAGGATAAGTTTTCTGGGCCGTTGAGCATAACCGGAATGGTTTTGGGACCCGGAGTGTCGTTGTTCAGCTGGTCAATGCAGTTTTGCCTGATTTTTTCTAATAGTGAGGATTTACCAATCCCAGGTGCTCCGTAAATGACTTGCGTCATTCCATTGGCAACTCCACTGACGTTTTCTTCGTGACGTTGCACAATCGTTTGATTCAATTTATCAATTTTCTTTTGGTACACTTCCCGACCAACGAAAAAGGGATTGATGACCCGGTCTCTAGAATTTATGAATTGGTCTAGTTCTTTGGCTTTGAATGCATCGGGCATAACTCACTCCTTTTAATTGAACTATACACTAAGTGGTTAGAGGATGCACAACATTTAACCTTGAGGGTTGAGATCAATGTCAAACACTAGAGAAAGTTAAAAGGGTACTTCTTTCTTGACAATGTGCCGCGGTTCCCTGATTTCCAATAACCGATTGATACCATTTATATCCCTCGCAACCAATTACAAAGTCGGTTAGTGAAAAAAGGGGATTACAAATTTAACTATGCTTAATCAGAATCTTACTTGATTTTGTTCAATCAACCTGTTTGTAAGTTAGTTTGGAGATAATGGCGGAGACGAAGGGATTCGAACCCTCGAGACGGTTTCCCGTCCACTCGCTTAGCAGGCGAGCGCCTTAAACCACTCGGCCACGTCTCCGTGTGAACACTTAAACTAGTTTTGGCATTTTTGAAGAAAGCAGCTCCAATTTATTTTTCAACACTCAAAATCAGCACTATTGAATGAGTTAAATGGCAATAGTGATCGTGGGCATTATTTGTTTAGTCGGCCACTCCTAATCCTGTGACTAAACTTCAAAATACAGACCATTAGATTTTACCAGTCCTTAAAAATCACTGTGGTTTAAATTACATTGTGGCAGACGGCGTTATGATTGAGGTCAATGATGAAAAAAGACTTGAATAATTCAACTCACTTTAATTGGCAAGACCCATTGTCTTTAGCCGACCAACTCACTGAAGATGAGATTATGATCCAAGATGTGGCGAGAGCATTTTGTGATGCTGAGCTTCGTCCAAGGGTTGTTGAGGATTACCTCAATGAATCAACCAGCAAAGAATTATTTAAGCTCATGGGTAAAGCCGGATTGCTTGGAGTGACTTTGCCGCAAATTTACGAAGGTTCCGATGCGAGCTATGTCAGTTATGGGCTTGTCGCTAGAGAAATCGAACGCATAGATTCGGGTTATAGATCTATGATGAGTGTCCAATCTTCACTCGTAATATACCCCATTTTAGCATTTGGCAGTGAAGAACAAAAAAAACAGTATCTCCCTCAACTCGCTTTAGGCGAACTCGTGGGTTGTTTTGGATTGACTGAGCCAGAGGCGGGGTCTGACCCAAGTGGTATGAGTACCATTGCAACGAAAACTAATGACGGGTATGAAATAAGCGGAACAAAGACTTGGATATCTAACTCACCGATTGCAGATGTTTTTATTATTTGGGCAAAATTAGATTCACCGGATGGACCAATAAGAGGATTCATTGTTGACCGAGATAATAAAGGAATTTCAACACCAAAAATAGAAGGTAAATTATCTCTCAGGGCTTCGATTACTGGGAGCATTGTTTTGGATAAAGTGCGTGTCTCGGAGGATTCATTGTTACCCTATGCTTCTGGACTGAAAGGGCCATTCAGTTGTTTGAACCGAGCTCGATACGGAATTGCATTTGGAACAATGGGAGCAGCAGAAGAATGCTGGTTTATTGCAAGAAACTATGGCCTTGATCGAAAGCAATTTGGACGCCCATTAGCTCAAACGCAGTTATATCAGAAAAAATTAGCCGATATGCAGACCGAAATTACTATTGGCTTACAGGCGACTTTACGGGTTGGACAAATTATTGACCGCAGCCAATTTGCTCCAGAAATTATTTCAATTGTCAAACGCAACAACGCCGGCAAGGCTTTGGAGATTGCTCGTACAGCTAGGGATATGCTTGGTGGTAATGGTATTCAGGCCGAGTACCATGTGATGCGTCATGCTCAAAATTTAGAGACTGTAAACACATACGAGGGAACGCATGATGTCCATGCACTCATTTTAGGTCGGGCTCAAACTCACTTGCAAGCTTTCTACTGAGCTTCAGTAAGTATCAATTATCCCTATTTTTACTGCAATACAAGTTTTCATTGATCCCCAGAAAACGCTGCTTTGCTCATACGGTACCGATAAAGCAGTTTCAAATTGATGGAGATGAAATTAATTTGCAGAAATGAGAGGTTTCTTCTGAACCGAAGGTTTTTTCTGGGCATTCGGAATTATGGTGAATTTAAGTTCACCTTTGCTTAGATTGATTTTAACCACTCCACCTTTAACTAATTTTCCAAACAGTATTTCATCAGCAAGCGGCATTTTAATTTTCTCCTGGATCAAGCGGGAGAGCGGTCGAGCACCCATTTTTGCATCATAACCTTTCGTGGCTAACCACCCACATGCTTGCTGACTGATTTCAATCTGAACATTACGGTCAATAAGCTGACCCTCAAGCTGGGAAATAAACTTTTGTACCACTTTGATGATCGTTTCATCTTTTAATGGCTTGAAGTTGATAATCGCATCCAACCGATTGCGAAACTCTGGGGCAAACAATTTTTCAATCGCAACTTGGTCTTCACCTTCACGGCTTTCCCGCCCAAAACCAAGTGCAGCTTTCGACAATTCACGAGCACCGGCATTTGTTGTTAGGATGATTATGACATTCCGAAAATCAATGGTCCGTCCACTATGGTCCGTTAATTTACCATAGTCCATAACTTGCAGTAGAATATTCGCCACATCGGGATGAGCTTTTTCAATTTCATCCAAGAGGACCACAGAATGAGGATTCTCATCAACTCCATCAGTGAGCAAGCCACCTTGGTCAAATCCGACATAACCTGGAGGTGCACCAATAAGTCTTGAGACAGTATGTTTCTCCATAAATTCGGTCATATCAAACCTCAGGAGTTTAATACCGAGGTTATCAGCAAGTTGTCGAGCCGCTTCTGTTTTACCAACTCCAGTCGGTCCGGCAAATAGATAAGATCCAACTGGTTTCTCGGTATCTCGAATACCTGCGCGGCTTAACTTAATGGCACTGGTTAATTCCATGATAGCTTTGTCTTGACCAAAGACAATCATTTTCAAGTTTTTCTCAAGATCACCGATAACCACAGAATCAGTTTTTGTGAGTTGCTTGGAGGGGATACGAGCAATGACCGCAAGAACATCTTCAATCTCCTTAACGCCTATGGTTTTGCGTCTTTTTGACTCCGCTCTAAGCCGATTTGAGGCACCGGCTTCATCAATCAGGTCAATCGCCTTGTCTGGAAATCGCCGATCACTCAGATAGCGACCCGATAATTCAACAGCCGTTTTCAAAGCATCAAAGGTGTAGCGAACAGCGTGGTGTTCCTCAAGGATTGCTTTGATCCCTTTGAGAATTTTTAGGGTTTCATCATGTGTCGGTTCTGGGACATCAATTTTTTGAAACCGTCGGGATAGAGCGCGATCTTTTTCAAAATGCTTCTTATAGTCTTTGTGGGTAGTTGAGCCGATACATTTCAGGGTACCATTTTGGAGGCTTGGCTTCAATATATTAGACGCATCAATTGAACCATTGCTTGTGGCTCCTGCTCCAACAATTGTATGCACTTCATCAATGAACAAAATTATTTTAGGTTTCTTTTGGATTTCGGCCAAGATGTTACTTAATCGTTCTTCAAAATCGCCTCGATAACGCGTTCCTGCCAAAAGAGTACCAAGGTTCAATGAGTAAATCGTATAATCCTTTAAAACTTCAGGAACTTGTCCTTCATAAATTTTGCGCGCCATACCCTCGGCAATAGAGGTTTTTCCGACTCCTGGGTCCCCGACTAATAAGGGATTATTTTTATTGCGACGAAGAAGCGTTTGAAAGCATCGTTGGAGCTCCCTTTCCCGACCAACGAGTTTATCAATCTGGCCCTGCTTTGCTTTTTGATTGAGATTGACACAAAACTGCGCAAGGGCTGATTTTTTAGCTTCAGCCTTATCACCCTTAGCAGCTTTCCGTTTCATTTTTGGTTCGGGCAACGTTGAATCATCGGCCAAATCAAATGGACCCCGTCCTGGGTCTGGTGCTAAGCCATGAGAAATAAAGCGGACAATGTCATAGCGGCTTAAGCCGACTGATTCCAATACATCCCGGGCATGGCTATGCTTCTCAGAGTAGATCGCGACGAGGATATCAATCCCACAGACTATGTCTTTACGCCCTGCACCCTGTACATGATAAGTCGCACGATTGAGAACTTTCTCAAAGCTCGTGGTTGGACTGAGACTCCCTTTTTGATTAGTCGGGTCAGGCTGAAAATTTTCCCAATCTTCAAAATCTAAATTGGGGTAGAGGAACTTTAATACCATGACCCGAACAACAGCCGGGTCAACGCCACAAGCTTTGACGGTATCTTTGGTTATTTGTTCTTCAAGGATCGCCAGTAATAGGTGATCAAGCGTAAGATATTCATCCTTGTGGCTGATCGCAAAATACTGGATTTTTCCGATCGCTTCTCCAAGTTCTGCTGATAGTTTTGGCAAGTGTAGGCCCCTAAATTTGGCGTTTGTTATTGGTAATAATTCATCCCGACCAAGTGCATATTGTGGTAATTTGCATCTACAATTCGTTCGTCCTAATTCTTATCACGTATCTATTATATAGCTTCAATAATGAGATAATAAAACTTTCCTTTTAATAATTGAAGAACTAAACCAAATTCTAGACATTAAAATGTCGCAATATAATGTGTTTTATAATTTAGCACTTGCCTAGAAATTATCCTTTCTCGTTCGAATTTCGGCAAAGACTTCAACATTGTTAGCATCTTCCATATTAAGCAATCTCTTAACTTCGGGTTGATTCGCTCGTAAGAACGGATTTGTTTTGAGCTCTTCTTTGAGAGATGAAGGAACTGTCGGTATACCTTTTGAACATTTTTCTTCTTCCCGCTTAATCCGGGCAATTAAATCCGGGTTGTTTGGTTCAATTGTGATCGCAAAGCGACCATTTGCAAGAGTGTACTCGTGCCCGGAATAAATGATTGTTTCTTCGGGAAGCTGAGCCAGTTTGGACAAACTCGTCCACATCATCGGAAATGTCCCCTCAAAGACCCTGCCACACCCCAATGCCATAAGTGAATCAGCCGTAAAGGCAGCACCTTTTGTGATATAAGCAAGATGCCCGATGGTATGGCCGGAAACATCAATAGCCTGAAACTCTTGACCACAAATAGTGAATGTTTGACCGTCTCTGATAGCCACATCAAGTTTCGGCAGCCGTGAGTTATCATCTTGATTTCCATAGATAGTCGGGTTAAATTCCTGAATAAGAACATCAATTCCTTCAACATGATCTATATGGTGATGTGTTATTAAAATTGTATCAAGTTTCCATCCTCGTTTATTGATTTCGTTAATTATCGGTTGACTCTCTGGGGCGTCAACCAAAGCTGTTTCATCGGTTGATTCGTTGTGAATAAGGAAGGCGTAATTGTCGCTTCGACAAGGTATAGTCAGAACTGTGAATGACATGATGACTCCTGCGGTCAAAAAATGTGTTTGTATCTATTAGTATAGTTGAAGAAAGTAGTTACCTTGCTGATAAATGTAACGCAACTGGAAAATTTTTACTCTGGTACTGAGCTCGGACAAACTGTCAGCCAGTCACTTGCCAATCAAATTAATCTAGTTTGGCCGGACCCAGTCGGCGGAACCGTTGTAGGATATGGTTTTGCATCACCTGTGCTCAATCGTTTTATTGCCCAGAACGAGCGCGTAATTAATCTTATTCCCCAGCAACTTGGAATCAATTATTGGCCGTCAAATCAGGCCAATAAAAATGTTCAAACCATCGAATCAAATTGGCCACTCCCCTCATCAGGAATTGAACGGGTAGTTATCATGCACGGACTTGAAATAAGCAACAATTATTCCAACCCTCTCAACGAATGTTGGCGGATTCTGGCACCTGAGGGCCAACTTATCCTCGTTGTTCCAAACAAAATTGGGCTCTTTTCAAGCAATAAAGCTGTTCCGTTTAACTGCTCTTGGAAATCCAGTGGATTTACCCTTAAAAAAGTTAGACAATTACTCATTAATCACAAGTTTCAGGTTATGGACCATTATCCAGCTTTGTTTGCCCCTTTGGGCGCAAAGGGAATATCAGGTCAATTGACTCGTTTTTTTGAGAGTGCTTGTCGCAGCTATTCAATGAACTTGGGGAGCGTGATCATTGTCGTTGCACGCAAACGAATCTTTCTCAGACAAAATCCTGGAATCGGTGAGGCTGTTAAATCAGGTATTGAAATTCTCAAAGGTGCTAAGGTACCAAATCCTAAGCCAGCGACCCGTACGACAAGAAAAACCCTGAATCTTAGCCCAATTAAGTAAAATTAAAAAAAGAGGGGTGCGAACACCCCTCAAGTAAGGAGGAAAGTTTAGTAAACTCTTCAGAAAAGGAGAAAAACTGAAGATGTTTAGGCGAGGGGTAATTATTACTAATTACCCCTCGGGAGGGAGAAACCTACGGTTTAATTGGCTTTTGCTGAATCCAAAACGAGTTCAACAGCATCCATTTGGACTTTGCGAGCAACTTCCGTATAAGACGAGAGATACTGGGTTGAAGCTTCCATATTCTCGGACGCGCAATCTTGGACTACTTTTACCCAGTTGTCTGGAGTAGGTGAAGATGCCACAACCGACTTAGCACGCTCCAACGTATCTTTGGCCCACTTATCATTAATCTCTACGATCTCTGATGCCGCGGTGAGTACAATGTTTGAAGCCTTCTCAACATTTTTTCCTGCTTTCTGAACCGCTTCGGAAGCTGCTCCATTGGACATTGGAAAAAAGTTGACAAAATTTGAAAAAACTTTGGAAAAGTCTTGATAAGTATTCATGATAAAATCCTCTAGTTCAACTTACATTGCACATGAGTTAATGCTGCAATGCAATATTTCAAGAGTTTTTTTTGCTGCAATGCAAAAAAATTTAATTTTACGACATTGTCAGTCGCTTAAAAGCCATTCCAGACGGGTGATTCTTGGCCTGGAAAAATTTTTACCCAAAGGTTTGTTTTTGATTGCCATAGCCAAAGCTTCAGGTTGACCAAGCATGACAACCAGTCTTTTTCCTCGTGTGAGACCGGTATAAATTAATTTTCGTTGCAACATAATTCGATGTTGCATCATCACCGGTATTATGACTGCCTGATATTCTGACCCTTGGCTTTTATGAATGGTAATGGCATAAGCAGGATCAATCTCGTCAAGTGCATCGTATTCATAATTGATTTCATATCCACTGAAATTAACCACTAGGGATTTTTTATCGCTTTCGATTTCGCAAATAAATCCAATATCGCCATTAAACACTTCCTTATCATAATTATTCTGATTTTGAATAACCTTATCGCCAAGAGCAAACCGTCTGAGGCGATGAGCAATGCTTGATTGGGGATTGGGGTTCAATTTTTTTTGAAGAGCAACATTTAAATTGTTAATTCCAATGATTCCGTTCTTCATTGGTGACAACACCTGCACTTCTTTGACTGGGTCTAAACCGAAGTTGGCAGGAATTCGTTCAAGAACCAACTTCTGGATTGTCTCTAGGCATTTTTCTGGATCATTGATTTTTATAAAGAAAAAATCATCCTGTTTGGATGAATTAAGATTCGGCATAAACCCTTCTCTAATCGCACGCGAAGCAGTAATAATCTGGCTGTTTGCCGCTTGACGGAATATCTCTTTGAGAAAAACGACAGGCACGCAATGTGATCTAATAATGTCCTTCAGCACTTTCCCTGGACCAATTGATGGCAACTGGTCAACATCACCTATCAAAATCACAGCAGTTTTTGGCCCTATGGCTTCTAATAACAAGGACATGAGCTCGACATCAATCATGGACACTTCATCAACGATGACAACATCACATTCAAGAGGGTCGGTGTGGTCGTGCTTCATTCGCCGGGAAATCGGGTCATAACGTAGGGTCACATGGATCGTTGAAGCAACGTGATTGGTCGCCATCGCCATTTTTTTGGCCGCTGTTCCAGTTGGTGCACAGAGCTTGACTTGTAGTTTGGCGCTTTCAAACACTTTCAAAAGGGCATTCGTTAGCGTTGTTTTACCCACCCCCGGACCACCCGTAATCACTGACACATTACTTGAAAATGCAGTATAAACGGCGCTCTCTTGTTCTTGCGTCAGGGTGACTTCTGAATTTTGTTTCGCATGATTGACCGCCCACTCAGGAGTCACATCACTCCATGGAACTTTTTGTTGCGCGAGCTGTTTAATTTTCCGAGCAATAATATTCTCAAACCTAAAGAGACGACTTGGAAACAAAACTCTCGTTCCATTGAATGATTGTTCACGAACAATCTCTTCATTGATTTCTTCTTGGAGAGAATTTTCTATGAGTCCCCGGTCAACGGCCAATAACTCGGATGTGTCGTCTTCCAAGTCTCTCATGCCCAATCCACAGCTGCCGTACTCTGCGGCTTTATTCAACACATAGGAAATCCCTGCTTTAATGCGTTTCGTATCGGTTTTCTTAATTCCATTTTTAAGTGCGATGTCATCGGCTTTAGCGAATCCAATACCCCACATTTCATGGATAAGCCGGTAGGGATTTTCATTTAATATGTTCAGGGCATTAACCCCGAGCTTTTTATACATCCGGCCCACAGTGCCTGGCGAAATTCCAAAACTATGGAGTTGAGTCATGATTGACGCCGAGTCTTTTTGGGAAGCCCATGCTCCTTGGATAAAGTCTAATTCTTTCTGGTTTATTCCTTTAATTTGGAGTAAGGCCTGAGGGTCATTATCAAGCACTTCAAAAGTTTTGGAACCAAATTTATCAACGATCCTTTGCGCTTTGATTGGACCGATGCCCTTAAAAGCCCCCGAACTCAGAAACTTTACAATCCCGTTAACCTTTGAAGGCAATGAAACATGGATTGCCTTTGTTCGAAACTGACGACCAAATTTCTTATCATTTTCCCACGAACCCTCTGCCGAAACTTCATGCCCTTCTGCGAGATCATTCCGACCGACCCCAAGCACCGTAATTGTATCATTGTTCTGACTTGAATTAACCCGAAGAATATGGAAACCAGTATCAAGATTACGATAAACAACCCGTGCGACCGTTCCAGTAATTTTCTCAGTGAATCCTGACATTTCTATCATTTTTTTCTTTCTTTGATCAAGGGTGCTTTTAGGCGATTACAATTGAGAATTACGGTTCGGTCAACTTGAGTTCAATCCGTCGGTTACGTTTGCGTCCCTCTTCCGTGGAGTTATCAGCAACAGACTGATAATAGCTGAAGCCTGCGGCTGCAATATTTTCGGGAGGGAATCCCAAATCTTCCACAAGGTACTTAACCACAGAGAGAGCTCGCGCTTGGCTTAATTCCCAATTATCAGAATAAGGGCAATCAACAAGTGCTAAACTACAGGCAATGGGCCGTGAATCGGTGTGTCCGTCAACTCTTAAAATCCAGCGCGTATCTTCAGGAATAACTTGACTGAGTCGGAGAAGCTGATTGGCCACCTTGCGAATATCTTCTTTACCAGAATCTGAAAGTTCTGCTCGGCCAATATCAAAAAGGACTTCAGTTGAAAAAATAAAGCGGTCATTGGAAACACTAACTCCATCTAAATCGGCAACAATGTCACTGAAATCGGCCATGAATTGTGAATGAAACTGTGACAGTCCTTGGGCAGTTTCGCCGAGGGGTTTTTTAAGCTCTACCTGGAGTGCGGCGTTAGTTGCTTCAAGTTCTTGAATATATTTGATCAATTCGGCGACTTTTTTGACAAGAGTATCGTTGAGTTTGGCACCTAATCCAGGCGATTGTTGATTAGCGATTATGACGGCATTGATTTGCTTTTCTACTTCGTTAACCTGCTCCAAGACGCGGATCAATTCATTGACTCGAGTGATGAGTGCATCTTCACCGACTGATGCAACAATCTCACCATCAGGGTTAAGCATGCTTTCAAGCTGACCGAGTATAGTGTATTGACTCTCTACTCCATCAAGTTCCGGTATACTCTTCAAGAAAACATCAATAATCTGTATAGCTTGGTTTACAGTTTGGTTCAATCGATTAATTTGATCATAAAGTGCCCCTTGAGTTGACTCCAACTGACTTTCAAGCAGTGAATTTTGACTATCGACCTTCGTAAGATTTAATTGTAACTCATTTATTTGATTGAGGAGTTTTTCGATCTCACTCTTCTGCTGTTCTAGCGTATCAATAAAATCAGATTCTTCAGTTTCTAATTGTGACTGTAGATTAGCTTTTTCTTTTTGCAGAACATTAATCCTACTTGCCAGATCTTGATTTTGGTTACTCGTAGCTGTAAGATCTTGGTTCAATCCCCTGATTTGTATTGTCAGCGCTAAAACCTCGGCCCTTAACTGTTCAACATCATCTTTTAAAGCTTTTTCATTGGCCGCAAATTGACCTTGTAACAGTGAAGACTCGTTTTCAAGTTCAGTATTACGGTTTTGCAATTCAGTTCTATCACTTATAAGCGAATTCAGTCTCTCGGTGAGTGTAACGACAAGATCGTTTAATTGCTTCAATTGGCTTTCTAAATTCCTGCGCTGTCTTTCTTCGTCTGTTAAAATCTGTGTGATCTCTTCATTGCGGTTATTTAAGACGCTTAATTCGTCTTCCAAAGCCTGTATTGTGATGTTTCGCTCGTCCAATGACTGTTGGAGACTTTGATTGCGGTTACTTAAGCCACTTAATTCGTCTTCCAAAGACTGTTTTGCGATATTTTGCTCGTCCAATAACTGTTGAAGACTTTGGGTGCGGATACTTATGTCGCTTAATTCGTCTTCCAAAGCCTGTATTGTGATGTTTCGCCCGTCCAATGACTGTTGGAGACTTTGGTTGCGGTTACTTAAGCCACTTAATTCGTCTTCCAAAGACTGTTTTGCGTTATTTTGCTCGTCCAATAACTGTTGAAGACTTTGGTTGCGGTTACTTAAGCCACTTAATTCGTCTTCCAAAGACTGTTTTGCGATATTTTGCTCGTCCAATGACTGTTGAAGACTTTGGTTGCGGTTACTTATGTCGCTTAATTCTTCTTCCAAATCCTGTCTTGCGTTATTTTGCTCATTCAATAACTGTTGGAGTGCAGCAAGTTCATCAGAAAGTGTTTCCAACTGCTCACCTAAACTCATTGTAGCATTTTCCAATTCAGTGACTCGGTTGTTCCGCTGCCCTAATTCGCTATTGAGTTGGGTGTTTAAGTCGGTTAATACTTGATTTTCTTCAATGATATTTTCTTTTTCCTGAGTGGTGGTACTTAAAAGAGCACGTTGTTGATTCAGATTCTCTATGAGTGATTGCCTTTCGGCCTCTAATTCTGCGAGGGATTGCTCAATTTCACCCCTCGTCTGATTGGACGCATCTAACTGTGAAGTGAGTTGTGTAACGGTGTTAGTAAGTTCACTGATTTTTTGTTCTAAATTTGTGATTTGGGCAAGTAACGATTCGCGTTCCGTAACAAGCTTTGAGTTTTGCTCAAGTGATACTTCGCGCTCCTGATTAAGACCCTCAACGAGTTCAAGCAATTTTTGCACCTCGGCTTCGGCAAGAGTTTTTTCCTCACCTAATTGAGCCAAATCTTTATTCAATTGGATTAATTGACTTTGGAGGTTATCAATCGTTGACGTTAACTGGACAATTTCTGAAGACAGTTGAGCAAGGCTTTCCTCAAGTCCTTTAACTTCTTGATTGCTCTCTCCTAATTCTCTTTGGGTCGTCTGAAGATTATCACGGGTTGTATTGAGGGCATTCTCAAGTTCTTCATTTTCTACAAATGCCACCTCAAGTTGTTGAACTACTTTTGAAAGTTCTTGTTCAAGTTGACTGATTTTTTCGTTCAGAATTTGAACTTTGACAAGTTCTTGTTCCAATTGTAATTCAAGACCTGTTATTGCTTCATTACTTACCCCAAGTTCATCACTTAAACTCGCTTTCTCAACTTCAAGTTGATTGACTTCGCCGGCCAAGTCACTCACTTGTTTGGCGAAGATAAATTGAATAATCAAAAATGCAGTTATGATAAAAATTAGGACAAGCAACAAAGCTGTCATAACATCAACAAAGCCAGTCCAAGTCGCACTGGAATATCTTTGACCAAGCCGTCGCCTTAACACATCAGTATTCCTTGTGAGAGGGAGGAGTCATTGTTGCTATTGTTGTAGGTCTCAAACCAATTTTACCTTGTTCATTTGATTTTTCTTTAGGCTTATCGTTAAGCATTGCATAAGAAACTCACAAGAAAATTTAGGAACTGTTAGGCGGGGTAAGATAATTTCAGTTTCACTTTTTATCCTACTTGAATTTATTCTTGATAACAAGTTGGACTCTCACCTTTACTTTAACCGATTTCAATGAACCTTCTTAAGGTAAATTTTATGGGCATAAAAGAATTCCGAATTTTAAGAGTTACTTGGTAAAATTGAGCAAGATTTTCACCCGTATTTTGAATTAACACGTGCCGTGTCAATGCCCAATAAAATCACGATAATTTGTATTTTTCAATAACTATGGTTTGATTTTTAAACTGCAAATTGAAATTTTAAATACTTGCTACTTTGTAGAGATTAATGTATTGATTTCATAGTCACCGATTAGAATAAATTGGGAATTCTAATTTTCCTAATCGGACTCATTTCAGTGCGACATTCTATTGGAATGCTAACTGTTAATAAAATAACTATAAGGAGGAATACAATGAGACACTTCATTTCGCTTTTATCTGCCCTTGTGATCACCATGGGAGTTTCGTCAACTGTGCATGCCCAAAAAATGGGGGTTGTCGTTAAAATCGGTGGGATCCCATGGTTTAATGCTATGGAAGAAGGAATCAAGGCTCGTGGTGCCGAGCTGGGAATGGATGCTTTTATGGTTGGTCCAACTTCAGCAGATCCAGCATTACAGGTACGTGCAATTGAAGACTTGATTGCTCAAGGTGTGGATGTAATTGGTGTCGTTCCCAATGATGAAGGTGCCCTTGAACCGGTATTAACCAAAGCTAGAAACGCCGGAATAAAAGTTGTCGCCCATGAGGGGCCGGGGTTGATGAATGTTGATTGGAATTTTGAACTTGCCTCGTCTACTGGATTTGGCGAAGCCCATGCCAAATTGCTATGTGAAAAAGCCGAAGGATCTGGTTCTTACGTTGTGTATGTAGGGTCACTCACTGTTCCCCTGCACAATGCTTGGGCCGATGCTGCAATAGCGTGGATGGGTGCCAACTGCCCGCAATTGCAATTGGTCGGCGAACGTTACGGTGTGGCTGAAAGTGTAGACGATAGTCGAACTACAGCCTTAGACTTGATAGCGGCCAATCCTGATCTTAAAGGATTTTTGGCATTTGGCAGTCAAGGACCAATTGGTGCAGGTCGCGCTGTACAAGAACGTCGCATGGGTGGTACAATCCATGTTTTGGGCCCCTTCTCGCCTGGTCAGGGTCGGCAGCTTGTTCATGACGGAATTCTCTCCGGTGGGTTTATGTGGAACCCCATGGAAGCTGGAAAAGTTTTCGTAACTATGGGTAAGTTACTGGTTGATGGTGCTCCCATTGAAGAGGGAACAATGATTGAAGGACTTGGTACAGTCAGTCCTGATTTTGAAACTCGTAATATTATCACCGACAATCTTCTTGAGTTAAACATGAATACTGTCGATGGTCTTGCCGAAATGGGCCTTTAATTGAAAATGGGTGGGAATCAAAATTCCCACCCTCCCTGATGACCAATTCAATTATTTCGGAAATAATTTTAAGAGTTACTATTGCTGGGTTTGTAATCGCTCTTGGTATGATAAAACGACGTGATTGTCTATCCGATTGAGACAGTGATTGTAGTTATGAATAACAAGGAAAAGGGTTTGATTGCCTTGGGAGTGCTCTTGGTGATAACTTTTCTCTTGTTGCTCGGAGTGTCTTGGATTAGTTTATTCACTCTTGCGATGTGTCTAGGAGTGCTCATGTTGCCTCGCCTTTGAATCGGCTTCATCTAAGCACGGAAAGGTGCCTAGGCTCAGAGCGTTTCACACGCATTCGGAAGTGAGTGGAATTGATATCGTTTAGGGAACAGAGTCACCTATTATTTCCACTTCTTGGGTCAATGAACTTGTGATTAGGGCTAACACCAATAATTTCTTTGTTGTAAAAATTGAGAAGTTTGATATTGGTTCAGGGGTATTCTATCAAGAATAAAATCTTCTTATTTTTCTTAATAACCGTTAAACCCTCGGTCAAGGGGATGAGACACTGACTCGTGAATGGTGAACACTTCGTTGGCAACTGTAACTTCACATAAAAATCCGGAATGGGTACTATCGCTCAAAAATGTTTCCAAAACATTTGGCGGAGTCAAAGCACTCAGTAATGTTTCGTTCCAAGTCAAACCAGGAGAAGTTCACTGCCTTGCTGGAGAAAATGGATGTGGGAAAAGTACATTAATTAAAATTATTTCAGGTGTTTATACACCTGACCCCGGCGGTTCTCTCAATATTTTAGGCCAACAAATTCAATCCATTACTCCCGCCAAAGCGCGAATAATAGGCATTTCGGTCATTTGGCAGGATTTATCGCTGTTTCCACACATGTCCGTGGCCGAAAACATCGCTATTGATGAAGTCATTGGCGTTTATCCCAGAATGGTTAATAGCCATTCTGCTCGACCACGTGTGGAAGAAATTCTGAATCGCTTAAATGTTACATTGAATCTAGAAGAACCTCTTAAATCGCTTCCCATAGCCCAGCGGCAAATTGTGGCAATTGCACGAGCTCTAATGGGACAGGCAAAACTGATCTTTATGGATGAACCAACCTCGTCACTCACACAAAGCGAAACAAAAGTACTCCTCCGCATCGTTCAAAATTTGTCAGAAAGTGGTGTAGCTGTCGTTTTCGTCAGTCACCGACTTGCTGAAGTGCTGGCTATTTCATCGCGAGTAACTGTTCTTCGCGATGGTCATCTCGTGGGGGTGTTTCCAACAGCCGGTATGACCCAAACTAAACTTGCCGAGTTGATGACTAACCAAACCCTCGTTAGCACGGTAACCGCAACAACGCATCACAACGCGGAGCCCATATTGGAAATTGGCAGCCTATCTCGCCACCAAGAGTTTCAAAATGTGTCTTTGACTATCAAAAAAGGAGAGATTGTTGGCCTCACCGGTTTGATTGGGGCAGGACGAACTGAATTAGCACATGTCCTGATTGGTATGAATCAACCCACTTCAGGGACAATTCGGCTCAATGGACAGCCGGTCAATTTTCACTCAATTAGAGAAGCAATCGCGGCCGGTATTGCTTATGTATCGGAGGACCGTCTTTCCCTTGGCCTCATTCAACAACAGGCAATTGGAGACAACATAATCATCACCGTATTGAAGCATATTCTAAATGTTCTGGGGCTCATTTCATCGCCGCGTAAAGAATCGACGGTTGCACACTGGATTAAGGAACTGGCTATTCGCATCGGTGAGCCTGTTGATGCCGTATCAACTCTCTCTGGTGGAAATCAACAACGGGTTGTACTCGCGAAATGGCTGGCGACTGAACCACGGCTCATGATTTTAGATAGCCCCACTGTTGGAGTCGATGTTGGTGCCCGTGCAGGAATTTATAAGATTGTGCGCTCATTGGCTAAACAGGGAATGGGCATTTTGTTAATTTCAGATGAGGTCCAAGAAGTGCACTTTAACTCTGACCGCGTTCTGACAATGGCCAATGGGGAAATTACCAGCGAACATAATCCCGTTGAAGATACAGTTGAACAACTTGAAGCATTGGTTTATGCTTAAGCTCTCCTTCCTTAAAAACTACACGATTGAAGCCCGACTCCTTGTTGTCCTTGTATGTATGTGTGTTGGTTTATCAGTGGCGTCAGAGCAATTTTTAAGCTTAGGAAACCTGACATCACTCCTCAACAACAACGCCGTCAATCTTATCTGGGCGGTAGGTTTACTGGTAGTGCTAATATCTGGGGGCATTGATATTTCATTCGCTGTGGCGGCATCGGTTGTGCAATATCTAGCGGCCTATTGTTTTGGTTTAATGGGTGGAGGCAACTGGATTATTGGATTTGTTGTGAGTGGACTGATCGGAATTGGACTTGGTTTAATCAATGCAACCTTAATTCATGGCTTTAGGATCATTTCCATCGTGATAACCATTGCTACCTTCAACGCCTTTTTTGGGTTGTTGATGTTCTTCACTTCGGGCCGAAACATATACAATCTACCCAATTGGTGGACTTCACGGATTTTCATTTTTGAGCATCAATCGGCTAGCGGAACTTGGTCAGAGTTAAACCTTGCAGTGGCGGTTATGATTGGTTGTGTATTTGCCACTTGGATTCTGATTAGACACACCTCAACGGGTCGGCAGATTTATGCTTTTGGCGATAACCCTGATGGAGCCCGCAGGGCAGGAGTTAATATTGCCCTGATTCAAGCAGTGGCCTATGGTTGGATGGGAATGATGGCCGGTATAGCGGGGTTGATGCAGGTCAATATTGTCAAGGAGGTTGTTCCCAATGCTCTGTACGGAAGGGAGCTTGAGGTTCTGGCTGCTGTCGTCTTAGGAGGGGCTCGTTTGGGTGGAGGTAAGGGATCAATTTTGGGGTGCATTCTGGGAGTAATGTTTGTTGCTATCACTCAGAATGGTCTCAACTTATTAGGCGTTTCACCTTTTGCCTTTCAGATGATCATTGGTGGAGCCATTCTTGTTGCCGTTTCAACCTCTAACATTAAAATTGATTCAGACTTCCTAAAAAATCCCATGCAATTCATTCGGACTAACTATTAGCCATGCTTTCAATTGTAAAAAATATTACCCATCAGTTTGGTAAAGAATCGATCGCGCTCATTGGTTTCCTAGCCTTTTTATTCGTCACTTTTTCCTATTTATCACCGCGGTTCCTTACATCAGCAAACCTCAGCTCAATGGCTTTTCAGCTCCCTGTTCTTGGACTGTTAACTCTGGCCATGTTGGCCCCGATTCTTTCTGGTGGATTAAACTTGGCAATAATTTTCACGGCCAATCTTTCTGGCCTCACTCTCGCTTGGACACTTTTGCAAGCGGGAGGAACCGAGGCCGGGGTCGGAGCATTTATTTTAGGGATTTTTGCTGCTCTTGCTGTTGGTATGGCTGCAGGATTGATCATGGGACTCGCTGTTGCTTACACAGATGCCCACCCTATTTTAGTCTCCCTTGCCATGATGATATTTTTACGTGGATTAGGTGAGTTCCTAACACGGGGTGGCGATATCTCTGGTTTTCCTGAATTTGTAGGGACAATCGGCCACGGCAGTATATTCTACATTCCCATACCGATGATAATATTCACATTGGTTGCCTTGGCTTGGCATATCATGCTTGTCTCATCCAAACATGGATTTTCTGTTTATATGGTTGGTTCAAACCTCAATGCTTCGGAGTATTCAGGTATCCCGACTAAACGAACTTTAACCTTAATTTATACTTTTTCTGGACTCTTATGTGGTATTGCCGGAATTTTGATGGCCGCTCGGTTTAATTCTGTACGTGTTGGTCATGGCGAAGCACTCCTATTGGTTACAGTATTAGCTTGCTTTCTGGGAGGAATTGACCCTTTTGGTGGGTTTGGGAGAGTTATGCCTGTGGCCATCGCCCTAATTATTTTACAGGTATTATCTTCGGGACTGAACCTGCTTGGCGCCAATCAACACCTATCGACTGCTGTTTGGGGTTTGTTTTTGATCCTTGTTATGGTAACTAGACATATCGTTGGTAAAGCAAAATTTTTATTAAGGAGACGAGAATGAAAGGATTAGGAGTTCATGCGTGCATGTGGACTATGCAATGGGACACCAAAGGCGCAGAGATAGCCATCAAATCAGCCGCAGGCTATCAAGTTGATTTTATTGAAATTCCCTTACTTGATCCTTCAATAGTGGATACTGTTCATACACGAAAATTGCTTGAGAGCAACTCGTTGCGTGCCGTTTGTTCATTGGGATTACCCCAAGAATACTGGGCTTCAAGCAATCCTGAAGGGGCTATAGAGTTTCTCAAAATTGCCCTTGAGAAGACCAAGTCCTTTGGTGCCGAAGCCCTAACAGGGGTCACCTATGGTGGAATTGGTGAGCGCACTGGTCATCCGCCGACATCGTCGGAATTAGATAATGTTGCCAAGGTCGTTGACACTATTGGCAAACAGGCTAAATCACTTGATCTGCAATTTGGCATTGAACCCGTCAACCGCTATGAAACGCATCTACTCAATACGGGTTGGCAGGCTCGTGATTTAATTGAGCGGGTTGGAGCCGATAATGTTTTCATTCATTTAGATACCTATCACATGAATATAGAGGAAAAGGGGGCGGCCAACGGCATTATTGATGCGGGGGAATTCCTCAAATACATTCACCTGTCAGAAAGTGACCGCGGAACACCAGGGTGTGGCACCTGCGATTGGGATGAAATCTTTGTTGGTCTTGCAGCCACTGGTTTTAGTGGAGGGATGGCCATGGAAAGTTTCATTGAATTACCACCTGAGATCGGAAGTGCTTTGAGCGTCTGGCGACCTGTGGCAAGAGATAAAAATGAGGTTATGGCCGAAGGACTACCCTTCTTACGTAATAAAGCTAGGCAATATGGTTTGATTTCCACGAACTGAACATCTTCAAGCTTAGGCAAAAATATGATTCCAAAGCTGAAAAGAGATGGCATCTTGTTGAAAATCAGGAACCTCAACTTCCAGAAACGCCAGTTGATTGCTATAGCGGGCCCACCTGGTTCTGGTAAAACATCATTTACCAATTGGCTCGTCAAATGCCTCAATCAATCATCACCTGGTTTGGCTGCTGCACTTTCAATGGATGGTTTTCATTTTGACGACATCATATTAAAACAGATGCAGTTACTGCCTCGCAAGGGCTCACCTAATACCTTTGATGTTGATGGTCTTAGTCACACACTTCACCGGTTATCTCAAATTCCTCACACTGATGTATTTGTGCCATTATTTGATCGCGATATAGAGATTGCTCGAGCTGGTGCTAGTGTGTTGCATAAAGACATTCAGTGTATCATTGTTGAGGGCAATTATTTATTATGCAACTCGCCACCTTGGGATAAATTATTTCAGTACTTTAATTTAAAAATAATGATTCAAGTGGATCAAGACACTTTAGAAAAGCGACTTAGGCGACGCTGGGAAAGGTATCAGTTGAACGAAGAACAAATTCATCATAAGCTTTACATCAATGACCTGCCTAATGGGGAATTCGTTAGGACAAATTCTGCCGAATTTGATTTGATTTACCAACAATAAAACTGATGATTAAAGGTGAACACACCTATAGTTTTGGTTAGTGTCCGGCAATGAAAACCTGCACATTGTATGATTGCTCCTCAGAGCATCGCCGACCGTTGCAACTATTATTGACCCCTTCTGCTCCTAGAATGGCTTATTCACTGCAAAAGATATAATTACTGTATCTTCTGCGTACATTCCTTATGACTGCAATAAATTAAATTCATACAACAAATCACAAAGATGATTGAAATGACAGATAAGTTTCCTTATGCCTATATTAAAATCATTCACTCAAATAATGGCTAACAAAAATGACTGACGACCAGAAGGTAAGCGTCTTTGACGTAGCCAAATACATCCTAGAGCATTTCTCTCCTAATTCTTTAACTTCTTGGAAGTTGCAGAAACTTGTGTACTATTGTCAAGCTTGGTCTTTAGTGTGGGATGAAAGACGACTTTTCCATGAGCACTTTGAAGCTTGGGCTGACGGACCTGTGTGCCCGGTTCTCTTTGAGAAGCATAGAGGAAAATTTAACCTAATCAGTGCCGACATAGAAGGAAATCTTGAAAATCTAGATGAACTTGCGAAAGAAACTGTAGATGCAGTTATAAAGTTTTATGGAGACAAAAGTGGTCGTTTTTTGAGCGATTTGACTCATGTGGAGGGACCTTGGCTAGAAGCTCGAGGTGATACTCCTGTTGGTATTCGCTCACACAAAGAGGTTACCTGTGACTCTATGTCAGAATATTACGGTGGCTTGTAAACTTGAGCAAACGTAAGAGTAAGCACCCTAAGCATTAATAGTATTGGTAGTAGAAACAAGACTCCTAAAAAAATTGATATCAGTGATAATTCGGCTAATTTCAAATGGAGTGTCGCGTTTGCTGACTTTGAAGGACCTTGGGGTTGGGAGCGTATAACTGTTAAGTTATTGTTTAATGAGGTTATTCCTAAACTTCAGAATTTTGCAACCATGAAATGGAGCTGCCTTGATTCTAGTAAGTGTCATTTGATTAGTTGCTATCAATTGTCCCACAATGCCAAAGTCCGGTTGAAAGAACTTAATAAGGAGGACGTTCAAGAACTTTTTTCACTTCGCTTGGACAGCAAGAAGAGGATATTTGGGCAGCGGCAAGGTCAGTATTTTCATACTTTGTGGTGAGATCCGAAGCATGAAGTTTGTCCAAGTAAAAAGAAAAGGACATAATCTAGGTCTGGCTTACCCAAACATCTTGTAAAAGCTATTCATTAGTCTTTTTTTTGATACTCTCCCTTTCAGCTTATCATCGTGATTGTCGCTCAATAAAAGTCGGTATTACGGAAAAAAGGCATACTGTTTCATAATCATATAATTTCTGATGCTCTCCTGATTTCCGAGCAGGCCTTGAGTGATCAATGTCGCTGACTGAGATTACCAAGCTTTTTGATCTAGCGAGTGGCAAGATCCACCTGATTTGTGAAAGCCTTCTCTTGACAGCGGAATGAATACTAAATGAATTAAATACTTGAACAATTCGGGAAAAAGCAGTCTATCATGCTTCCAATATAGTGCAACCAGCAATAACACTTTGAGATTATTTTGCCATATCCCATAAGAATTGAGAACAATCCCTTTCAACCAGGCTATGGGGTACAACCTCCAGTGATGGCCGGTCGTGATCAATTGAAGAAGGAATTGCAGGGACGGCTATACTCACTCAGCAAGGGGATATGCAATCCGACTGCTATTGTCCTGACGGGACCACGTGGTTGTGGGAAGACAACCCTACTAGGTTGGATACTCGCTGAGACCACTATGCGCCATCTACCTTTAGTGGTCATGGCCTCTGATTCCATTACCTCCCCGGCGGCAATCGCTCGGGAAATGGCGCGTCAGTTTCCCCCGAAACTTCTGGAGCGGGTGCGCGGTTTCAATTTGAATATAGGTCCGACTGGCGGAAGTATTGATCTGATAGATCAGAATCAAGAAGTCCAAGATGGGGAACTCAAAACATGGATGGAAGCTCTGGGAAGTGAAGGGACCGGAGGTGTCATTTTGGTTGACGAAGCCCATACTATGTCGCCAAAAACCGGACACATCTTTTATACCGCTGCCCAGAGTGTTGCCATGCGGCATTCTCTCATGCTAGTGATTGCAGGCACTCCGGATTTAAAAATGGTTCTTCGCCGTTCCCATGTCACCTTCAGTGAACGTTTGCAGGAAGAACGCATTGGACGGTTATCACGGTGCGAAGCACTTCGGGCTCTGACTGAACCCTTTGACTCTGGGGTCATTTGGCAAGAAGACGCACTGACTACCGTAATTGATGAAACTCAGAACTACCCCTACTTCATCCAGCTTTGGGGCAAGTCCATCTGGAACCAGTTAGCATCCATCCCCGATATGTACAAAGTTGATATGAATGTTGTCTCTGAAGCCAAAGTGGTCGTCGCTGAGCAGCTGGCCAAACTGTACAAACGTCGTTTTAAGGAACTCGTCGAGACCAATCTGATAGTTCCCATCGCTGAAATGGTATGGCGAGTTGGTGAAGGAGGAAAACCTTCGGAATACGATTTTGAACTGGCAGTCCAACACCTTGAGGTTGATATGGACCGTACCATGGCCCAGCAAAAACTACTGCATTCGAGTTTTGTCTGGGAACCGTCCAGTGATATCTGGGAATACGGTATACCAAGTCTGGATGACCATATCCGCAGTGAATCCGCTCGCCATTTACTCACCAATCTGAGAATAAAAGGGATTGTTCCGGCCCTGCAATCAGTGTCTGCTCAATTCGGAACGTCAAGCAATTACAACCGGCTTATATCAAGAGAAAAACTTCTTGATACAATCAATAACAATCAGCATGCCAATGGCATATCGCCACAGGCTTATTTGGAAGACCCACTGGATGAATTCTTATCATTGAACCTGCTGGCTAAAGGTGATTCACCCGATCATATTCGTATGATGGCTCCTCTTCTGGTTCAAGCCACCGTGACTGAGGCAGTCCGACAGGGGTTGGCGCCGGAAGTCCTACCAAATGCAGACACACCTTCCACCAGCTACTGAAATGGATAATCAGATGGATAGCGTTATCAGGATGATAAGTCGGCGACAATCTAACTGACGGGGTGTCTCCCAATTGCCGATAGTTGCTATATTAGTAAAGATATGACCCGACTAGAATTCGTGCACAAGGCCTTAAGCGGTGGCATTGACTACTTTATTGGTCATTGCAAAGGTTAGAATTGGGAATAATGAAATTTTTGGGAATTATATCTTTTAGTTGACAAACCCTGATAAATACTGTATGATACATACATTAGATAAATAATAGTATCAAGGTAAAAAATGAAAGCACCTGGAAAATCTTACCGAACAGGAATCTCAATATTTGAATTGACTGAAATGTTCCCTTCTGAACAATCAGCCGTTGAATGGTTTGAAGCAATACTTTGGCCAAATGGTAGAAAATGCGGTCATTGTGGGGGCGACAAAACTTCTATGGCAAGTCATAAGACAATGCCTTACTGGTGCAAGGAATGCCGTAAATATTTTAGTGTAAGGACTGGAACTGTATTAGCCAAATCAAACTTGCCTTTAAGGAAATGGGTTTTTGGGGTTTATCTCTTTGTTACAGGTCTCAAGGAGATATCTTCAATGAAACTGCATAGAGAATTGCATATTGGCCAGAAAGCTGCTTGGTTTATGCTTCATAGGTTAAGAGAAGCTTGGAGCGTGTCTGGGTTAGAAAAGTTTTCTGGTCCGGTTGAGGTTGATGAAACTTATGTTGGAGGCAAAGAAGACAACAAACACGAGAATAAGAAACTTAAGGCTGGTCGAGACGGTGTTGGGAAAACCGCTGTCGTTGGTGTTAAGGATCGGAAAACCAACGAGGTGAAAGCGAAGGTTGTTTCAAACACTAAGAAAACGACTTTACAGGGCTTTGTTGGAGAGAATGTAGAATCAGAAGCCGACAAATACACTGATAACAATACCTCTTACCTCTTATAGTGGCTTGGAAAACAGGGAATCGGTTAATCATAGTGCTGGAGAATATGTCCGGGGAAGAGTTCACACCAACGGGACAGAATCCTTTTGGGCGATATTCAAGAGTGCTCACAAGGGAACCTATCATAAGATGTCACCGAAGCATTTACAAAGATATGTGGATGAGTTTGTCGGTCGTCATTGTGTTTGACCTTACGATACTATTACCCAGATGCAGGGAATTGTTACAATGACGACCGATAAAGAATTAGGTTATAAACAACTGATTGCTAATAACGGATTAAGTTCAGGTGCTAGAAGTTGATTTGGATTTTTTCATTTGTCCGATTTGTCTTTGTTGTTCGGCAATTTGAGAATATACACCTGTTCTGATTTCTTCGCCTTCTTCATCAATTTTGGCAAGAACTACATCATTAAAATCAGCCATGCTGGTGTTTATTCCGTTTTCAAATCAGTCATGTTGGCATTGAGTCTTCTTTTAGAACCTTCAATATCTCCACGAATCTCTTCGGTAGTTCCATCCATCATTTCTTGAAATACTTTTCTCATAGCATCTGAGACTATGAAAGTATTCAATTTTAGCTAATGAAAAGGCTTGACCCTGATCCTCAAATCAAGGCTATTTTGACCCTCATTCAGAGAGTGATCAGGGTTGAATCCACCCTCACATCATCACCGTTCCACCGACACCCAAAAAAATCTCAAAAAAGCACTGAATTCAGGCCCTTTGTGTCCGAAATACACGACAAATACACACCACCCCAGAAATCATCACACACGACCCCCTTGAACGCACCATTCGAGCCTGACAATAAGCGATAAAAGTGGGGACATTAATCGCGGTTAACATCCGCTTGAAATGATAACACAACGCCATCAGGTTCAACTCACCACGACACTTGGCGAGACCATGCATCAGGAAATAATGAATCCCCGCCCAACTTTTGAGAGTCCCAAAGGGATGCTCAACCACCGACCCACGCCGCCGCATCACCCCGTCACCCTCAGCCATCCGCTGACGATGACGCTCCATCACTGCTTCATGGTCCCAACGCTTCAGCCGACGATAGGTCTTGCTCGGTGATACACACTGCTCTTTGAGAGGACACGCACCACATACCTCGGTACGTGAACGATACACCAAATAACGCTTGCCTTTGGCATGCTCTATGCCACCCCCATGAACCAGTGTCTGACCCGCCGGACACCGATAACTGTCAGCCTTCTGACTTCGACACTTTGCCCCTAATTTCGCTTTTTCATTTTTTTTAAATCCCCAGCAGCTCTACATTCTGCAGTGTGCCATTTGGATAACTCTCTGGTAGTGCCTACGGGAAATTTTTTTATTGAATTTTATCATTGCCCCGTCTCGAATCAACGCAACACAAATTCTTTTTTTCATTTTTAAAGTCAACACTTTATGTACATCCGAACAAAAACATCACCCAAAACCACAAAAACCTCCGTCCAAATCGTCTCAAGCTACCGCAATAAAGATGGACAACCACGCCAACGCATCGTCCAACATATCGGCATGGTCACCCATCCCGATGACATCCAACAATGAGTCAAGTTGGCCGAACATACCAAAGCACGGCTCCTCCATGACGCACAACCAGCTTTATGGCCACCCAAAGAAATGGCCGAAATGGCCATCACGGCCAAAACCAAGGCCCCACAATCACCCTCACGCTTCAAGGCCGTCAATCGTCTCTTGTATAACATGGTCATGGCTCGCTTAGCACGACCCGAATCCAAACGAGCCAGCGTCCAGAGGATGACATACGATTGTGGTATCCCCATCCCCGTGCATAAGGTCTATCGCATGATGGATACCTTGAATGATACGTTTATTGACAGGCTGCAACAACGCATCGCCGACCAATCACTTGACCTCCTCGCACGTGAACTGGACGTCATTTACTTTGACTGTACCACGCTGTACTTTGAATCCGTCGCCGACGATGACTTACGTCAATTTGGATATAGCAAGGATGGCAAGTCGCGTGAAGTCCAGATCCTCCTGGCTCTGATGACGACCCGTGAAGGTCTACCGGTGGGCTATCAGGTGTTTCCTGGGGCAAATTGGGAAGGCGCGAGTTATCTGCCGATGCGACAGAGTTTGTTATCCCGCCACCCCGATATCACAGCCGTTCATGTGGCGGATGCTGGTCTGATGACCGATGCCAATCTCACGGCGATTGAAAATGATAACGAACATTATATCATGGGGGCTCGCCTGCGCTCCTTACCCACGCGGCTCACGGAACAGATCCTGAACACGCACCGCTATCGGTCGCTGCATGGAACGGAATATTCCATCGGTGTGTTTCGCTATAAGGGGCGCCGTTTAGTGGTATCCTACAGTCCGGCACGGGCCCGCAAGGATGCTGCCGACCGTCAACGAGCTGTGGACAAGTTGCTGAAGAAACTGGCGAACTCGGACAATCCCCGGGAGATGATGGGACGTGGTGGACGATGGCGGTATATCAAGCTCATGGGGAAATCCCGTGTTGTCCTTGATGAAGATAAACTCCGGGACGATGCGCGTTGGGATGGATTGCATGGGGTGATCACCAATCTCCGGAACATCCCGGCCATGGAATTGTTGGCACGGTATCGTGGGTTATGGCGGATTGAAGAAAGTTTTCGTATCGCGAAGACGGATTTGAGAATACGACCGATCTATCATTGGACCGCGACCCGTATCATGGCTCATATCGCCCTGTGCTTTATGGCGTTCAGTCTGATACGCCATCTGGGTCATCGCTTGGCGGGTCTGGACATGCGGCTGTCACCGAGAGGCATTCGGGATGCTTTGGCTCACCAGCAATGTTCGATTGTCCGGGATGATGAGAGTGGCCAGCGTTATGTGATACCCTCGACGACCACGAAGGAGGGGAAAGCGATTTACAAGGCGATGGGTGTCAAGATGGGAACCACGGCATACGAATTAGACCAAGATGAGGACTGAAAGCGGCGTTATATAGGGGAAGAAGAAGGGACTTTGGCGAGCCAAAAATGAGGGCAATGTAGTGCCTAGTTTTTAGGTGGCACCCCCATAGAATCGGTGTTTTAAGCGATAAAGTGTCGAAGTCAGGACAGGGATTCTGATTGTCAGATTGGATAAAGGTAACCTTAAAACAGACTGACAGAGTTAAGTGTGAAAAGTTGATAGCTTGCGGACGGGGTCAAGGTGCATGTTATTCTTGACAATGTGTCCTCGCATAAATCAGCCGAAGTTCATGCGTGGCTGGTGAATCATCCTCCTTGGACATTTCACTTTACCCCGACTTCGGCCTCATGGACCAATGCTGTGGAGGGCTTTTTCTCAAAACTCACCCGGCAGCGGCTGAAGAATTCAATCTTCAATTCACTGGAGGAGTGTGTCAAGGCGATTGAAACCTATATTGACCATCACAATGCAAAGAGTGCCAAACCGTTCCGGTGGACCAGGGACTCGAAAGAACTGGTAGAATCATGGAAAAGAGGGTACCATATGATTGAATCAATGCACTAGGGAAAAAATGACAGAGTGGAAAAATAATGTTATGAATTACCTTATTGGAATAAATAGACGTGCCCTACGGATAAAATTTTAAAACAATGTGGTCAGTTGATAGTCATCATTTTTATGGGAATTAGATTGGTATTTATCATTTGTAATTGTATTTGATAAATTTTCTAAAATGGAAAAGTCCTTTACTCTTTCTCTAATAATTTCACAGTAATCTGAATTTATTTCAAATGCTATGCAGTTGCGATCGGTATTTAAGCATGCTTCTATTGTTGTCCCCGACCCAACAAAAGGATCCAATACAATTCCATTTACTGGGCAACTTGCTTTAACCATTCTAGTAATAATCTCTAATGGTTTTTGAGTAGGATGTGAAACTCTTTCTCTATGTATTTTATGAAGGCGTGAGACACTCCATAAATCTTTTGGATTGTAGCCTAACTCTAACCATTTTTTACCTTTGAAAATTGATCTGGTTCGTTTTTTTTTGGTTTCTGAGTCATAAGGTATTCGAATTGAATCCAAGTCAAAATAATAATCCTTTGATTTAACAAAAAATCCTATATTGTCATGAACAGATGAATACTTTCTAGTCGTTCCTCCCATACTCGGGACTTTCCTGTCCCAAATAATCTCATTAACCATTGTCATTTTCTTCTTTATCATAGAGAAAATTTCTGGTGAGTATTTCCAAGTAGTGAAAATGTACATACTCCCATTTGGCTTTAGTTTTGGCATTGATTTATCAATCCATTTTTCCATCCATTCTAAAAATATATTTGGTTGTAACTTATCGGATTCATTCCCATAATCCTTTCCCAAACAATAGGGTGGATCGGTCAGGATCAGATCAATAGAACTATCTTCAATCTTTTCCAATCCTTCTAAATAATCTTGATTGTATAGTTGGTAATTACTCATTTTTTTAACTTTATAGTTGATGATTTTTCTCGTAATACTTCCAAAAAGTCTGAACGAGTTCGAATTTCAGGTTCGGCATAATACTTTGCTTGTAGTTTATCATTTCTTGGATTTATGTAGATTGGGAGAAATTGCGGAGAAAAGATATGAACATCATCTTTTAACGATATTGTGATATTATCAAATTTAAATTTAAAAACAGCATATATTAGTCTGTAATTCGGATGATTTTTGTAGTCATTAAACAATTTCTCTACTGCTGAAATATCGTTTTTATTTTGTTTCTGATTTGCTTGGGTGATTTTAATATTTACATAATATTTCTTACTCTGGCTTAATATTTCACAGTCGTGCAAACAGGCATCTGGTAAATCATAAGTAACACCAGATACACCTAATAGATTTTTGTTGAATTTTGTTTGTTGAATTATAACTTGTTCTACGATCCAACTTACAGACCTAGTATGTGGTTTTAGTCCATATGGTAAGATATTTTCATCTGTAATATCAAATTCGGGAATTATTTTAACAACTTGTGTAAATAAATCCTTTATTATTTTTAATTCTTCTATTATCAAACAAATCTCGGAACCGTTGTTGTCGTTCTCCATATTTTTGATTATGCCTTATTTTATTTAGTTTTATCCTGATAAATAAAATAGCAAATGGACTTGTCAACTAAAAGATATAATTTCCAAACTTTTACTAAATTATTCCTACCATGTTTGAATCAACTAAGTCATTCTTAAAATTGAGACACCACTTAGTTTTGCCAATCATTTAAAAGAGTTTTTAATTCTCGTAAAAACTCGGTCTTAGAGTTAGCATTTTCTTCCAATATACGA
>Ga0209022_1000800_pt1 | contig 37184 bp, 36 predicted proteins | sample PinacodermPK_FD_187300 | JGI IMG/M metagenome (GOLD analysis project Ga0209022, IMG submission 187300) | Host-associated microbial community of the marine sponge Aplysina aerophoba from Gulf of Piran - sponge pinacoderm, lysed by proteinase... | ecosystem: Host-associated > Porifera > Sponge >...
AATACGCCAGGATTCATTTACCAGCAAATCAATAAAACTCACATCACGTCGATTATTCGACTGTAGAATTTCATAATCCTCATCAGCCTGTGGGTTGTGTAGATTATACAGTATCTCGTAAGGAATATCCTCGGGCAGTTCATGGTCTACCTCAATGGTAGTGTAAAGAGGCAATGGTTTATCACTCGGTGCATCAGGGTCAATATAAAAATCACCACCTTCGACAATTTCTCGGTCCATAGGATAAGTGTACAGAATTAAATCTTTGTCTTGGGACAAAATATCTAAATGCTTTTCCGATTGAGGATTAATCTTTATATTGCGATGGGTAGTAGTGATTTTGTAATCTCTCGCTGAGTGCAAATCTGGGTTTGCATGACGCAAACTTAGCAGTGCCTTTTCCATATTCTCAAGGGTAAAAGGACTTTTGATCTTTTCTCCCAATATGATGAGATTTTTGGGTTGGCCGTCCAAGCTTGAGGAAGTTTCTAATGCTTTCAGATTAATCGGCTGGGATAATGTGGTAATCTCTTTTTTTTGACAAGATATCAGCAACAATGTGATACCGGCAAAAATGTAAATGTAAAGGAATTTCATATGAATTATTATTAATCGCAAGTTCGTCAAAAGGCCATTTTTTTCTGTCGTAAAAAATTTTTTTCGTCTTTTTATTGAATTATATATAACAATAAACCCTTTTCATTGTCATATTTATAATTATATATTGATTTAAATGTCATAATCTTTAAGTCAAAGAGATAAAGTAAAATATATTTGCGTCAAAATAATTTTATGATATATTCTTAATTTCGTTTTAATGATTGAAGGAATAAATAAATCTTTTAGTGCTTGGAACGGACTCCGAAATGATATAAAAATAACCGAATTGCCCCACTACGCTATTGGAAAAAATAATCCAGCAGATACCTATTACACCAAAAGAGAAGTAGCAAAATACTGTATTGATCAATGGTTGAGGGTATGTAAAAGAGAAAAAATAAATTCAAAGGAATACATTCTGATCGAACCCAGTGCTGATGAAGGATGTTTTTATGATCAAATGCCTAGTTCTAATAAAAAAATTGCTATTGATATTTCCCCTCCTAGTGTAAATGTAAAATCTAGAATTATTTGTGCAGATTATCTACAATGGTACCCAGAGAATGTAAATCAAAAATACATGGTCATCGGCAATCCTCCTTTTGGTCATTGAGGGGCTATGGCTTTGGCTTTTATCAATCGTTCTTTTCTATTTGCTGATTTAGTAGCTGAGACCTTTGCATAATTGGGTTTTCTGGCTTAACCCAATTTTTGGGCTCTCTTTTTTACTTTGTAATTACTCAATTCGTACTTAAGTCATCTTTTTCTTGATAATGTTTCGCTCAATATATATCCATATCACCCCCTAATAGGCTTATTTTCAGCCTTTTTTACACCTTATTTCACCAGCAGATGCACTAATCCCGGAGAACGCTTCAAATTGTATGCTATAGCCTCCAGTATATGCTGATGATGAACTTTCTCTAAGCCTTTCAGCCTAGTGATATGACAACCAAACCACCGATGTAAACCACCAAAAGTCTGTTTCTCGCTCCAGCGTTTCTTACTAATCTCTTTATTCCTCTTTTTCTGTTCCTTTGTCAAGGGCTTGTGTCTATATCCTTTTTCCATAATCAATGACTTACTGCCCATTTCTTCCAACAATCGATCATTTTTCTTGGACTTATAACCTTTGTCCCCCATCACCTCTGTACGCTCATCTTCAGGAACCTTCTCCATTAGATTCCCTAACCCCTGACTATCATGCTCATTGGCAGGAGTGGTATGAACACCAAGTATCAAGCCATCATCGTTAGTCGTTATATGCCTCTTGTAGCCAAAGTAGGTCTTTAAACGCTACCAGGTGACGCACCTGTTTTTAAACCACCGAGCTTCATGATCCGCATTGGGACTTTCTTCTTCTTTCTTCTGGTGATATTTCTCTTCTTCCATTACTTTCGTATCTGAACGGGTATCTTCTTTTCTATCCTCAGCCATTTGATGATCCAACTTCCCCTTCGGAGAAAAAGGACTCAAGGTAAGCGATGCATCAATGATGGCTGTGCCTTTGACCATCAACCCCTTTTCCGCTAATTGTTTGTTGACCATCAACATGATGGGCTGATACAACTCCTTTCTAGTCAATTCCGAACGAAATCGGGATAAGGTGCTATGGTCAGGAACACTGTCCATTAATTCTAAGCCACAAAAACGACAAAAACTGATGCTATCCATAGTCAAGTCTTCTGTTTTAACATCTGAAAGGCCATACCATACCGAAATCAACTGCATTTTAAATAGGATCATCGGATGATAAGTTTTTTGACCTCTTTGCTTTTTACCGGGCTTATAATGGGTGACTAGATACTCTTTCGATTGGTTTTCAGTCAATGATGGTGTTGATTTGTTTGAAAAATTGGCTCGTTGAAGAGGCACTCCTAGTTTGGTGTGGTTCGAAAAAACTCATTTGTTTACGCAAGTTTGTCAAAATCGGCATTCTAGCATTGATAATCAGCCACTTATAAATCTATCCACTACAACAAAGCTCTTTTACTTGAACCGTTTTAGTCGGTTCATCAGGGAAAGTATTTCGTTCTTTTAGCCTGCCTAATTTAGGTCTTAGGTCAGGGATTTTACGCACAAAGTTTATTGCACTTGCACCTCTTTATTCACTGTACGATACCGAAGATGATTGCTTATCGGTAAATCCATAGCCTCATAAATGATTTTTTGTATAGCCGAAAGCGTACCATCCTTAGAAAGCAAGTGGTATTTGTTCTTATGCTCGGGCATCTTAGTGGTGGTTCGTTGTAGTATAAATAATTCCTCACCGATACGATCCCAACTCAGGTGGATATCCTTTGCCCTGAGACGCATACGAACCAGATGAACTACATAATAAGCCAATATGGTGATGAATAAATGAGCCTTTATTCTCTCTACTTTTCGGTGAAATATCGGCCGTAATCCTAGTTCGGATTTCAAGGTTCTGAAAGTTCGTTCTATATCCCCTAGCTGATGGTAATAATGAACCATTTGTTCTGCCTCCCAATCAGTTTGGGTGGTTGCAAGGACATAGCAACCCGATGTCTCTGTGGCATGATTATAGTCCTTATTCCTGGTAAAGCCGACAGAACTAGCCAAATCCGAGTCCTGCAACGGAGTAACTTTTATATCATACTGATAAGCCACTTTTTGGTATTTCTTTCTTAGGATACCTACTTTTTCAACGATTTTCAGGTAATCACGCATACAGCGAGGATTGGACAAACCTTTGTTTAATCGAGTGAGATCTTCCTCCAACTTTTCCCGTTCTCTTTTCAAATGATTATCTCGAGCTTGTTTTCGTGGCTTAGATTGCACCAATATCCGCTTAACCTCTTGGCTTTGAGATACCTCCCACAAACTATACGCTGAACCTGAATCCGTCTGGTGTGTGCTATCCGGCTCCGTCTTGGGTGGAGGCTGTTTTTTGTTTCGCTCTATACTCAACCATTTGATGCCCTTCCGGTTGAGAAATTCTATATTCTTCTTAGTCGAAATCCCCGCATCCATAATCACCATGGGACATTCAATGCCTATATCCTTTATAGCCTTCTCCAGGGTCTTGGGTTCACTGATGTTTCCTTTGTAGATCTCGGCATGAGTAGGGAAGCCAGAGGCATCAATCACCATGGCTATACTAGCCAGAACACAATCGGAACGTTTTTCTTTACTTCTGCCATAAGCCAACAACTCGTCATCTTCCTTTCCATAATGATAAGTGTTGGTCAAATCATAAAAGGCAATACAGGGAGTAAATCCGAATACCGATTGGCTCTTTGTAAATAATTTCTTTATTAAGGTCTCCCGATGCGTATATAACTTATCGCCAACCCGATACAAACTACTGAGACCCGGCGGGTTATTGTCTAATTGGAGTAAGGGGAACAAGCTTGATCGTCGATGAAGCCATCGGTAGGTCTTGGCTTCACTAGCAGGTGAAATACACCGGCTTGCAACGAGCATATGGGCGATACGCTTCTGCAGATCTGAAAAGCCTAAGGATGCAAGCATTTCATCGAATCCAAGCAAAGAAAGGGCTTTGTTTACTACCCTCTCCCCGCCTATAGTCCGAGATTCCAAGTCTTCCACTTTGTCGAATATCACAGGTGTGCGATCATCTTTTACCGCATAAGGGTCATAACCCATATCCTTTAAGGATTTGACGATTCTATGGACTTGATCATCCATCTGTTGATCATCTTCAAAAACGATGACAGGATGGCGTTTCATTTCCCCGACCACACGCTGAATGAATATAGGCCAATCCTCTTTTTTGATGGGAAAATCAGCACCGAGGTTCAAGAGGGTAACTTGCTTAGGTTCTCCGTTGATTCTTCGGCATTCACAAAGAGAGAAAGAGGTCTTTTTTGTTTTGTTTTTAAGAGTATTGATTTTAGAACGGATAAACATAGGTTCATTTTTTTTGGTGTGCAAAGATAGTAAAAATCACAAACAATACTAACATCTATCCACTACAACGGGGGTTTTGAAAAAAAATAATCAATAGAACATTTAAATTACTCTATAATTATAAATATGACAATGAAAAGGGTTGATTGTTATAAATAATTCAATAAAAAGACGAAAAAAATTTTTTACGAAAGAAAAAAAATGCTTCTTTGACAAACTTGCGTTTAGAATGATAAGATTTGAAACACATAGCGACAGCCAAGATACGACAATGAGTTGAATTATACAAGTATTTTAAGTCAATGTTAAATAATTTTCTAAACTCAATTAATTCACATATTCTAATGCTATTACTGAAATTTAGTGCAAAGGTCTCTACATGGTTTATTTAGTGGTATTAACTGATCGAGTTTCCCTGATTACCGTGACTTTAACTTGACCAGGATAAGTCATCTCTTCTTTGATTTTTCTGCTCAAAGAAAGAGATATCTGTTTGGTTTGCTGATCATCAACTTCACTTGATTCTACAAATACACGGAGTTCTCTGCCAGCATGGATTGCATATGCTTTGGTAACTCCTTTGTAGGTATAACAAACATCTTCAAGATCTTTCAGTCTCTGAAGGTAATTTTCTTGAAGCTGGCTTCTAGCTCCAGGCCTCGCACCAGAAATAGCATCACATACCTGTACAATCTGGGAAATAGAATTGTCCATTTCAATTTCATCATGATGGGCACCAATAGCGTTACAAACCTGAGGACGTTCTCCATATTTTTTTGCCCATTCCATACCCAATAAGGCATGTGAAGATTCATCATCTGTCTCAGGTACTTTTCCTATATCATGAAGCAAACCAGCTCTTTTAGCATATTTGACATTCAAACCTAACTCAGCAGCCATTATACCACACAACCGAGAAACCTCTTTCGAATGATGCAAAAGATTCTGACCATAAGAAGTCCTAAATCGCATTCTGCCTATAATCCGAATCAACTCAGGATGAATGCCATGAATTTTCAGATCAATAACAGCTTGCTTACCAAATTCAATCACCTGGTTTTCTATATTTTTTCTAACTCTTGAGACCACATCCTCAATACGAGCAGGATGAATCCGGCCATCACTTACCAATCGCTGAAGCGATTCTCGAGCAATCTCACGCCGGACCGGATCAAAACAAGAAATCATTATGGCATCTGGAGTATCATCAATGATTAGCTCAACACCAGTAATTTCCTCTAGTGCCCGAATATTTCTACCTTCCCTTCCAATAATTCTCCCCTTAATCTGGTCAGATTCTAAATGAAACACCTTCACACTCTTCTCCATAGACTCCTCAACCCCAACCCTCTGAATGGTATTGATGATAATTTTTTGAGACTCTTTCTGCGCAGAGAGCTTGGCTTCCTCAATGGCTTGAGAATAGTATTGTTGTGCTTCAATTTCAACTTTGGCCTTGAGAGACTCCCTCAATTGATTCTCAATCTGATTCACAGAAAGCGAGCTTAATTCTTCTAATTTTTTTTGGTGGTCTTTTTTGGCATTTTCAATCCCTTTCAATTCCTTTTCATAGAAGGATTCTCTTTGTCTCAGCGCATGAGTTTGTGATTCAAGGCGTCTTTGATTTTCCTTATTCTGCCTGAGTTGATTCTTTACAGCGTTCTCTTTAAAACTAATTCTCTTTTCTGCTTCATTGAATTTTTTTCTAATCTGATTTTCTTTATAGACTAAACTTTTTTCCCTTTCAATAAATTGACGATTTTGCTTTTCCTTAAGCTTGATGTTTTCTTCCTGAGCTTTTAACCTCATCACTTCTTTCGTCTTCTCGCCTTCCAATTTTGCTTTATCTAGGATTTTCTCTGACTCTAATTCTGCTTTGGCTAATAGTCTCCTTCGCCTGCCTAAGTTTATCAGATAACTCAGAAAACCCCCAATTAGGATTCCCAAAAAACCGATGGCTATATATATCAATATTGTTATTGTCATTGCTTATTATTTTTAAATTACAAAAAAAAGCCCATACTAGTGACGGCTTATAAACTCCTTAATCGAAAGGTTTAGGGTTAACTGGACAGTCGAAAATCTGGGCTTACCAATTGCCAGCACGCTCTTATGTCCATACTCACCCTTTTTAATTATGTAACGTTGAGTTTATACTACTCTTCAACTAATACAGGCAGTATTATTTCAAAATGTAAAGAACCTAGTGTGCCTCCAGATGAAGGTCAATTTTGTTTATAAGCGTCTCAATAGCATCATTCAAATCTCGGTTAAATTTATTCAATTGACCAGATGATAATTCTTGGTTTGCCGGCTCAAGTTCTTCATAATCCTCAACCATCAACTGCAAAGCAAGCATTGCTAAACTGTCTTGTTTGTCTTTTATAAAATATTCTGATTCTATACGAACTAACTCATTATTGATTGTATTAACCGTCTGTCGAAGAGATTTCTCCTGATCAGGATCAGCAAAAACAGGATAAACCCGACCTGCAATAACGAATTTAAATTCTCGTTGTTTACTCATGCTACAGTTTGATACGTTATCTTAGAAAAATCTTCAATGCATCGATCTACTTTTTCAACTAATTGACCTATCTGAATCTTGAAACTTGATGCATCTACTTCACTGCCTAAACGTAAGCTCACATCATTTGATGTCTGATAATTTTTTTGAAGAGTTTCCAACTTACCTTTTAAAGATTCATTTTCTTTAACCAACAATTTGTTTTCTTCGTTTAGCCTATAAATATGTTGACTTTGCTGTTGATATACATTCAACAACTGACTAACTTTTTTCTCTAATTGACTAAATTTTAACGGTTTATCTGACATCTATCCCAAGAGACTATGGCTAAAGACAAAGGTAATACATTCGGAATTACTTGTTTTGACTGTATTGAAATATTTTTGTGTAGCATTTTAATCATCTAGGATTTAGCGCATTATTATAATAGCAGCAAGTATTAGAAAAGAATAAACCTATTGCCCTATTCTACAAGTTGAATACTACCATCAGTAAATATTTTCTAATTAGTTCGGGCTATTCCTAATCGAAATGGGGGATATATAAACTGATTATATACCTATTCTAAATTCAGTGTTGAATATCAGTTAGATTTGTCGGTATGTTTACTTTTTCTTACTTTAATCCCCTAAATCATACGTCATTGAAATTTAAAAAAACAATTCAATCAATTCATTTTTGCCTTCTAATCTATATTCTCCCACTTTTGGCTATAGGTCAATTATTTGAAGAGAGTATCTCACCTTTGGATATCCCTATTGCCGTTTCCGGAACTTTTTCTGAATATCGAAAGACTCATTTTCATTCTGGACTAGATATGCGTACAAATGGGGAAAAAGGATTGAATATCTATAGCATTTCTGATGGATGGGTCAGTAGAATTAGAGCCAGTACCTCAGGATATGGTAAAGTCCTATACATAACCCATCATGATGGACATACGTCTGTTTATGCTCATCTGGATAAGTTCGCGAGTGAAATTCAGGATTATGTCAAAAAAAGACAATACGCCCAAGAAAAGTTTGAAATACATCTTTTTCCAGAAAAAAACATCCTCCGTGTTAAAGCAGGTCAGATCATCGGATATTCAGGTAATACGGGATCATCCTTGGGTGCACATCTGCATTTTGAAATACGTAACCCCAACAATGGATTGATAAATCCATTAAAGTTGCCATTTTATGTTCCCGATACCATTGCCCCAATAATTACCCGAGTCTTTGCCTATAGTCACAGAGATGATGACCTGAAAAGAAATGAACTAAACTTTTTAAAAAAAGACCCCGGAAACGGAATTTATATCATGGACACCCTAGTGGGAATGGGACCAGTTAGTTTTGGTATCCAAATGCATGATCGATCAAATTTAAGTGCCAATGTAAATGGAATTTATAGCGCAGAGGTAAAAGCAGACCATCAGTTGATCATGAATTACAAATTTGATAATATTCAATTTACTGACCGCAACTACATCAATCTAATGATTGATTATCCACAGTACCGATTAAATAATATACCTATCCAAAGACTATATAAGGATCCTTTTAACCAGGTGTCCTTTTTGGATACTCATCAGACAGGTCTGATAAAACTTGAGCAAGGAGATTCTATTTCTGTTGAGCTAATTATTAATGATTTTCATCAAAACACATCGATTATCAAAGCAAATCTGATCGGCGGAACCCCAAAAGAGGCTTTTGAAAAAGTCTATCCAATAAATTCAGAAGGCATTCTAATCAATAAATCCAAAAGCCATCAACTTCAATATGGTCGAATTGAAGTCAACTTCCCAAAAAATGCATTTTTTCAAGATGTTCGACTAAATATAAAACAATCAAATGATACCATTAGTCTGGGACAGGATACCTTCCCAGTTAGAAATCCTTTTACCATTTCATTTACTTTAGATGAGAGCCAACAAGAATCTACCGATGACTTCTACATTGGGAAACTAGATAACAAAGGAAACACATCTTTTGTCTCAAGCAAAATAGATGGAAACATCATCAGAGCCAATGTTTCTTCTCTTGGCACATATTCACTATTGAGTGATCAGATTCCTCCTGAAATCATGCCACTGAATATCTATGATGGGGCCGATATGAGTCAAGAAGATTCAATAAAAATTCAGGTGACAGACAATCTAGGAAAATTACAGTCTTATTATCCGGCAATTGATGGACAATGGGTATTGTTTGAATATGAACCTAAAGAAGATATGCTATTTTTTGATTTTTCAGACATTGAACTTTCAAAGGGCATACACCAACTTGATCTTTCAGCCACAGACAGAGTTGGAAATAAATCCCAAATTAAAATCTCATTTAAGAGATAACCTCATTTATAACTATGTCAATGGATACATTAGTTAGTTCACCCAGATTAAATTAATGTACTCGTATTCCAATCCAAACCAAATTGTTTGAAAATATCCCCCTTATCAACCAATTTTATACCTCCGAGTATTGAAAATCTTTCAACAAAATCTAAAAACTTTCAAAAACTAATGATGTGAATTAAGAAATTCAATAAAATTTGTTAGTTTGGTCAAGCATTGGTATTAATTTTAGTACTTTTGTCATAACCAAACTAACTAAATTATGAGGCGTGTTTCTGTACTTTGTTTTTTCTTATTGACTCTGAGTTTTTCGGTGGGACAAACCACTGAAAATCCGTGGGCCATAAGTTTAGGTGCCAATTTGATTAATCTTACTGGAGATGATGTTGATAGTGGAATCAAATTTGGAGCACCAACCCTTGGAATTTCAAGATATCTTATCGGTGGAGTATCCATTGGAGGTGAGTATTCACTGGGGAATGCTGAGAATAATAATACCGAATATTCTTATACTTCTCTTGAAGGAAATTTAAAATTGAATATCATTAACGATCCCGATAAAAATGTTCGTCCTTTTGTTAGGGCAGGATATGGGATAGCTCGATTTGATGAGAATCTTGATAAAGAAGGTCCTTTTCCTTCCACAGAATCCAACTATACCATTTCGGGTGGTGTTGGTGTTGATATTGATCTTAACGACAACTTAAGTATTAATTTGATCACTACACTACGTTCAAAAGTTGAGGATGATAGCCCCTTTGAAGTTGGATATGACCACTTTAAACATATCGTTGGTTTTTCCTATGGCTTTGCATTTGCTGATAAAGATCGAGATGGAATACGAGATCGTCTTGATGAATGTCCCGAGGATGCTGGCTTAAAAGAGTTTAATGGGTGTCCCGACTCAGATGGCGATGGTATAATTGATGGAGAAGATGATTGTCCAAAGACACCTGGGCTAGCCAAATTCAATGGCTGTCCAGATTCTGATGAGGACGGTATAATTGATAAAGAAGATAGATGTCCCCAAGAAGCAGGCTCAGCAGAATTAGAGGGATGTCCCGATACCGACAGAGATGGAATATCCAATCCTGACGACAACTGCCCCAACCAAGTTGGACCGGAAGAAAATAATGGCTGTCCTTGGGGCGATAAAGATGGAGATGGCGTCAATGATAATGAAGATGAATGTCCCGAAATAGCAGGTAAGGGAGATGATGGTTGCGTTTTAATACCCCAGTCGATTATAGATTGGACAAGTTCAGAAAAAGCAACCCTTTATTTTAAACATGATAGCTCCGAGCTTAGTGATGAAAATAAAGAAACCCTTAGTAAAGAACTAGCACCCATTTTGGTTGAATACACTGCTATTGAATTGCTCATTGAAGGACACGCTTCATTAGAAGGATCTGAAGAATATAATTATGATCTAGGATTGGAAAGAGCATCGGAAGTATCGAATTTATTACAAGAACTTGGTGTGGATAGTTCTTCCTTAGAGATAGTCTCTTACGGTGAAACCCAACCTGTGGGTGACAATAATACATGGGCAGGAAGAAAATTAAATAGACGAGTCAAAATCGTATTGAAAAACGAGTAATTTAGTTTTGAAATATCTACCATATAAAAGCTTCTCACCATATGAGGAGCTTTTTTTTTGAAGAATCTCACGTATTTTAGTAATTGGATTGTCTTTAATTGAATAGAAATGAAAAAATTCTGCATACACCTTCTATTTTTTGTTGCTATAGCTCAGGTATTTTCTCAAAATAGAGAGATTCCTATTGATACTACTATAGTTACCAAACACCAAACCAAAATCAAAGGAGTAGACATCAACTATAGTGCTTTCACTGGAACTCAACCTGTATGGAATAACGATGGTCAAGCGATAGCTACCCTTTTTTACACCTACTACCAACGTGAAGATGTCCCCAATAGGTCCCAAAGACCGATTATCTTTTCATTCAACGGTGGTCCCGGCAGTGCTTCGGTTTGGATGCACATGGCTTATACCGGTCCCTATATTTTGAATGTAGATGAAGAGGGTTATCCTATTCAACCCTATGGATACAAAAAAAATCCATACTCTATTTTGGATGTAGCGGATATCATATTTATAAATCCAGTCAACACTGGTTATTCACGAATTGTAGAAGTTGAAGGTAAAAAAGAACCGCGCGAAACTTTTTTTGGCATTTCTGCAGACATCAAATATCTTGCCGAATGGCTCAATACCTTTGTGACGAGATATCAAAGGTGGGAATCTCCAAAATACCTGATAGGAGAAAGCTATGGCGGAACCCGTGTGATGGGTCTTTCCTTAGAATTACAAAACCAACAATGGATGTATCTTAATGGAGTAATCCTGGTTTCTCCTGCAGACTATAAGGTATATCGGACTGGAGGCCCTGTGGCAATTTCTTTGAATCTACCATATTACACAGCCACTGCTTGGCACCATAAAAAACTAGATCCAGTCTTACAATCCAAGGATCTCTACGAAATTTTACCTGAAGCTGAAGAATTTGCAATTAACCAATTAATCCCTGCCTTGGCCAAAGGAGGTTTTATCGATTCTGATCTCAAAGATGATGTAGCCACCAAGATAGCCTATTATTCTGGGCTTCCAAAACAATCCGTATTGGATAACAATCTTCGTGTCCCTACCTCTTTTTTCTGGAAAGAGTTATTGCGTGCCGAAGGAAAAACAATAGGAAGGCTTGATTCTCGATATACGGGTATTGATATCAAGGACGCTGGTGATAGGCCTGATTACAATTCAGAGTTGACTTCATGGTTACATTCTTTTACTCCGGCAATCAATCATTATATCAGAACGAAACTTAATTTCAAGACAGATATAAAATACAATATGTTTGGGCCTGTTCGTCCCTGGGAAAATGATAATGTCAATGTTCGAGATGATCTACGTCAGGCTATGGCTCAAAATCCATTTTTGAAAGTACTGACCCAGTCGGGTTATTATGATGGAGCTACTACCTATTTTAATGCCAAGTATACCTTATGGCAAATTGATCCAAGGGGTGCTTTTAAAGATCGTATGACCTTCAAGGGCTATCGCAGTGGTCATATGATGTATCTCAGGTATCCTGATTTGATTCAATCGAACGAAGACATCAGAGAATTCATCGTAAATAGTTCATCCAATGGTTCTCCGGCTAAATACGATAGAAAGGAGCAAGTAAACGACAAGAATTAAAGCCTCTTTGAGCATATTTTATGTATGTACACCACTTTATATAGTGGGTTGAAAGTATCAGAAACTTTAATCATAAGGTTGCATTTGTTTTTGAGAATACGGGCATTGCACTATCAGGTGCTGACCGAACCCTAACCTTTTACATATGTCCTTTAATATAGGCAGTGGGCTCATAAACAGTTATCTCGCAACATTGAATTCTACCAAGCTTTTCATCAATAATCTCTTTGACCTTAAACCATTGTAAACCACCATTTCCACAGCCTATAGGGGGGATCGCTATTGATTTCAAATGGTTATCCCGAATGACATTTAAAAGTTCATCCAACCCTTTTTCAATATAGATATACTCCGAAGGAAATCTCCAGTGCTTTTTTGTAGGGAAATTGATTATTATTTTATCACCTACAATAAAATTGTAATCCTTTACTACCAACAATTGACCTATCTCAAACTCCTTTTTATCACAAAGATCTTTATATTTTTTGTAGTTGGTTGGGAACAGTTTTTTAAATTTAAGTGCTATACCTTTCCCCATTACTCCAACAGTATTGACCGTATTTACGATTGCTTCAGCTTGACTTTCAAACAAATTACCTGAAATATACCTTATCACATCTTAAAATATAAGGTTGCACCGTCCTTTGAGTTGAAACGTTAACCTCCGGTTGGAGCATTTTGAGCACTTTATCAAGGAAATTATGTGAAATTTTAACATCGCATTTCCATTTAGAACAAAATTGTAAATTTCACATAGATCATCAATTGGAGAAATTCATAAGGTTTCTCTCAATAGTAATTGATTCTTATATGAGAATTTTAAACTATACATCACAAATTGCTACTGCCTTTTCAAGAGAATCCATTCCAGAGTTTGTTCTGTCTTTTGGTATAAATTCTTGTGCCAAAAAACCCTGAAATCCGGTTTCGATAATAGCACCAATGACCGCTGGGTAAAATATTTCTTGATTGTTGTCCAATTCGTTCCTTCCAGGGTTTCCTGCTGTATGGTAATGACCAATATACTGGCCATAGTCTCTTATGGTTCGAATCATATCTCCTTCCATGATTTGCATATGATAGATATCATAGAGCAATTTGAAATTTTCTGAGCCAACCAACTTACATAGTTCTACTCCCCAAAGAGTTCTATCACACATATAATCTTTGTGATCTACTTTGGAATTGAGCAATTCCATATGAATAACTACACCCTTTTTCTCTGCCTTTGAAAGTATCTTCTTTAGTCCTTGAACACAATTTTTCAGTCCAGTTTCATCATCTATTTTTCTTCGATTACCACTGAAGCAAATAAGATTTGTATAACCTGCACTAGCGACTAAATCAATGTGGTTTAGGTATCTATCCACTAGAGTATTGTGATATTTTTTGTCATTGAATCCTTCAGTTAGGCTGATTTCAGCTCCATTACACATAGTGGATATCAATCCATGCTCTTTGAGGTATTTCCAATTTTCTGGACCAACCAAATCAACTCCCACCAAACCAATTCGCTTTGCTTCAAAAGCCAATTGTTTCACAGAAAGCATATCAGCATTAGGCCAATGACAAACTGATTGTTTGATATTTCTTTTTAAATGAGTATTTGATACTGATTCGCTAGATAACGATGTATAAGGAACTGATAAAGCTGCAGAAGTAATGGCAATACTTTTGAAAGCTTGCCTTCTGGAAATCGAATTTTTTGGTTTCACCTTTACAACTTATGGTCAACAAAAAAAGATGTCTTAAGTAGAATCAATACTCAGTCCACTGCTGTCTAAGTATTGTTCCCATTTCCAGGCACTCAATAAAGCCTCATCAATTGAATACTTTGGTATCCAACCCAGCTGAGTTTGGATTTTAGATGCTTCTGCATAAGCAATAGGAACATCGCCCTCTCTAGGGTTAGTAATGCGGTGATTGATTGATATTTTTGTTACCTCTTCAAATCTTTTGACCAATCTTTTCACTGAAACTCCCTCACCAAGCCCAACGTTAAAAACATAATAGTTTGACTTTGAAGACCAGAGATACTCCAGACCCAATAAATGGGCCTCAGCAAGGTCCATAACGTGGATATAATCACGTACACAACTTCCGTCCGGGGTATCGTACTGATCACCAAATATTTTCAATTCTTTTCGTTTCCCTATGGCAACTTGAGTAATATAAGGAACCAAGTTCTCAGGTTCATTGATAGGCCACTGGCCAATCAGAGCAGAATCATGTGCCCCAATAGGATTAAAATATCGTAGACTCATGGCCTTGAATTGCTCGTTAGTAGAGGTAGTGTCTTTGATTATTTGTTCTCCCATCTGTTTGGTAAATCCATATGGGGAATAACTTGGCTTAAAGGGTTGATTTTCCGTGATGGGTAAAACATCGGATTGACCATAAACCGTACAAGAGGAAGAAAAGATTAAAGGTAGACTTCTAGCTTCTACAACCTTTAGTAATTCGATTAATCCAATGATATTGTTGTGGTAATACTTTAGAGGTTTTTGAATACTTTGATTTACTGATTTTAAAGCAGCAAAATGAATGACTCCCGAAAGATCATCATGTTGTTGAAATAATTTTTCAAGATCCTTGGTGTTGGTAATGTCTAATAATTCAAGTATAGGCGGATTTTTCGAATCAATAGCTAACAGCTGTCTAAGCATCTGCTTTGAGGAATTGACTAAATTATCTACTATGACCACTCTATATCCCCTACTTTGAAGTAGGGTACACACATGGGCGCCTATATAGCCCAGCCCTCCGGTGAGTAGGATTTTCAAATTAAACTTATCTAAAAATTTTTTGCTCTACTTTATAGCCCAGGAGTAGCGATAATCCCTTCCTACAAACTGATTTGCTTCTTCGAAATTGGTAATTCTCATATTTTCTCCATCCCAGAGCAATTTTTTTCGACCGTAATACTCGGGCGCTTGCCCTTCAATTTCTTTGCGAAGGTTATAACTCCTGATAGCAATATTACCCATCAATACCGCTTCGGTTAGTGGTCCAGCAAAATCAAATGAAGAAGTTAAAGCTTGGTGTTCCGGCGAATTAAACCCTGCCTTACAAGCTTTAGTCCAACTTTTTTGGTGACCATATTCGGGTAAATCGTACCGTGGATCATCAGTTTTTTCCACTACTTGAATGGGCTCTCCAGATTTGAAAAGTTGCGGATTAATACCATAGACATCACTCATGATAGTTCCCTTTTCTCCGACCAACAAAACTCCATTGGGTCCGATTTCAGCTTCATCTGGAAGCAAATCAGGATGAGCAGGTTTGATACCACCATCCATCCAAATCATTTTTATGGGTGAATCGTTTACCTCCGTTGCTTCAAATGAAAGGGTTACCATTGAAGATGCCGGACAACCTTCGGGATGATATTCTGCACTCCACATTCGTGTATACACAGTTCCTACACTACATTCGACATTGGTAGGATATTTTAGTTGGAGTGCTCTGAAAGGCACATCAATTATATGACAACCCATATCTCCTAAGGCGCCGGTTCCATATTCCCACCAGCCTCTCCAGTTGAAAGGATGGAGTTTTGGGGTATAGGCGACTGATTTTGCTGGTCCTAGCCACAAATCCCATTGTAAATTTTCAGGTTTTTGGGAAGGATCTTGTTCCGCCATGGCGTATCCTTGTGGCCATACTGGCCTATTTGTCCACACATAGACTTTAGATATTTTTCCGATCTGTCCTTCTTTTACCCATCTTTGAATAACTAATTGATCGGGATTTGATGCCCCTTGGTTACCCATTTGGGTAACCAACTGGTTTTCACGAGCCATTAGAGTTAGCTTGCGAGCCTCTTTGATGTTATGGGTCAAAGGTTTCTGAACATAAACGTGTTTGTTTCGCTCCATGGCCCAAATAGCTGCATTGGCATGGGTATGGTCAGGAGTGGTAATGGTAACAGCATCTATGTCTGTTTCATTATCAAACATTACCCTGAAATCTTCATAGAAATTGGCATCGGGGAAATTTTCTCTTGAGGCGACTACACCATGCTGTCCATCGGGATGAACATCACAAAGAGCAACAACACGTTCTGAACCATCATTCCATGCATGCCAGATATCGGAGGTTCCTTTCCCCCCAGCCCCAATTGCAGCTAAATTCAATTGATCACTTGGAGCAGTGTATCTAGTTCCTCCCAGAACCTTAGGGGGTACAATAAAAACAGACGAAGCCAAAAGGCTTTTTTTCATAAATTCCCTTCTTTTGATATGGGATACTTTTTTTTTGGATGAACTCATATATTTTTTCAGTTAATTTAATGGTAATTTGTGCAAAATAGCAAAGATTTTAATTGGGTTGTAATATAATAATTTTGAGATTGGCAAATTACTTAATTGCAAAGATTATGGCATAATTGGGTAACAATTTTTTATGGTCTGATAAGTATGGGTATCTGTCTTGAGCATAGTTTAATTACAATTTCAGTATACTAATTTGTAGTTTATCCGATGAATAAAGATCTGGTATTGACTTTATATTCTCTTATTTTTACTAAAACGACCACCGGAATACCCGATGTCTGGCATTGAGCATATTTTTAGCGAAAGTAGGGAGCACTTAATTTATTTAAGATCTTGGCTAAAAGAACTCGGGCTTTCTCATAGTGACCAAAATGGCTTAATTGAAGAGGGGGTATTGCAACCGATTGGCAGGGGAATATTAACAAAGTCGGGAGAATACCCAGGAATATTGAGTAGCATCTCTGCCCTACAAAAGCAAGAAAACCGACCAATTCACGTAGGAGAGCTTTCTGCACTAATCATGTTGAGGTAAATGCATTACATTTATTTTAATCCAAAAACAATGTTCTTGTTTGGTCAATCAGGCTGCAAATTACCTACTTGGTTGTCCAGATATCATTCTAATATGGACATTATTTATAGAAGCACATATTTATATCCCTGTGGAGGTTTTTAGTATATATATTTTCTCCTTTGAAAACCCCTGATGTAGTGAATATGTGTTGTTTTGAGATTTTGCTATCCAATCCCTCAGAATATTTTGCTATATGTCTATAAAACATAAATCAATAAGGCTTCTTTCTTCCTCTGCAGTCAGGATATATTGATCATATACTCTTCCCAGATGAACCAAACAAAACGGTTCAAGTAAGAGGGCTTTCTCGTAGTAGATAGATTCATAAGTGGTTGATTATCACAACTAGAATATTTTTTTGAAAAACTTGCGTGTTGAAAGAAAAAGGAGGATATCTTGCTAAAAAGGATTTAACTCTCAATAGTCTAATAGATAACCACCGTGCTTTGCGAAGATTCTGTCTTGCATCATCTGTAAAATCACCAAAATCACACAAGTGTAAAATAAATCTCCGAGAATACTATTCACAAAAAAGGGTATCGCTAAGGTATAACACAACACCAGCCCTTCCCAAGTCTCGGGATAACCATTAAGCCAAACCCCAAAATTGGTGATCAGAAAAAAGATGAGCGATCCTAAAAGGATATTCCAGATTGTAATTCTTGAAACCATACTGCCCAAAGCTGTGGTAAGCACCAACGACAAATATACCACTGGCATCAATCCATGAAATCCAATAAAATAGTCTGAAATAAACATGGCAGCTAAAGGCATCATAACCGCAACCGGCTTTCGATTGAAATAATACCCTGAGAGCAATGCTATAGAAGTCATGGGAGCAAAATTAGGGGGATGAGGAATCAATCGAGTAATCAGTGCAAGCAACACCAAACCCATAAAAATTCTTAGATGAGCATAAAAATCACCTGACATAATCAAAGTACATCTTGGTTAAAATTAACTAGGGACAAATTCAAAAAAATGCCAAAAACCCCCAAAGAGTTTATTTGGTGAGATACATTCGACGACGTGCATATAATTCATAAAACGCATCGTCCTTAAGAGAATCAATAAATAAAATGCTCTCGCCCGTCGATTTCATTTCGGGTCCTAAGGACTTATTGACATTAGGGAATTTATTAAAAGAGAAAACCGGCTTTTTGATGGCAAATCCATCAAGCTTAGGATTGAAATCAAAATCATGAACTTTTTTGTGCCCCAGCATAATTTTTGTAGCATAGTTCACATATGGTTCATTATATGCTTTAGATATAAATGGAACCGTTCTTGAAGCTCTCGGATTGGCCTCAATGACATATACCATTTCGTCCTTGATAGCAAATTGAATATTAATCAGTCCCCTTGTTTTAAGAGTAAGTGCAATTTTTCGCGTATGGTCTTTTATCTGTTGTAGTGCATAAGGCCCCAAATTGAAAACTGGTAAAGTCGCATTTGAATCTCCCGAGTGAATACCGCAAGGTTCTATATGCTCCATTATTCCAATGATATAGACATCTTCACCATCGCATATCGCATCTGCTTCCGCTTCAATCGCTCCTTCCAAATATTGATCCAAAAGCAGATTATTATTTGGAATTCGCTGTAACAAACTCACCACATGTGCTTCTAGTTCTTCTTTATTAATCACTATTTTCATGCCATGACCTCCCAAAACATAAGATGGACGAACTAGAATAGGGAATTGTAAAGTATCTGCTAATTCTAACGCCTTTTGAGCACTATTGGCCACACCAAAACAAGGATAAGGAATATTGTTTTCTTTTAATAGAGTAGAAAATCGCCCTCTATCTTCAGCCAAATCTAGTGATTCGAAGCTTGTACCGATTATTTTTATTCCGTATTTATGAAGTTTTTCTGCCAGTTTTAATGCCGTCTGTCCTCCAAGTTGAACAATTACACCCTCGGGGTTTTCATGCTTGATGATGTCATAAATATGCTCCCAAAAGACCGGTTCGAAGTAGAGTTTGTCCGCAATATCAAAATCTGTAGAAACTGTTTCCGGATTGCAGTTAATCATGATGGTTTCGTATCCGCATTCACTGGCTGATAATACTCCATGTACACAGCAATAGTCAAATTCAATGCCTTGTCCAATCCGATTGGGGCCGGAGCCGAGAACAACTATTTTTTTACGATCGGACACCAAACTTTCATTCTGGCTATAAATATTGCCGTCTCGATCTTCCATCTGCTGTTCGAAAGTGGAATAATAATAGGAGGTTTGTGCTTTGAATTCAGCCGCACAAGTATCCACCAACTTGTATATTCTATTGATTCCTAGTTCAATGCGCTTTTGATATACCTCACTTTCCATACAACCAAGCATATGGGCTACCTGACGGTCAGCAAATCCCTTTTGTTTGGCCTCCAACAATAATTCTGATGTTATAGTTATTATCGTATGCTCGGAAATGGTTTTTTCCAGGTTTACAAGGTCCAGATATTGATTCAAAAACCACATATCTATCTTGGTAATCTGATGAATGCGAGTAAGAGAGACCCCAGCCATTATGGCATCATAAAGAATAAAAACTCTGTCCCAACTAGGCTCGGCTAGTTTTTTAACGATTATACCATATTTTTTAACTCCTTTTCCATCGGCCCCTAATCCATTTCGTTTGACCTCCAAAGACTGGGTAGCCTTGTGGAGGGCTTCTTGGAATGACCGTCCTATACCCATCACTTCCCCTACAGCCTTCATCTGTAAACCAAGCCTTCGATCCGAGCCTTCAAATTTGTTGAAATTCCATCGTGGGATTTTAACAATGACATAATCCACTGTTGGCTCAAAAAGGGCTGATGTGGATTTGGTAATCTGATTTTCTAATTCATTCAGGGTATAGCCCAAAGCCAGCTTTGCCGCAATTTTAGCAATGGGATATCCGGTGGCTTTTGAAGCTAACGCTGACGATCTAGACACTCTCGGGTTGATTTCAATTGCAATAATATCTTCAGCCTGGTCTGGACTTACAGCAAATTGTACGTTACATCCTCCAGCAAAGTCTCCGATGCTTCTCATCATTTTGATAGCCATATCACGCATTTTCTGATAGGTCGTATCGGCAAGTGTCATAGCCGGTGCAACCGTTATAGAATCTCCGGTATGAATCCCCATCGGATCCATATTTTCGATTGTGCAGATAATCACAACATTATCATTCCGGTCTCTTAAGAGTTCAAGTTCGTATTCTTTCCAACCCACAAGAGCCTTATCAATGAGAACCTCATGTATTGGAGAGGTTTCCAGTCCTCTAGTTAATAGGCCATCAAAATCTTTTTCATCATGGACAAATGAAGCTCCGGATCCACCCAAAGTATAAGATGGCCGAATAACCAAAGGAAAACCAAATTCTTGTGCAATTTCTTTTCCTTTCAAAAATGAATTAGCTACCGCAGCAGGGGCTGCAGGAATCCCAATTTTCTCAAGCAAATTCTTAAATTTTTCTCTATTCTCAGTAATTTGAATTGCATCGATATCAACACCTATAATCTCTACCCCAAAGTCATCCCAGATTCCTTTATCGTTGGCTTCAATGCACAGATTCAAAGCAGTTTGACCACCCATTGTCGGTAAAACGGCATCAACGTGATGTTTTTTTAGGATTTCTATAATTGAATGGGTAGTCAATGGTTTCAAATAGACATAATCGGCCATAGCCGGATCGGTCATGATTGTTGCAGGATTGGAATTCAAAAGAAAGGTTTTGATGCCATCTTCTTTTAAAGAGCGAAGGGCTTGGGTGCCTGAATAATCAAATTCGCATGCTTGACCAATGATAATTGGCCCTGATCCAAGCAGGAGAATTGACTCTATCTTGGTATTTTTAGGCATGGACTAACCTGATATAAAAACTTCCACGATAAGGTGCCAATATGCGAATGGTTAACATTAGAACCATTAGCCAAAAGGCAGTTCATCGCTTTTCTTGAGTTGAAACAGTTAAGCGTTTTCTCCCTTTACTACGTCTCCTAGCCAAGATTTTCCGGCCATTTGCTGTAGCCATTCTCGCTCGAAATCCGTGTTTGTTTCTTCTTTTACGCTTGGAGGGTTGATATGTCCTTTTCACTTAAAATCTTAAAGGATATTGGCTCTGAACCAGTATGATTAAAACTGGGCAAATATAAGACAAACCAATTTTTTAATTTGAAGTAATAGTATCTTGTCTATTTTGTAATTATATTTGAAAAAAGTATTGATGTTTCCAAAGTATATCAAACTCATATTAGCCCTTGGTGGTCTATCCTATTCAGCCTATCAATTTGTCGAAGGATTTATCGGAAACGGTATCGCTCTGGCTTTACTTGGGGGTATTTTTATTTTACTTTATTACAAAAATGAGCTGATTTTCTTGGCGTTCCTACGATTACGAAAAGAAGACCTGAACGGAGCTCAAAAATGGCTCAGTAAAATAAAATACCCAAAATCGTCTCTTGTTGGCAAACAGTATGGATATTTTTTATTTCTTCAGGGATTAATAGAATCCCAAAATAATCTCAACAAAGCTGAAAAGTTGTTTAGATCTGCACTAGAAAAGGGATTAAGATACAAACATGACAGAGCCATGGCTAAATTAAATTTAGCTGGTATTTATATGCAAAAAAGAAGAAAAAGAGAAGCCTCTAAACTACTCACGGAAGCCAAAAAATTAGACAAACATGGAATGCTTACCCAACAGTTAAAACTGATGAGACAAAATTTGAAAAAATTTTAGGACTTTCTTATTATCAATTATTTTGTATTTACAGACGAGATTTTTTTGTTCATAGACTGCCGATAAATCTTAATCAGTTACCAATAGCCGATGAAGAATGGTTTTTGGGAATCAATATTTCGTAGTCTTTTCTTGATGTGTTTTTTAGATGATCTTGTAAAAGCCAGGGGTTATGTATTTTCAGTTCTTTGTAGTTTAATCCCATATTTTTTGCAAAAGAGACCAAATCGGTAATGGCTGTATCCAATGCAACTCTTTTAAAAGTAGGCATATGGTAATGGTCTTCTTCATCTATTTGAAATCCATATTTCGCATCAAAATTTTCAAAAATCTCTTTAACGGCTAAAATCCTAAATACATATCTGGAAGTCTCTGTGGTAAGCCATAAACTATAATAATCATCCACATCCTGCTTTTTCAACTGCCTAGCGATACCATACATTCCTCTATTGTAACTTGCTGCAGCAAGAGTCCAATTACCAAATCTTTCTTTGGCTTTGAGCAAATACTTGCAAGCCACTGTGGTTGATAGCTCCAAGTGAAGGCGCTCATCAACATTAGAATTGACTTCAAGTCCATATTCCCTAGCTGTTGCTTTCATCAATTGCCAATAGCCTCTGGCACCGGCTGGGGAGGTAACATTCAAAAGCCCACTTTCTATGAGTGCTAAATACTTGAAGTCTTCTGGAATTTGGTATTCAAGGAGGATTTTCTCTATTCTCGGGAAAAATTTATACCCTCTTTTTATCATCAAAATCATATTAGACTGCCAATAATTATTGACCAGCAATTCTCTATCTAACCTCTCTCTAACGTCGGGTTCTTCTATGGGGACTGGTTCACCGGCAAAATTGATATGATAAGGTGTCTTTAATGCAGGAACATGATATGTGTCCTTTGTTCTTTTTGGTATTGTATCCATCATTACCCGATTCTCATTATCATGAGAATCTTCAATAGTTAGGCTGTCTGTAACATCCATTTGAGTGGTTTTAATGTCCGATTTAGAGACATCCTGAGGTTGTAAATTAGAATCACCAAACAAAAGGTAAACAACGGGCAATAAAATAAAGATCAAAAGATTATTTCTGTATTCTTTTTTCAAAATAAACAGGCTCTGGACACAAAGTTACTTTTTCCCTACAACATAGTAATGTATATCTCAATTCTGTTTAGTTCTTCACGAAATATTTCAGCAGACCTGAGTTTTTTCAAAAAAAATATAAAATAATGTCTCAAACCCTGTTTTTTTAGCAAAATTTTATATCTTTGGGGTAGAATTATGTCGCTAGTGATTTTCCTACTGGTTAAGTTAAGATTCAGTAAGTTTTTTTCGATTATATGTATGATATAGAGATTAGTAAAAACGAGTTGTTGCGTCAATTCGAAACAGAAATTGGTGGTAAGTTGGCTACCATTGAGTATGTAGAACAAGAAAGAAAGATATTTCTCACAAAAGTTAGTGTTCCCTATGGTTTGAATGAAAATGGATTTGAAGAGCAGTTCATTGAAAAAGTTCTTAGCACCATAGCTGTTGGTAAACTACGACTAGTACCGACATGTCCCTCAGTAGTTGCTTTTATGCGAAAAAATAGGGCGTTCAAAAGGCTCTTACCGGTGGGGGTTAGGGTTTAAAATATAGCCCTTACATAACCTTGGCCATCTATTCTGTTTGGCCAGCAGGTTACCATTTGGTTACTCAGCTTAGGGTCCCAGGGAGTTCTGACTTTTAGATAGTTTTCAGTATATCCGGAGCTGTATCCTTTGTTGTTTTTATTTTCGAACAATACTTTAAGTGGTTTGTTGATTTGGCTTTTGTAAAAATCGAGTCTTTTTTGATTCGATAGTTCATTCAGAATTCTTCTTCTTTGTCTTCTTACGGCGAGGGGCACCGATGATAAATCCATATTTAGAGCACTCGTATTGGGTCTCTCCGAATAGGTAAATATATGTAGGTATGATATATTGAGTTTGGTCAAAAAATCTACTGTTTTTTGGAATTCTGTTTCCGTTTCTCCATAAAAGCCTACAATGACATCAACTCCAATACAAGCATCTGGGTTTAGAGATTTAATTTTTTCAATTCGTCTTTCAAATAGGGATGTATTATATCGCCGCCGCATTATTTTCAAAACCTTATCGCTACCACTTTGCAGAGGAATGTGAAAATGAGGAACAAATCTGTTGTTTTTTGCCACTAGTTCAATGATTTGATCATCCAATAAATTGGGTTCAATGGAGGAAATGCGAATTCTTGGACAATTATTCAAGCCATTTATTTCATTCAATAGATCCAAAAATCTATATTCTCGTTTTCTATGATTTGGATTTATATAACCGTAATCACCAATATTAACACCTGTGAGCACAATTTCCTTGATCTGTTTCTGGGTCAAATAGTGAATACTGTCAACAATGTTGAAAATCGTATCGCTTCTTGATCTTCCTCTGGCTTTAGGAATGGTACAGAAGCTACATTTATAATCACATCCATCTTGGATTTTCAAGAAAGCTCTGGTTCGTTCAGCAATAGAATGGCTTTTTTTAAATGTATTGATTTGCTGGATATCGCAAGGATAAATCCGTGGAGAATCGTCGTTAGATAAATTTTCCAAAAGATCCTGAATATGGAATTTTTTTTCTGCTCCAACCACTAAATCTACTCCTTTTATTTGGGCTACTTTTTCTGGTTGTAGCTGTGCATAACATCCAGTTACTATAATTTTAGCATTAGGATTGAGTGTTGTTGATTTCCTGACAAGCGAACCAAGTTTCTTATCGGCATTTTCAGTGACCGAGCAAGTATTAATCAGGTAGATATCAGCTTTTTGATTGAAATCTACTCTATTGTACCTATTGACATTAAACCCCCTAGCAATTGTTGCGGTTTCAGAAAAATTCAACTTACACCCTAGTGTGGAAAATGCAATATTAATTCTCTGGTCTTTAGGTGTTAAAGAATGGGGTAAAATAGGCACCTGTAAAAAGTTTAAATAATCATTAGTTCGTGTCAAAAATATCAAGAGAAGTTACAAGAACTAAAGTCTCTTGAGTTGCATAACAAAACTAAAAAACCGAAGTTTACCTTTAGCTGAGAACTTAAGATTTAGGCTTACCGTATTTGGAACGAAATTTATCGATTCGGCCTGCACTATCTACCAGCTTGGACTTTCCGGTATAGTATGGGTGAGAAGTTCGTGAGATTTCAAGTTTGACAAGAGGATAACTAATTCCATCAACTTCTATATTCTCTTTAGATGGTGCGGTGGACTTCGTGAGAAAGACATCCCCATTGGACATATCTTTAAAAGCTACCAATCGATAATTCTCCGGATGTATTCCTTTTTTCATACCAAAATTGTTGGTTTGCAAAATTACAAGATTGGTTTATATATACCAACATCTGTTCTCTTTGTGAAAAATCAAATAAAATGTTGCCATTTATGCTATGCCATTTAAACAGACAGAAGAAGGAGTACATAAATTCTGGTCTTACCTAAAATAGTTTGGTAATAGGTTTTAGAATCAAATAATGTTAAATTTTTCAAAACGAAAAAAAGTGTTTTTAAGTAGCAATTGATACTAGTTATTAGATAACAAATAGATTGAAATTATATACAAACTAAATTCGTATCTTTGTTTTATAATCATTTTTAGCATGAAAAAATTATCTATCCAATATGGTTTGATCCTCGGTGGTGTAGCTCTTGTCTGGGGATTTATCCTATTATATCTTGGGATTCACGATAAAGAAGGTTTTGAATTTCAAATAGTTCCCATAATCGCTTCTATAGCTGTTACCATCTTCGCTCTTTTAGAATTTCGAAAGAATACTCAAGGACTGATTCTCTCTGAGGCCATCAAAATTTCCATAATTGTCAATGTAATTTCGACAATCATTTGGTTAGCATATTATTTTATCTTGATCAATTACATTGATCCTGGAATGGTAGACCGTCAAATTGAATCAGCACTAGAAACCTTTATAGCAGAAAATCCTGAGGTTTCCGATGAGGTGATTGATAGAGTAAGACAAGGACAAGAATTCGGTAGGAAACCAATTTTATTTGTCGCAATTGCATTTTTCTTCAGCCTCCTTGGGGGATTGTTATACGGCTTGGTGGGTGGAGCAATTCTAAAGAGAAAGAGACCTGATTAAATTTTGAATTGTAACCTGAATTAGATTGGGGTTCTTGCAGAACTTAGTTATAGCAATATATTTATTCGGGTATTACTTTGATAAGTGGCGTTTTTGCTCACTTTGAGCTAATGTTGAAATCTGTTAGAACAATTGTTAATTTTAGATGTCGTTTAAGTGGTGATAAAAGAGATTATCGACTATTAAACGAAATGTCCGGTGCCAATAGATACCTCTATAATCAGGCATTAAGTCATCTATTGAAACAATACCAAGAAAGTATCAACGATACCCGAAAAACTGGAAAATGCGATTACACTTATGAAACTTTGGGGAAATGGTATACCCAGCATAAAAAGAATGAAGCCACCTGGCTATCTCGTTATTCGCCAGCTAAAACCAAATTGATTTTAAAAGATTTATCTGATGCTTTTAAGGAATATGTAAAAGGACAAAGAGGCAAACCGAAATTCAAATCAAAAAGACAAAAGCAAAGTTTTCCGATCACTTTATACCAAAGAGAGATAAAGGAAAACGAAAATGGCAATGGCTATCTTTTATTAAAAAGAGGACTCTTTATTCAAATAAGAGGATATAAGAAACAGATTTGCCGTTATAGTAAGCCCAGGTTTTTACAGGGGCGTATCATCAAAGAAATTACCGATAGAAGTAATCCGGAGAATAGAAAAAGACAGAATAAATATAAAGAGAATAAGTGGTATTTGTCTATTCAGTGTGAAGTAGATGCTGTTGAAAAACAAATAGGCCATATAGATATAGATAATATTGTAGGTATAGATAGGAATGTAGGTCAAGTAGCCGATAGTAATGGACAGATTCATTTTCTGGCTGACACCAAAAAGGAAGAAAAGAGGATGAAAGTTCTTCAAAGAAAAAGATCCAAAAAACAACATGGCAGTAATAAAGCCTACAAAACGAATATCCTTATAGCCAAAAAGCACAAAAAAATAAAAAACAAAAGAAATGATGCACTAAGAAAAATATGCAAAAAGATATCCAGTAATTCTGATTTAGCGGTATTGGAAAATCAGATCCCCGTCACGGGGTTTGAAAACCAAGAATATGACCAGATCAGCTAAAGGAACGATGGACAATCCGGGCAAAAACGTGAAGCAAAAATCGGGGTTGAATAGAGTGATTTTAAAAACGGCATGGCATAAAATTGATCCCTGTCACAGGGTTTGAAATTTATCTAGGACAAAAAATGCTGGTAATTAAAATTCCTCCTCATTATACCTCACAAGAGTGTAGTCGATGTGGGACTAGGGACAAAAAGAATCGAACATCACAATCGGAATTTAAATGTTTAAGCTGTGGATTTTCTATGAATGCGGATATCAATGCTGCCAATAACATCAGGGACATCGGAGCGTGTTCCTTCTTCCAAAACCCTCTGAGAGGGAACAACTTTGGGAGTAAAGAGTGTTCCTTGTCGAATTCGGCGATGGTACACCGAACCTTTAAAATACCTTGGATCATGCATGGTCGTAAAGGGAAAAAGGGGGTAAGTCAACATGAGTAGATTATTATCTACATATAGCTTTCGTTTTAAACGAATTCTAATCCACAATAAAGTGATTAGAGCCAGTTTGCTTATCTTTTGTATGTTCTTTAAATACCGTACTATAAATTTATTGGCACATCCATAAGCGTTTTATTTTATGTTGCAAATAATTGCTTGATTAAGAAATGTACTATTTTGAGTTTTCTTTTTCTTATTTAATAATCTCGTCTTAGAAATTTGAGTACACACGTAGTTAAACATGAGGTATGCATTTTGATACCTCTTTACAATGAATCTGAATCTCTTGAGGATTTGCATCAATGGATTGTCAAAACTTTTGTTGAATATCCCAAATATAATTTCCAGGTTCTCTTTATTGATGATGGTAGCACAGATAACTCATGGGAGAAAATAAAAGACATTTATAAGGCACATGAAAATGTTAGTGGCATTCGGTTTTCCAAAAACTTTGGTAAGGCTACCGCCTTATATGTTGGATTTCAGAAGATCCAAACAGATTTTGTTGCCACATTGGATGCAGATCTTCAAGATTCCCCAGAAGAACTCCCTAAAATGCTTGAAATGCTTCAAGAGCAAAGTCTAGATATCGTTTCTGGTTGGAAAAAAAATCGCTATGATTCAGTAATCACAAAAAACATACCATCAAAGATTTTCAATTGGGCTGCCAGATGTGTATCAGGCATAAAAATTCATGATTTTAATTGCGGAATAAAAGTCTACCGGAAAGAAGTGGCTCAATCGGTAGACCTCTATGGTGATATGCATAGATATATTCCTGTACTTGCATCAAAAAAAGGATATGATAAAATTGGAGAAAAACAAGTACGACATCAGGCTCGCAAATATGGAAAATCTAAATACGGATCAGATCGATTTATAAAAGGCTTTTTAGATCTTCTGACCATTTGGTTTCTCAATAGATTCGGTAAAAGACCCATGCATTTTTTTGGAGTGCTTGGTCTTCTAATTATTATCTTGGGAATTTGTTTTATTGCCTACCTAGGCATTGATAAAGTTTTTTTTGATACTACAGCACGATTAATTACCCAAAGACCTGAGTTTTACATATCCTTAACCCTTATCATTTTGGGTTGCCAATTTTTTGTTGCTGCTTTTTTAAGTGAGATACTCCTTGGTAATAGACAAGTTAAGACCCAATTGATGATTGCAGAAGAACTTGAATTTAGTCAAAAAACTAGCTGATTCCTCTTCTAGATCTTACAAAACTATGGATGAAGGTAAACAAGGCCACAACTGAACTCAGTAACATGAGTCCAACCCTGAAAATACCTACATTATCATTTCTTTCAATAGCTCCTAATAGAGGCATAATCAGTGCAACGGCAATCAAAAATGTAAGTATCACGACAATATGAGCTGTAACTCTATTCTCTTTTCTGAGTCCCGAATTTAGGAGTAAAATGACTGCCCCAAAAACAGCAGGAATCAAGGCGGTTAGAGAAGGTAATTCAGAATCAAAATATCCCCATAGGGACAAGCCTAATAACAATAAGGCATTAATTAAACTAGCAATGTATGGTTTCATTTGAAGATGATGTATGGATTGATTTTAATTTAAAGTGAATTTGAGGATTCAACAGCTGCTAAGATACATCACAACAAACACATCTATGTAAAAAGTAATAATCCTATTTTGAACAAAGAAAATTGAGAATAATCATCCGAAGCCTTGGAACATTGAAATCTGACTCCAACCTTTACAGTCCCTTAACATCAAATGATCTATTAAATATCACTTTCAAGTATTCAATGTTTTGATTACATATCAAGACAATCTAATGGTTTACCTACATCCACAAAAGATTCTGCGATATAATTCGAGTTCTAAAACGGAATAATAACCAGAATGAAAATACTATCCAATCTTTAGATATATATTGATTATTGATATACCAAATTGAAGTTATTATATCTTTTGGTCTCTATGTTCTCGGTTGATTATAATGCGGCTCTAAAAGCTCCTTCTACTGGAGTTCCAAGTTTGATAGTGTTAAGAAGATTAGAAATAACATTTTGATCATCATCACCGATTGAATTACCCATCAAATCCTGAAAGTTGGTTGTGTTCAATTGCGCAAATAAGGGAAGTATTTTTTCTGGTTCTATATTTTTTCCTAGTACTCGAACCAATCCAAAAACAACATCTTCCTGATGAAATTGAATTAGGGCTTCGTTTATTTTATTGTCTGATATATCAACCATGAGGCCTACATGAAAACTATTGTTATGGATTGACATCAAACTTTCATAATCTTGGGATTTAAGTATCTGATTTACAATCTGACTTTCTTTATTAGTTTTCCCTAGTTGATGTTTGCCGGGTAAGTACAAAAGGATGTTCAGTTTTTTGATGGTCTTAAGGACATCAAGTTCCTTTTGGCTTGGCTGATCAAAATAATCTTCAAAAGATACCAGAGGAAAATCCAAGACCATAAAATCAGATTCTTCCATCTTTTGAACAAAATATTTCTGTACTGAGGGCTTATAATAACTTTGGCACCCCACTATATACATTATGGGGATTAAGAATACTGTCCTTTGTAGAATCTTTGTAATCATTGAATTTTCTTTTCAAGAGATTTCTCAATAATTTCTGCTCCAGGAAAATCAATTCTATTGGCGACATCTCTTATTTTATCCAAATCAATATCCCCCTCAAGAGAAAAGACAACCGTTTCTATATTTTTTGGCTCTTGAGTGAGACTTCCGTGAATATTGGGATTAGATACATACATGACAAACTGCTCAAAAGTTTTCTCATAGTTTCCTTGTTTAACATAAAAGCGAACATCACTTTGATTGTCACGCACATTCATCAATTCAACAAAACCTTCTTTTACACAACTATTCAGCCAATTTTGAAGTTCTTTATTGACCTCAATGTTTTTAGACTCTATCAATTTAAAACTAGTAATTCCAGATATTATATCATATATTTCTTGGTCAGCGGGAGTGTCCAATTCCAACTGCATACTTGCTAGTATTTTAAATAACTGATCGCTAATAGAGACATAGGTCACATCTTCTGTATCGTAAAACTTTTCAAAGATATCTTGAGCGAAAAGGATGTTTGATGACAATATGATGGTCAAAAAAGTCGAATAATATTTTTTCATAATCAGCCGATTAACTATTGTCTTTTTATTCTGATTCAAGATATGTCTCTAAAACTTGGATTCGGTCCAAATGAGCTAGTGAATTCGTACCTTCATTCAACTTCAAGGATGCATCAATCATATAGGATTTAAAATGCTCAAAAGATTCGATTAATTCCTGTTCCTCAAGGTCAGAAAGATACACAACCTGCTGTGTGGTGGTATCTTGTTGTTTTGAAAAATTTCCAAAAGGCAAAAAGAAAGCCATAAATACTGTTGCTGCCACTGCGGCAACAGCAGAAATACGATAGGCATTCCGAACCCTGAGTTTGATAACTTTGGATTTAGTTTGCTTATGAGAGAGATAACTAAAGTATGATGACATCTCAGAATACTCATTAGCTGTCTCTTTTCTCTGGGACAGCAATTCCCTAATCGCTTTTTCTTCTTCTAAGGTTGTTTCACCCTTAAAATACTTTTCAATCAATTGTTTCATATTCGTGTATTCCATAATTCTCTATTTTAATAAACTCTTTTCTTAATTTCATTCGGGCTCTTGAAAGATATACCCTAACTGTTCCCTCGGGGATTTTCATTTTCTTAGAAATTTGCTTAAATTCTAATTGGTCGAAATCCCTCAGTTTGAGCACTACTTTTTCTCTTTTTGGTAGTTGTTCAATCAATATTTCAATTTTTTTAAACTTATCCTTTACTTCAACTGCCCTATCTAAGTCAATAGAATTACTTTTATATCGCAATGAATTATCTATGGGCAAACTTTGTGCTTGTTTTGACTTTAACCGATCTATACAGTAATTTTTTACCATAATGACCGAATAAGCTTCTATATTCTTGAGGGCACTAATTTTAGACCTATCCATCTCCCACAACTTCAGCATAATATCCTGTGTAGCATCCTCTGCTTCATCTTTTGAAACAAGTATCTTTTGAGCCGTGAAGTAAATTTTGCTTCGAATTGACTCAAGTGTGTGTATTAAATCATTTTCTACTGACAAAAGCATTGTACATTTTAGGTTACGAAAAATAAGACGAATTTTAGAATTTTATGTTACAAATACTTTATATTTCATCAATAATTAATGATACGGACAACTTCATTTTAAACTAAACTTTCATCATTAACTTGAATCTGCAAAACAAAAAATAAACCACTAAGAAAAGGAATTTTTAAACATATTGTGCACATGCGTCAAAATTTTTGAAAATAAAAATCTTAGGGAGTTTTTCTCCTTTCTTATTTTTGTTTTCTTTCTTTCTGGTTTCAAGAAATAACCTTAGTGATAATAACTATTTGAAAAAACCCTAAATTGCTAAATAATGTGCAGCACAACCGGAATTGTTAATACTCGATAGACACAAAGACAAAACAAAAATTTCGGTTACTTCCCTTCCAGATCACTAAGTTCAAAATAGTTATCATATGCCCTCACTATCCAGCAAAACTGTTAAAGAAATTACATCAAAAATCAATATATTGCCCTTTGAAAAAATCATTGTCATAACATGTCGTCCTTGAATTCAAATATTGTTTATCAGTTCTTCTGCCCACTGATAATTCTATCGCTAGTTTTTGTATCTTGTAAAGAAGAACGAAAATCAAAAAACTCCCAAGAGGTGAATGTAGTTTTGGACTCCCGGAGCAATAGTGAAACAACTGGAGAGGTCTTCCTAATTCAAAAGGAAGAAGTCGTGACTCTTGAGGCCACTATTAAAGGTTTAACACCTGGGGGAACCCATGCTATTCACATTCATGAGTACAGTGATTGTTCTGCTGACGATGGAACTTCCACGGGGGGACATTGGAATCCGACTTTTGAAAACCATGGAAAATGGGGTTCTCCAGAAGGTTTTCATCGTGGAGATATAGGAAATTTTCAAGCTGATGAAAGTGGTATTGGAACCATTACTTTTTCAACAAATTTATGGTGTATTGGATGTGAAGATGAAACGAAAAATGTGCTAAATAAATCCATAATTGTGCATCAAGACCCTGACGATTATATAAGCCAACCTACCGGTGCTGCTGGTTCAAGAATTAGTTGTGGAGGAATTATAAAATGACTCCAAAAATTATCTGAGTCCTGGTTTTCTTTTTATTTCTTGGTAAAGAATAATAGAATCAAGAAAATTCATTTAAGAACTTTTAGATGGCTTCATTGAGGGGTGTTGTTCAATAGCATATCCAATCATATTGACTAATTCTCGGGTTGAGATATTTTCGTAATCTATTTCTAGTTGCTTTTTTATGTTCAGTGATATTTCAATAGTCCTGTTTTTTGTATAGAGACCGCTCCTTGAAAAAGCATCTCTAAAACCATTGATTACAATAGGTACAACTACCGGTTTCTCGGAGGTGATAAAGTGGGTGCACCCTTCTCTGACTGGCGCAAAATTTCTGGTAGTTCCTTGAGGGAATAGAATAACCCAACCTTCTTTAAGTCCAACTTTGACATTATTTACATCACTAAACTTGACAGGTCTATTAATCTCCTTACCTGCTTCTCGCCATGTCCGTTCTATGGATATAGAACCTGCATAAGAAAACAACCTGGGTAGGATGCCTTTTCGCATGGTTTCTTTTGCTGCAACAAAATATATGTTGAGTTTAGGTCGAAATAGGTACCATCTCCTGTCAAGATTATTTTTTCTACCGTTCAATGTTGCATAGAAAACATGAAGAATAGCAATTACATCTCCAAAGTGGGTATGGTGATTTGCAATAAATAAAACATTCTTATCCGGTAGATTAGATAGATTTTCAGTTCCTGTAATCTTTAGTCGATCTGCATAACGAGGATAAGACAGAAGACCGAAAACGATAATGACCGTTTTTTTTATTGTTATAAACTGATCAAAAAGATTTTTTCTTAGGAACACAATCTAATAGAATCTCATGCTTAATAAAGGTTAAACTAACCAAACAATTTAATCTGTTTATTAAAACTTCTTAATAGTATTCTTGCAGTTGTCAAGATAGAAAACCCAAAACCAATCATCAGCAAAATCCAATGCTTTTTACAATTCAAAAACTCGTGACTAAATTAGACCATAAAACATATCAAGTGCATAATGCATTCAATTGTAGGCCCAATTTACACTAACCCCAAGATATACACTAACGGTTGAGTTGTGGATTTTTACGAATATAATATAAAACCCACCGATTCAGATAAATCGATTCATCATAGTTTAAATTATCATAAGCTTTGTTGAGTTCTTTGTAAAAAAGTCGCTTATTAAAGCTTACTTTTTCTAGCAGTGCCTTTGTATACTTAAAACGAAGAGTTTTTCCCATGACTATAAGATTTCACAAACGGAAATTAATGCTAAATATTCAACCAAAATGTTTACGAAATGTTAAAATTTTCCTTTTTTGATTTTTTTGTCCCATAGTATAAAGTTTAAGAGATTTTCATATGTAAAGATGCAGAAATTTATTGTTATTCGTTCTATCACTTTGAAATTAAATTTTGAGGTCATTAGTTGGGTGCATATGATATTTTCTTCACCTAATTTTTCCTTATTGACCATTTTTGTTATCAGATTGTTGAATATCGTCTCTTTACTCAGTGAACGATTTATTCTGAAGCTAGAGACGGGTATACCTTATAGGAAGATTTTTGGTACTGGCAGATATCTCAAAGCAGGTGAAAAAGACCTTGCGTACACCAAACTTAACCTTGTTAAACAACGTATTGGCTGTAGCTGTCTCGGTATAGCTACAGCTGTTGCACATCCTGGAAAAATCCTCGCGTACTCAACAAGCCCCATGTCCACATTGGACACATTGAAAGCCATCATTCCTTTTGATTTCAGAGAGATACATCTTGCAATCTAAGTCCGTTTTGAATCGTTTAGAGAACTCTAAGAGGTTTTATCCTTTATTTGTTGAAATCTAAGTTATGAAATTAAATGTTTACCCCGAAAAATCTAATCGAAAGTTAGTAGATTTTACAAGAGTGATATAGACAAGTTAAATCAAAATAATTATCATATTTCATAACTGGTAATTCATTTTAGAAAGTAACAAAATAATAACTTTGTTGTCTATAATCTATAGATGTTAGTTTTAATGCTATTGGTTAATCTGTATATTTAGTTTTAATGTTAATCACCAATGAACAGAGTTTTTAGGGTTCATATAGATGGACATATTTTTGAAACCGATGAAAATGCCTATCACATGTTAAAGCGTATGCTTTCTATGTATCGTACAAAATTGAAATTTACTGATATGTCCTATCAAGATCTTGAAGCCTCGCTTGCGAAATTTCTTTTGAAGCTTCAAGGTAGTAATGAGGACTATGTTGTATCTTCTCAAGACATTATTGCATCTAGAGAGTATATAGATGAGGAAATTAGAAGATGTTACACGGGAGATAGGAATAAAAATACCGCTCAAAGACCGATGTATAAAAAACTGTATCGAGACACTGAAGATAGGGTCATCGGGGGAGTTATAGCAGGAATAGGGCATTACCTGAGCGTTGAAGTTGTCTGGCTTAGAATTTTCGCAGTTGTTATTGCTTGTGTATCCTTTGGTACTGCTGTGATTTGTTATTTTATATTGTGGATTATAGTACCAAAAGCCAATACTGAATATCGGCGAGCTAGGATGTATGGAATATTCTCAGATTATGATGATTTTAAATCAAAAGTCAGGGAAGAATTTGGTGCTGCTAGAGACAAAATGGATGTATTCAGCATTGGTAATTTCTTCTCTTCAATTTGGGAAAGCATAGAGTCTTTTTTCCGTAGATTTTATCGACCAAGAACTACTTCTAGACTCTAAAGGAGGGGGCATAAACCTGATATTTTCGATTCATAAAGTCTTTATATTTGCTGCACTTTTACGGGGTGTAGCGAAGCCCGGTTATCGCGCCTGCTTTGGGAGCAGGAGATCGTAGGTTCGAATCCTGCCACCCCGACTTTTTAATAAATCAAATAGTAACAAAAACTTGATAATCGTATGATTGTCAAGTTTTTGTGGTTTTAGGGCTATCATTTAATTTGAATTGGTTTAGTTAAAAATGTGACCAATTCGGTTACCAATTCTTAAACCGAATTAAATGATTTGACTTTCGTTTTTGATGTTCAATTTTTAAAACAAAAAGGTATGAAAAACACAAACACCTTCAGTTTATTCCTGGGTGTGCGACTTCCATATGGATAGATACTTCAATGAGTTCTGCTTCAGAATAAATCGTTCACAGAGTAAAGAAACGATATTCAACAATCTGATAACAAAAATGGTGGACAAGGATAAAATCTATCATAAAAATCTGATATGTGCTTAAATGATGACCTCAAAAAAACCAAAATACACAATATTCAAGGGCATAGAGTAATCCTTGATTTTGACCTTACCGAACTTTATGAAGTGGAAACAAGAGTGCTTAAACAAGCCGTTAGACGAAATCTTAAACGCTTTCCAGATGATTTTATGTTTCAGCTTTCAAAAGACGAGTGGAAAGAGGTTATCACAAATTGTGATAAGCTTCCAGAGAACATTAAATTTAGCCCGACCACTCCATTTGCCTTTACCGAACAGGGTGTGGCAATGCTCCTCAGCGTTCTCAACAGCGACAAGGCCATTGATGTAAATATATCCATTATGAGGGCTTTTGTTGCTTTACGGCAACATCTTACCGATTATAGCAATCTTAAAGAGCAAATTATCCAACTCGAAAAAGAAATGAATATCAAATTTAAGGACATTCACCGAGCATTGAATTATTTATTGCAAAAGGACAAAGATCAGGTTGACCAGCAAAACAGGGAACGGATTGGTTTTAAGCGAAAACCTTAACAGAATAGAAAAATATAGTCTTATACAGTACTACATTTTTGTTACTCCAGGGCATCTTCAGATGTTTGGTCGCTTTCCTCAACGTCATTTTCTGTTACTATTGAAGCATGGCTCTAATCACTTTGTTGTGGAATCGGCGGAAATGAAGCAAAAACGTTCTACGGCGAGTTTTGTATTTTGAACTAGGAATAAAAAAGTCGTTTATTTTGACTATTTTTGTAATAGGTTTTAAAAAGAAAAACTGGGTTATTAATGTCTGCTAAGACAAATATTACTCTTAGATGCCGTTTAAGTGGTGATCCAAAAGATTATCAGCTATTGAATGAGATGGCCGGTGCCAATAGATACACTTATAATAATGCATTAAATCATCTGTTCAAACAATACCAAG
>Ga0209022_1000802_pt1:0-27500 | contig 37131 bp, 27 predicted proteins | sample PinacodermPK_FD_187300 | JGI IMG/M metagenome (GOLD analysis project Ga0209022, IMG submission 187300) | Host-associated microbial community of the marine sponge Aplysina aerophoba from Gulf of Piran - sponge pinacoderm, lysed by proteinase... | ecosystem: Host-associated > Porifera >...
CGACGCCTCACGCTCGTTTGTCCAGGTGTCTACGCCCGGCCCGGGATCCCCACATCCGCCGCGATCATGACCGCCACGGCCGCGATGACCATGGCCCACACGGCCACGAGGGCCCACAGCAAGCGCCGCGCCGCCGGCAACCGGCGGATATCCTGGTCCTGCTGCTCGCGGCGCAGCCGCGCCAGCCGGCCGCGTGATCCCGGTGATCGCAGCGGTCTCACCGCGCCGGACTGGTGAAAACGTCGCCGCTGGCGGGCCCGGGAGCGTCCCTCGCCTCGGTCAGGAGGCGGCGGCGACTTCCACGCCGTGTCCCCTTTCAGCCACTGACCCGAACGCCGCGGCTGTTTCCTCGACCCACTGACGGGTTTCCGGTTTCGCGTCGGGCAGGAAACAGGTCACGAGCCAGTCCATGTAGATGCGGTCCGACCGGTCGCGCACCGTCTTCCATTCCTCCTTCGCGGCCCTGTATTCCGCACACCGGTCGCAGGCGTCCTGGTCCAGATCCGCCAGTTCATCGGCGTGATCCGCGAGCATCGACGCGCGTTCCCCGGGCCGCTTGCGTGCGATGTCGGCCAGTTCAAGCTGGTGCTCGGCAACCAGTCTTGCGCGCTCCAGGCGATGCTCGACGCCAAGTTGCCCGAGCCGGGCCTCGTGCGCGGCCGCTCGCGCGGCACGGTCACTGCGCAACTCGTCGAACTGGCGCTCCAGGAACTCCCTGCGCTCTGTATCGCCGAAGCGCCACCTGGGGAAATATGACTCGAAATTCACATACCTCCATGGGCGAAAGCAATCACCGTACGAGTCTTCCAGCTTGGCCAGCTTGGCCGTGCGCCGGATCGCGATATCCTGATCGAGCCCCGCCAGTTCTTCCCTGTGGGCAGCGCACAACTTCGCGCGTTCCTCCGGGTGACCGGACCCGATGCGTGTCAACGCGCGCTGCTGTTCAGCAATACAGTCCGAACGCCGTTCCTGCTCCTTCAGATCGAACTTCTCCATCCGGGATTCGAGAGTCGTCAGGCTCTCCTCGCGACGCTTGCGGAAATCGTCAACCCGCTCCCAAAGCCGTTCCCTGTCCCGAATCCGGTCCTGCATCCGATCCCTGCGGTGAGATATATACACGCAGACAAGGCAAGCGGTCGTAGCGCAGGCACAGGCAACGACAAATGCCATGAGTGCCATTGATGCAGTGAAACTTGACATTGAACCGCGCCCCATATCGCGTCGGCATCCGTCGTTCCGGCTTTCGGATCGAAACAGCAGGACCATACCATGTCTTCAGACCGGGAAACGCCAGGCCCGACCGGCTCGATCACGGGCATGCGGACCGAAACAGATCGTACCATACCACGCCGGGTTGCGGGACCTCGGCGCCACCGTGCGAAACCCTGTCGCATGCCGATTACGCCTGACCGTTCCAACAGTCACCCCGTTGTCACTGCCTGCCGCCAGCCGAGGCTCCCGCCTGCGCCACCCGGCGTCCACGGCCGGCCGTAACGCCCGTCCCCGGGTACACGGCGCCGGCCATCTCACATCGTCATGCGGCGGCCTGGCCCCGGCGCCCGCACGGACAGGTCCGGTCCGTCCGGCCGTATGCGGTGGTCGCGGCCGGCGATCCGGCGCAGTGCGTCCCGGCCGAGCACGCTGGACAGGCGGTCGCTGTCGATCGGCGACAGGTGCCCTTTCACGATCATGTCTCGGACATCGGCGACAATGCCGTGCCAGGCTTCGGTTGCGAACTCGGCGATGCCGCGCCTGCCGGCATCGGCACGGTTGCGGAGGACACGCTCCATGAGGCGGGCGCAGCTCTCATCCTCGGCAGCGCGCCGGCGCATCGCCGTGCCGATTGCCTCCACCGCATCCGGTGCACCGCCAAGCGCCGCAAGGTGGGCCGCAAGGTCTTCCCCGGCGATCCCGGCGCCGATCGCGCCCGCCTCTTCGGCGATGCGCAGAGCGTCGCGCCAGACTTCGCGCGCCACCACTTCTTCCAGCGGGACCGGTCCGGTTTCGGCGGCGCGCGCCGCCTGGACGCGATCGAACGCCGCGGCCGCATCGAGGAATGCGCGGATGCGCTCCCGCTGCCCGCGCCAGCCCCGGTCCTGGTCAAGCAGCTCCCGCAGCAACGTCCGCGTCTCCGCGGCCACGCTCTCGCAGGCGTCGAGCGCGCGCGCGCGTCCGATCATCGCCCGGTGGGCCGGGGTATCGAAGACACTGCCGGCACCCACGCCGGCCTGTTCCCGCGCCAGGATCGCGAGCCGGCGGATCTCGCGCCTGCCGGCCTCGACCAGTCCCGCGTCAAGGCGCAGCATGGCCGCCCTGATCGCAGCGCTCTCCCGCGGCATGGCGTCGAGGTGGGGCGCATGCGGACTGTCGGATGCGCGCATGGCGGCGGCTTCCTCGAGCAGAACCACCGCCCGGCCGCACCAGTCCGCCAGCCCATCGACCCCGGCGGACGGTCCGGGGTGCTCGGCGAGCAGCGCCTCCGCCCGGCCGGGCCAGTCGCGGACCCCGGCCGCGAGACGCTCGTTTTCGCGGTGCCAGGCGAGACACTTCTCGATGAATTGCCGCTGGTCGCCGGAGAGCGCCGGCGCAGCCGCGAGCGACCGGGCCAGGTCGATCATCTCGCCGCAGCGAGGATGGTGGAACGCGAGTGCGCCTGTCTCCCGCTGTCCCTGGCCGAGCCTGCCCGCAAGCCAGGCGAGCCCGGCATACCGGTCCCTGGCGAGCGCGGCACGCACCGCGCCGGCCGCCTGCCCAATTCCGTCACTCGTCCCCGGCGCCGCCTCGATCCATGGCGCATGGGCGGCGTCCGGTCGCAGCATCGCCGCCGCCACGCGTTCGAGACGCTCGCCGTCGCGCCGCAGCGTCAGACGGGCCGTGTCCTGCGGATCGGCGCCGCCGTGCCGGTCGCGCGGCAGTGCCGCCAGGCGCTGCTCCCACGCGGCGATACGCCCGGGCAGGGTCCGGACCTCGTCGGCCAGCGCCGTCTGCGCGGCGTGGGTCTCCTGCCAGTCGGCAAGGGCCGCCCGGATCCCCGCGTCGAGCCCGGCCGCTGGCGCAAGCCGGCGGGCCAGCTCCGCGACCTCCGCATACCCGTCCACCAGCGCCTCCGGGATGCGGGTGCGCGCCGCCCCCGCCCGTAGCTGTGGCCACAGCCGGGCGAACCGGTCGCCATCGTCGAGCATGCGCGTGCGCTCCAGCGCCAGCACCGCGCCCTCGATCCCGGCGCGCAGATGCCGCCTGATGCCGCCCGCGCCGGCCAGCATCGCGCGGCCTGCCGCAACCAGTCCCGCGCCCTCCTCGCGCCAGGCGGCATGGCCCGCAACCTCGTCTACCGGACATCCCCGCGCCCGCGCCGCCCAGCCGAGTTCCGGCCGGCGCCGCCAGGCCTGGCGGATCCTGTCGATGAGGGACAGGACCTCCCGCTCGCGCGCGAGGTGCGCCTCGTGCGCGTCCAGCATGGCGTCGACCAGGCGGCGCATGTCGACCGGGAGGTCCCCGCGTTCCGCAAGCGCGTCTGCCCGCTCCATGATCTCCCGGTAACCGGGCAGGGAGGCGGCACCGGTCCCCGCAGCCTCTGCCCGGTCCGTCAGCGCGCGCCAGTCGCGCGCCAGCGCCGCAAAGGCGGCGGGGTCCACCGCGGGCTCGGCGGCGGGGTCGATGCCCAGCGCCTCCAGCGCCCCGTCCTCGCCCGGACCCCGTGCCTCCAGCCCTTCGATCAGCGCCTCGCGGTCGTCGGTCAGCAGCAGGAACGAGTCCGTCACCCGGCTGAGCTCGACATGGAACAGCTCCATGTCGGCCGTGGGCGACGCGTCGAGCACCGCGATCGCGCCGCGCGCCGTTCGCCCCTGTGCGGCGTGCACCGTGTTGCTGTAGGCGTGATCGAGGTGGCGCAGCTGCGGATCGCCGCGCGGCAGCCCGAACTCGCGGTCCCCGTCGCGGAACCGGACCCGCTTCGCATCGATGCCGACAATCTCCGCCTCGCCGCCGTTGACCAGTGCGGGCGCCGGGGGATGGCCGAAGCGGGGAACGGTCGCCTTGCGGTTGCGGGTCCAGCGGATGCGGTCGCCGGCGCGCAGATCGATCCGTTCGGTGTCGTAGAGCCCGAGATAGCCGGCCGCGTTGCCGGACGGCCGGAACCGGCGCTCGCCGCCGTCGGGATGCGCCAGGACCACCGTGCCGTCCTCGTGGCCGGTGACGATGCACACGTCGTTCGACCGGCAGCCGAACACGTCGCGGTGGAACACCACCGTGTCGCCCGGCTCGTAGCTCGCGATCTCGCTGGCCTGCGCCCGGGTCAGCCTGCGGTTGACCAGCCGGTCGATCCCGAGTGTCCGGCCGTGCAGCCTGCCCTCCCGCGCTAGCCCCTCGCGGACCGCCTCGTTGGTCCGGCGCCGGATCTCGTGCGTCGGCGCCAGCAGCAGCGTGTCGGCCCGCTCGCCCGGGGCCAGCGCCAGCCACTGGCGCGCCGCCTCCGCTCCGAGCGCCTCGCGGGACACTTCGCGCACCCGCCGGCCGAGCCCCTCGATCGCCGCGCCGGCCGCACCCTCGCGCGCATTGCCGACCGCGGCCAGCAGTTCCGGGTCGCGCTGGCGCAGCACCTCGTCCATGGTCGCGGTCGCCATTCCGGCCTTCTGCAGCAGCCGGAACGGCTGGCCGGCATCGACCGCGCGCAACTGCGCGGTGTCTCCCACCAGCGCGACCCGCGCCACCCCGAGGCGTGCCGTGATCCGCAGCAGCGCATCCATGCGCGCGGTATCGATCATCGAGGATTCGTCCACCGCCAGCACCGCGCCCGCGTACTCGGCCCGGCCACGGGCCAGCAGGCCGGGATCGGAGAGATCGGCGAAACGGGTGAGGAAGTACTGCAGCGTGCGCGACGGCACGCCGGCCTCGCGGTCGAGTACGCGGGCGGCCGAGGCCGAGGGCGCGAGGCCCCGGATCGGCGTTTCGCCCAGCAGCGCCCGGACCTCGCGCAGCATGGTCGTCTTGCCGCTGCCGGCATGGCCCTGCACGCCGATGACTCGATCCCCGCCGAGCAGCACCATGCGCACCGCCGCCTTCTGGCCCCGCGTGAGCCGGCTCGCGGACAGCCGCGCCTCGATGGCATCCTCCCGGGCAAGCGGCCCGCCTGCGGCGCGCCCGACGCGCATCGACGCCAGCACCCGGCGCTCCGCGCGCACCGCCTGGTCGGTGACGAAATACCGCTCCGTGCCCCGGCGCTCCGCCTCGACCAGCTCGCCGCCGGTCACCATCCGCTCGATCGCCGCGTCGATCTCCGCCAGCCGGTAGCGTCCCGGCGCGTGGCCCAGCGCCACCGCCCGGATCTCCGCCTGCGCGATCGCGGTGCGCCGCTCGGCTACGTGCGCAACCGCGCGCGCCACCGCCTCCGCCACCCCCACCTCCGGCTCCGGCGACAGCAGGCCCTCCCGGCCGGACGCGGGCGTGCGACGGCCCCGCAAGGCCGCCGCGGCGCGCGGCAGGTGCGGGAGCGCCGGCGCGCGGCGCAGGCTGCGCAGCCTGTTCGCGGGAAGGTCCGGCGGCGGAACACCGGGCACCGGGACCGGCTTGCGGGTTGCGGGGTCGACCGGCCGGCGCGGCGCCAGTTCCGCCGCGCTCCGGGAGAACCCGAGTGCGCGCGCATGCGCGCGCCACGCGGGCACCAGTTCCGCAACACCCGCGTCCTCCTTGCGCCGCCGGGTGCGCAGCGTCGCTATCTGCGCGTTCCTGCGCGTGTAGGCCAGGTTGTGCCGTTCCAGGTAGGACAGGATCTCCCGCCGGCGGCTCGAGAACGCATCCAGGAACGAGCGCCGGTAGCCCGCCAGTTCGAACCCGGGCATCCGGCCCACCATCCGCGGCGTCACCGCCATCCCCATCGCCTGCAGCCGGCGCGCCAGCTCGTTGCGGTAGTAGGCCCCGATCAGCTTCTCGTTGCGCCGCAGCCGGCTCGGCTCCACGCTGCGCCAGTCGCCCGCCGCATTCCGCGTCATGTTGGCCAGAACGCAGTGGGTATGCAGCTGCGGGTCGCGGTCGCGGCTGGTGAGATGGCGGAACCCCGCCACCACCATGCCGTTCGCCCGCACCCGCGGGCGCCGCCGGGTCGCCGGGTCCCAGCCCCGGGTCTCCAGCAGTTCCGTCTCGACCCAGTCCAGCGTCGCCCGCACCGCGTCGTCATGCGCCCGGATCACCCGCCGGTCGCCCACCACCAGCGCCTCCAGCGAGACCGACTTCGGCGCCGAGAAGGTCAGGTCCCAGCCCGGCCGGTGGTCGTTCTCGCCCTCGCGCATCCGACCGAGACGGATGTCCGTCCCCGGCACGTACCCCGACAGGACCGACGCGAACCGCGAGGGCCGCACATGCGCCCGCAGACCCAGCGCCGCCGCCCCCCCGCCATGCCAGAAGCTCGACTGGCGGTGCTCGGGATCGTTCTTCGCGTAGTACCCGTCCCGCTCGTAGTACGACACCGCGACCGCGGACGAGCGCAGTTCGAAGAAGGTCGCAACCACCGGCTCAGCCCGCGCGCACCGGCGCGACGGTGCACAGCGGAACGGCCCGCCGCCGCCGGCTCATCCGGCCCACAGCCATCTGTAGAACACAAGCGCCCTGCTCTCGAACAGCATGCCCAGGGCAAAGGGGACCACCGAGACAATCATCAGGGAAACAAGGGTGCCGACCCCGAACCTCCACCCGGGCGCCTGTTTCGCGATGCGGTCCGCCACCGCCGCGATGCTCGCCGCCATCGAATGGATCTGCGCGGTCCGGACCACCGTGCCCTTCCCCTCCTCGACGATGCGGTCTGCTGCCGCCTGGTTCCGGGCCGCCATGCCCTTCGCCTCCTCGACGATGCGGTCCGCCGCCGCCAGTGTTTTCGTGGCCGCCTCCTCGATCCGCGTGACCAGGCCCGCCATCGCGGCGGCGTCCGGCGCCGCCACCCGCGCGGTCTCGGCGTACCGGGCCACGAGGCTCTCGAACCACTCCTTGAGGGCCTCTTCACTCTCCGGCCTCGCCGGGCGGTCCGCGGACTGCGCCTGCTGCAGGCCGGCATAGAGCTCCCGCAGTTCCAGCATGCCCGCCCGGATCTCCTCGATCACGGCCGGATCGATACCGGGCGCCGGACGCTCCGCCGGCAGGCTCGCCAGCAGGTCCGGCGGACGTCCCGTCTGGTCACGCTTCCCGGTCATGCCGTCTTCCCCTCGTTGGAACCTGTCCTTCCCCCGTTGGAACGGCGTCGCGCACCCGGGCGGCATCGACGCCACGCACCATCCCCACGTCTAGAACAGCCGGCCCTGGCCGGTGTCCGTCTCCCCGCCTCCGGACCGCGGAGCCTTCGGCCCCCGTACCGGCCCGGGCGCGATCGAGGCCATGGCGATGCCTGCGCGCTCCTCGCCCACCACCCGTTCGAGCGCCGCGCGGAGCTCGCCCCGCCGGCCCGACCCGGCCATTGCCCACGCCCAGGCGTTGAACATCACCGCGATCCGCTCCTGCATGTCGCGGACCAGGGGACCCGCGTCCTGCCCCTCGAGCATCAGTGCGCGGATCTCGCGCACCGCCTCCTGAAGCTCCCGCTGCCCGTCCGCGCTGATCGCCAGCGTGGGAGAGGCATCCTCCTGCGAGCCGTCCCGCTCCACAAGATCCACCAGGTAGCGCGCAATCGACAGGCCGCAACGCTCGGCGTTGCGGCGCACAACCTCCCAGTCCGCGTCCGTCGCCGAGATCGAGATGTGTCTGGATGGCGTGCGCCGCCGCCGCGGCCGTCTCATGGCGAGCGCTCGCGCGCAAGCACGGCGATCGCGCTCAGCAGGCTCAGCCCGCCGGCACCCCGAAGCTCGCGCCGCAGCGCATGGACGAAGTCCCGCAGCTCCAGTACCCCGCCGCGCACCTCCGCCTGCTCCTCCTCCGTCAGGACCAGCGGATGCCGGTCGGGATCGTCGGCGAGCGCACGCTCGATCACGTACCGCGAGACGGTCATGCCCGCCGCCGCCGCGCGCTCCCGGATCATCGCCTGCTCGGCAGGGTTGCAGTACAGGCTCCGTTGACGCCTGCCGGACCGGACCGGTGCCGCTGTCACGATCCGTCGTCCCCGGCCGTCCCCGCCGCCTTCCAGCGGTTCGCCGCGCCCGGGTCGGTCAGACGCTCCAGCATGCCCTCCTGCTCGATCCACTCGTCCACCTCGTCGCAGGCATCCTCCCAGGCGGCTCCGGCACCGGCCTCGCGCAGCCGTCTCTCCTCCAGCCTCGACAGCACCAGGAGCTCGCGCACCGCGCGCCGCAGAACCTCCCGTGGCAGCCGGTCCAGGTCCAGCGCCCGGTGAACCACGAAACGCGACACGTCCATGCCGCTCGCCGCCGCCGCCCGCCCGATCCGTTCCCACTCCGCGTCGCTCGCCATCACGGCCCGCTGCCGCCGCCCGCCCGCGTCCTGCGTCATGAGTCCCGTCCCTGCCAGGACGCTATTGGCACCCGCAACATACAGGCCTCCCATACAGGCATTCGGTTGTCTCAGTTCCTACGGTATTCCTCACGCCCGCTTTCCATGTATCGGTGTTGTGCCTGTCCTGTACCCCGTCCTGCCACGTTATTGCACTCAGACACCATCCAACCTCTCTGCCACAGCCTGTTCCCCAACTGCAACTGTGTTTGCAACACCGAAACGATACTATGTAGTCTTCACCCTCTTCTCTCTGCCCTTGACAACCCAGCTAACCACATGTATTGACTGCTTCTTCATCAGGAGATCGCATCAATCACCCCAACCCCACCGGCTACCATCTGGTCATTTTGAGGGCTCACACCAACGGAAGCACGATTGCCCATGGCAGAAACAGGGCAACCGTCGACTGGACCTCGGGGATGTCGGTCATGGTTGCCACGATGTGCGAACCGGCACCGAGAAAGGTCGCTGTAAACAGCATGGCCACGACGGCGGCCCATCGGGTCGTCGAGAGGACCGCGCGTCGCAGGCTCGCTCGATCGCGGCGGCCGGCGGCCGATCCGACCAGGGTCTCGGCTGCATGGGCAAAGCCGTCCAGCCCGTAGGCGACAAGGGTCTGGAGCAGGAACAGGATCCCGTTTGCCGCCAGTATCAGTTCCCCCATCCTCGAGCCCACGGCGGTGAACAGCATCACCGAACCCACGGCAAGGAGGGTGCGCAGAAAGATGTCTCCGTTGACGCGCAGTGCGCGGCGCAGCGCCGGAGTGTCACGAACCGCACGCCAGTCGAGAGGGGCCCCTTGCCTTCTGGCCAGGGCGATGGTCATGCCGACTGCAAGCACGAGTCCGCTCCACTCGGCCAGCACCGAGGCCCAGGCGACGCCCGCCAGTCCGTAGCCGAGATGAACTCCCAGCCACAGGTCGAGGCCGCAGTTGAGAACATTGACCAGCAGCTGGTGCGCAAGGACGAGGTCCGCCCGTTGCCATCCGAGCAACAGGCCCACGGCCGCAAAGTTCACGAGCACCGCCGGCGCCGACCACATGCGGATCGCAAGATAGCGGTCGGCAAAGGGGGCCACGCCGGGAGCCGGATCGGTCACCAGAAGCGCAAGCCATCGCAGGGGCATCGACAGCAGGACCAGGATCACGCCGATCACTGCAGCAGCCAGGAAAGCACGAACGGCCCAGTTCGAGAGTTCCCGGACATTGCCGGCGCCCCAGGCCTGGGCGGCGAACCCGGTGGTGCCCATTCGGATGAAGACGAAGACCCAGCAGACGAAGGCGAACACGGACGAGCCCAGGGCGACCGCACCGATATCGGCAACACCGATCCGCCCCACCACCGCCGTATCCACCATGCCGACCAGGGGCACCGTCAGGTTCGACAGTGTCATCGGCAGGGCGAGCCGCCACATCGGAACGTCAGCAGGGGCGGGCCTTGCCACTTCGGCCGTCTCCTTTACCTCGCACCGCCCCGTGGCAGTGTTCGGGCTGTGCCGTGACTACCCGGACCTCGGACAACGGGCACCATACTCCCGTACGGAATGGTACCGGGGCTCCGGACCATCACACTTTGTCACGCACTCGTGGATCGGGGCAGGTCCTGATTGACTTGAGGAACACCCTCGGCGACCATCTCGATGGTCGGGCTGCGATCCTCAAGGAGTCAGGATCGGATCCGGATGTTCGGACCGGTAACTGCACCATGATGAAGGTCGGAATTGAACTTGTCCAACTCCGTCCCTGAGCGTGACCTGGACTACCAGGTGTCGATCCTCGACGGGGTCTCCCGCACATTCGCCCTGACAATCCCGCAACTTCCGCACGACCTGCGCATTGCGGTCGGCAACGCGTACCTGCTGTGCCGGATTGCCGACACGATCGAGGATGAGCCGGCGCTTGCTCAGCATGAAAAGCACGAGTTCTCGGCACGGTTCACCCGGGCTGTCGAGGGGTCCGAGGATGCACACCGGTTCGCGCTGGAACTGCACGGGTCCCTTGGTCCGGCGACGACGGCGAGTGAACGGGATCTCGTGTTCAATGCCGGTCGCGTTCTCGGGATCACCAACAGCCTGCCACAGGCGCAACACCGGGCAATCGCCCGGTGCATCAGGGTGATGACCACGGGAATGGTCCATTTCCAGGAACGTGCCAACCTTGGAGGACTTGCCGACTTCGAGCAGTTCGACAGGTACTGCTATTGCGTTGCGGGCGTAGTCGGAGAATTGCTGACGGAACTGTTCTGCGCCCATTCGCGCGAGATCGGGGCCCGCAGGGACGAACTGCTGAAACTCGGAAGGTCCTTCGGCCAGGGCCTGCAGATGACAAACATACTCAAGGACGTGTGGGAAGACCGCAGCAGGGGTGTGTGCTGGTTGCCGCGCACCGCGTTCCCGCAAAGCGGGTTCGACCTTGCATTGCTGACACCGGGGGACGGAAGCCCCGGGTTCGCCGAAGGGCTGAACACCCTGATTGCGATTGCGCGGCATCACCTTGTCAATGCCTGTCGATACGTCCTTGTCATCCCGGCTCACGAACCCGGCATTCGCCGATTCTGCATGTGGGCCGTGGCGCTCGCGGTGCTGACGCTGCGGCGCATCCACGCCAATCCGGGATACAGCAGCGGTCGTGAGGTAACGATCTCGCGTCGCAACGTTGCGACCGCCACGACCCTGGTCAATGCCACTGTCCGGTTCAATCCCGCGCTTGCGATGCTGTTTCACCTCCTCAGTTTCGGCCTGCCACCTGCCACCCGCGGTCCCGGATGCTATGGCGGCTCCGATGACATGCGAGGGTTCGAAGGGACGTAGGTTCAGGCCGGTCACGTACCGGTCGATCGGGGCCGGATCGAAGCCCGAACTCGAACCGGACCGGCGATTGACACGCGCGACGGCCCCGGCGCACCGTGGATCCGGCCGTTCGCTTGCAAGTCGTCGTGCGTTGCGGTCCACGCGCTGAAACCGCTCGTGTTCCCTGTACGGAAGCATGTCGTACCAACAGCCAGACCCGCCATGAAACCCACCACCTTCCTCCGCTGGCTGATCCTGTCCCTCCTGTGCATGGCGCCGTCCGGTGCCCCTCCGGCCGCATCGTCCCTCGAAGACGCCAGAGTGGCATGGATGCAGGGAAGGTTCGTCGATGCCGCCCGAATGGGCGAAAGCCTCGCAACTTCCGAAGGGTACGCGCTTGCCGCACGGTCACTGGTCGTGCGTGCGGTCTATGTCGCCGTCGAAGCCGACAGGAAGGCACTGCTTGAACGCGCCACGGCACTCGCTCGCAGGGCGGTCGATCTGGATCCCGGCAGCGCGGACGCGCAGATGGAGCTGGCCCGTGCCATCGGCCGGTACGCGGAAACCATCGGTGCCTACGAGGCTGCGAACGAAGGGTACGCGGAGAAGATCCGCGCGGCGGCGGACGCCGCGGTCCGGCTCAATCCCGAGCTGGCCGCCGCGCACCTGTGCATCGGCGGATGGCACGCCGGACTTGTGGGCACGGTGGGCCCGTTCCTGGCGCGCCTGACCTACGGGGCCACGGAAATGAAGGCCGTGGCTGCCTTCGAACGCGCTCTCAGGCTCGCTCCCGATGCAAAGGAAGTACCGTACCAGTATGCGCTCAGCCTGCTCGATATCGATGAGGACGAACACCGGGAAAAGGCGCAAGATCTTCTCGAACGCGCCGTGGCAATTGCGCCGGCAACCGCCCACGACCGGCTGCTGCATGCAAGAGCCGTCGAACGACTGAAAGCGATACGCGCCTCGGGCGGTTGAGAGAACCGCGCCTCAGCCTCCGAGGCCAGGTCAGGAGCGCGGGAATGGCGGAATGCCGACGCGTGCCGTCCGACCAAGGGGAGGCCATCACGCAGTTTCTGCGTTGGTACCGGATAGCGCGTTCACCACCGTGATTGGTGGACCGGACGGTGCAAGGCACCTCTGCGAGCGCCCTGAGCGGACGCGAAGAGCGTACGGGTACTGGCTTGAAGGCGAAACGCACTCATCCGGCGAAGACCGTGCAACCGACGGTGCCGGCGGGACTTGCGGTCTCCGCCCGCATCGCTCGCATATCGCGGATCACATCGGGTGTAGCGTAGCGGGCGTACGCCAGGGCACCGCGGATGCGTGGCTCCGTGCCGCAGCAGGGAAACGACCCCTGACGGCCTCGATGACCTTGCCTGAGCACGCCACGCACATACTTGCCTCCCCGACATCGCACCTTCACCCGATTGCTTCCAGAGGCTCGGCGTCGATCACGAACGACTTCGACCGACAGCAACGACCGCGTCGCGACGCATGAGAAAGTCCTGGATCCGCCTGGTGCGGCGCAGACAGGACTATCGCCGAGAGCACCTCGTGCCACGTCCACGAAAATGATATTGGCGCGTTCCGTTCCGATCTCGTCCGGCACATCGACGTTGGTGACGTCAGCCCGACGCACCCGGAAATGGGCGAACTTGCCTGCGGCAGGGGTCTCGCAGGTACAGTTCGTCCGTACCGCGCAGTGGCTCTCGTCCCTCGGGCCAGTTGCGCTTTTTGTCGCCGGGGATACGCCCTTTTCGTGTGATCTGGATGCGAGTGGGAAAGACAGACGGCGCAATTGAAATCCGACATATCCCGGGCAGGTTCTGAAAACCGGGGTTCCCGCAGGCGTGATCAGGGTAGGGTGTCGGTGGAGCGTAGTTTCGCCGCGAGAGCCACCAGAAACACCGTTCTGGGAACGCGCGCTCACTGTCTGCCGACCAGCGCTCGAGCGTCGACGGCGGCAAGCGTGCAACCCCGGGTTGACACTGGAGAGCCCTGTGAATCTGCCGACGTCCAAACTGCCGCACGGACCTCGCGCCCCGCCCCCTGTCCAACTGTTCCGGTGGGTTTTCTCGCCGCTGTCATTCATGCACGCCTGTGCGAACCGGTATGGCGACACGTTCACCGTACGTCTGTCCGGCCTTGCGCCCATGGTCTTCTTCACCGACCCGGAAGCCATACGGCGGATCTTCACCGGGGACCCCGACCGGTTCCAGGCCGGTCAGGCCAACAGGGTGTTCGAGGTGTTCTTTGGTCCCAATTCGCTGTTGTTCCTCGATGGCGCCCGGCACCGGCGCGAACGACGGCTGCTCATGCCTCCATTTCATGGCAGGCGCATGCGGTTGTACGGGGAAATGATGTGCGACATCGCCGACCGGTCGATCGATACCTGGCCGGTCGGCAGGTCGTTCCCGGTTCAGGCCAGGCTACAGGACATCACCCTGGAGGTCATACTTCGCGTTGTCTTCGGTGTGGCGGATGAAGCACGCCTGTTTCGTCTGCGCACGGCGCTCGTCGACACACTCGCACTCTTGGACGTGGGAAATCCCTTGCGTCCGATCAGGGCATTTTGGCGTCTGGGACGTGTTCGCCACCGCATCCGGGAGTTGCTGCACGACGAGATCAGGCGCCGACGGGCAGGGGAAACCGGGGAACGAACCGACATCTTGAGCATGTTGATCGACGCTCGCGACGAGGATGGCCTGTCCATGAGTGACGAGGAAGTCCGGGACGAGGTGTTCACGCTGCTGGTAGCAGGCCACGAGACAACGGCCACCTCGCTCGCCTGGGCGATCCACCACCTGCTCAAGAACCCGGGCGCCCTGGAGACGGCGCGCGCGGAGGTGATGTCGGTCATCGGGAACGGTCCGTGCCCGCCCCCGCCGACCGCCGAGCAGATCGGCCGGCTGACCTACCTGGATGCGATCATCAAGGAAACTGCACGTCTCCACCCGGTCGTTCCAATTGTCGTGCGCAAACTGGCGATGGACGACACCGTGGGTTCCACACGGCTTCCGGCTGGCAGCATTGCCGCCCCGTGCATCTACCTCGTTCATCGCCGGCCCGACCTTTGGCCCGAGCCGAATTCCTTCGATCCGGACCGGTTCCTGGGGATGCGCACGGACCCCTACACGTTCTTTCCCTTCGGCGGTGGCGTGCGATTTTGCCTGGGCGCAGCGTTTGCCACCTTTGAAATGAAGATCGTACTGGCCCGTGTGTTGTCGCGCGTTAAATTGCGACCGTCTCCCGGTTACACGCTTCGTGTCGTGCGACGCGGCCTGGCGTTGGCGCCGTCTTCCGGCCTGCCGGTTATTCGCATGGCAACGTAACGTCGCGCCGGACCCGGACCGCGCTGCCCCGTACCGAGGGACTGCGCCGCCAGGTCGACAGAAAGTGCGGCCTGCATCGACGGGACATGGATTCAGGTCTGCCGTCGCGGGCGTTCCTGCGGCACGCAAGCTTCCGCGACACGGCCGCCGGTATCGTTGCCTGGCGCGATCAACCGCTGCGCGTTGTTGCGCGGAACTGTCGCCCCGGAAGACCTTGCGCGTTGCCCATGGATTACCCTCGACTACCCGGCGTCCAGCCCGCCCGGCAAGATTCGCCCGTCTCTCGACACCATCCTGGTCCAGCTCTGTGCCGTCACGGCGTCGTCCGGGGCACCGTGTTGCACCGGGCATTGGCGGCCTGTTGGCCGTCGCCACCAGCCCCTGGTTCACTTGCCCCGCGCCGGATCCGCACGAGAACCTCCCCGACAGTCCCTGCCGGTCGACATCGACCGCGCCCGCTACCGCTCCGGCTTCTTCGCCCGCCAGCCGACCGAAGACCTGTCGCCGTTTCGCGTGCTCGGGCAGAATGCCGTGCGCTACGTCGCCCGCGGGTGCCAGGAACAGCTGTAGTCTGGCACGCAGACTCGTCTACAAGCAGCACGACAGCCTGTTGACTTGCTTCCGTTCCGAAGGGTCATGTACCGACACCGAACAACATCATTATCCGCGATTGCGGGGTCAACACGTCTATCGACTTGATCTGCCGATCTTTCCGACCTACCGCATGCTCTTGATTGAGTGTTCAGCCTTCTTGAGCAATTCCCAGAGATATTCGTGCATGTGGAATTTCCATGGAACTCGCAAGTATCGGGTTCTTTTCGCCCGTAGTGAAAGTACTTCGGCCGGTGGAAGTGAAATTCGCAACGACTCCGGTGAGCGACCGCAACCGCAGGCTATCGCGGTCCTCACCGGTCCGATGCAGACCGGACGCTCGGCGGGCTCGACCAGAGGCGCGATCAACCATCCCGCGGGCGTGGCACCATGGCCCCAGGGTCACGAGAACATCGACGGCACCATGAGCGGCTACTGCGCCATGATGGCTATGCTCGCCGTTGCGGCACGGTCGTTCACGCCGCCACCCAGGCCTTTCGTACCGCACGGTGCGACCCCGTCTTCGGGATACGCGTCATCGGGTCCGCCCCAGCAAGAGATGACCGTAAGGTCGTGTTCACCGGCCGACAGATAATCGGGCAGCACAATTTCGGCGGTGAATGCGCCGTCAGCCGTTGTGCCCTCGGGATCGATGTCAATGTGTTCGGCGATGCAGGTGCCGGAGTCGGTGGCCCTGGCTGCGTGGAGATTCGCGCTCGCAGCATCGACGCTCGCCACGCTGCCTATGGGCACGCCAACAATGGTAATGGTCGAGGTGTAGATGAAGGACGCTTCAGTTCCCGTCCTGAAACCGGAGCCCTGGACCACGATGCTGACACCTGGCCTTGCTTCATTCGTACTCAAGCTCAACTTGGGCTTGTCGCCCGCCTGGGGCGCTCCGGACCAAGCAGCCAGCGCTGCGATCACGGCTGTGACTCCAAGGGTAATCGAACCCATGCCCATCAATATCGGCCAGATGTGCTTTCCGGTAGTCGTCATCATTCGACGAGGCCTCCTTGCCCGGTAATTCAAACACGGGCCGGCTTCTGATCCACCGAAGTCGGATGCTTCGAGGACGAACAGCCGATGCGAACGATTCTCATTTGCCAACGGTCCTATATCAACCAACTGATCCGCCCCCGGGGCGGTTCGGTTCACGCGGGAAGGTCAGTCTCCCGATGAATTCTCCCATTGAAAGACCGGGAAGCCGTCTCCGGACCGGAGTGCGTCAGCAGACAGATAGAGATTGCGCGGGTGCATGGCGAGCCTCCCCATGTGTCAGACCCTGCTCTCCAGACCATCGATGACGGTCTCCACGTCTTCCGGCTGCTGCCTGTCGGCGCGGCAAGGCAGAAGCGGTTGCCCCCCATACATCCTGGACGTTGTGCAATCCGGGCGCCCTGCCTTGAACGACTTGAAGGCATCGCGGTCCTGGTGTTGTCCATCCCATGCAACATTCAGAGCAAACCCGATCACGACGGGTCCTGCTGACGAGGGAACTAGGCCCCAGTTTCCGTGAAGTCACGGGCTGGTTCGAATCCCGCGTGTTGCGGTGGACGCTCTGTCACGCCGCAAGCCGACCCGGTCTGTCGATCAGACCTTGCCGGCGCTGGCGATGGCGGCAACGTTGAGCAGGCCGCGCACGGTGGCGTTCGGCGTGACGATATGGGCTGCGCCGCCATAACCGAGCAGGATCGGGCCGATCGGCTGGGCGTTGCCAAGGGCCGACAGCGCGTGGATCGCCGCATTGGCTGCGTCCATCCCCGGAAAGACCAGGATGTTGGCGCGGTCGGTGAGCCGCGCTTCGGGCAGGAAGCGGTCGCGCGCCGCTTTGTCGAAGGCCAGGTTGAGCTGCATCTCGCCCTCGAACTCGAAGTCGGCTTGCGTCTCGGCAAGGATTTCGGTCGCACGGCGCATCCGGGCCGCGCTCGGGCTGGAATGGGCGCCGAAATTGGCATGGCTGATCAGTGCGACCCGCGGGACCTGGCCGAAGGCGTGGACCTGCGCTGCCGCCGCGCGGCAGATCCCGGCAATTTCCTCCGCATCCGGCTCGTAGTTCACATAGCCGTCGGCGATGAAGACGGTGCCGGTGTCCATGATCAGCGGCACCAGGGCCGAAACGGTTTCTGCCCGGGGTCCCAATATCTGGTCGACCCGTTCCAGATGGGTCGGGTAGTGGCCCGAGGTGCCGCAGATCAGGCAGGTCGCTCCACCCTCGCGGACGTACATCGCCGAGGCCAACGTGTCGCTGGTCCGGAACAGCTTGCGGGCGGCCTCCGGGCCGATCCCGTCGCGCGCACGCAGACTGTGGAGCTTGGCGCCGTAATGCTCGATCAGCTCTTCGTCATCGTGGTCGAACACTTCGAAATCCCTGTCGGGTGTCACGCGCAGGCCCATTTCGGCGCACAGGGCGGAGATCCGGCCTGCCCGCCCGGTGGCGACGGGCGCCGCGATACCCTCATCGAGGATGTTCTGGATTGCCCGGAGCACCCGCCGGTCCTCGCCCTCGGCAAAGATCACCTTGCGCGGCGCCGCCCGGGCGCTGTCGAAGATCGGCCGCATCAGGAAGCTGGTCCGGTAAACGAAACTGGAAAGCCGCGTACGGTAGGCGTCGAGGTTGTCGAGCGGGCGCGCCGCGACGCCGCTGTCCATCGCCGCCCCGGCGACAGCCGGTGCGAGCGCATCGAGAAGCCGCGGATCGAATGGCCGGGGCAACAGGTAGTCGCGGCCGAACTTCAGCCGCTGTTCGTCATAGGCCCGGGCGACCTCGTCGGTAGTGCCCGCGCGCGCCAGTTCGGCCAGCGCGGTGACGCAGGCAAGCTCCATCTCCCTGTTGATGGCCGTCGCGCCGACATCGAGCGCACCGCGGAAAATGAATGGAAAACACAGGACGTTGTTGACCTGGTTCGGATAATCGGTCCGCCCGGTGCAGACGATGGCGTCCGGGCGCACGGCGCGGACTTCTTCGGGCATGATCTCCGGCACCGGGTTGGCCAGCGCCATGACCATCGGTTCCGGTCCCATGCGCCGGCACTGTTCGGGGCTGAGCACGCTCGGCCCTGAAAGGCCGAGGAAGATCTCTGCGCCGTCGATCGCGTCGTCCAGGGTTCGGGCGTCGGTGTCCTGGGCGAAGGCGGCCCTGTGCGGTTCCGCGTCACGCCCTTTGTGGACAAGCCCTTCAATGTCCACCAGCCAGACATTCTCGCGCTTCAGACCGAGGTCCAGAAGCAGGTTCAGGCAGGCGATGCCCGCTGCGCCACCGCCGGTGGAGACCAGCTTGACACGGCCGAGGTCCTTGCCCAGCAGATACATGCCGTTGACAACGGCGGCAGCAACGACGATGGCGGTGCCGTGCTGGTCATCGTGGAAGACGGGGATATTCATCTCCGCCTTCAGCCGGCTCTCGACCCGGAAGCAGTCGGGCGCCTTGATGTCCTCCAGGTTGATGGCGCCGAAAGCCGGCTCGAGCCGTCGGATCGTGTCGGCCAGCGCGTCCGGATCGCTCTCGTCGATCTCGATGTCGAACACGTCGATATCGGCGAATCTCTTGAACAGGACAGCCTTGCCTTCCATGACCGGCTTCGCCGCCAGCGCCCCGATGTTGCCGAGGCCGAGCACGGCCGAGCCATTGGTGACAACCGCGACCAGGTTGGCCCGCGCCGTGTAGCGCGCCGCATCTTCCGGCCGTTCGGCGATTGCGCTGCTCGCCTCGGCGACGCCCGGGGAATAGGCCAGCGAAAGATCGCGTTGGTTGGCCAGCGGCTTGGTCGGACGGATTGCCAGTTTCCCGGGCCTGCCTGCAGCGTGATAGCGCAACGCGTCCTGGTCCATGTCCTGCCCCTCGAACCGGCGGATAGCGACCTTCGCAGTCAGGAACCGTATCACAGAAGCCGCGCGTTGGCCGCCCGGCCGCAGCATCGGCCGGGCGGCTTGCCGGCAGCGCAAACCGTTTTGTGCTCAGGCCTGCGCGGGGATTGAACCCAGGCAGAGGGGCCGAACCGCCTGCTTCACCAGGCGCCTTGCCGGCCCGCGTTCCTCCTCACGACATGCGGGGTCCGCCGGCCAGACGTCCGCCTGCGGCTGAACGGCAGGCATCGGTCGACTTCCGATTGAAAGCTCCGATAGTCCCCACATGCCCTTTACTTCGTCTGCAACGCGCTCCGAGGCGGCGAAAGCACGCGCAAACCGGCCGAATTCCTCTTCGATTTGCCCGACGAAATACGTCGAACGCAATCATCCTGTCGAAACCGGTTCCGTTCAAACTCGGGACCTCGACCGGCCCTTCATGAGTTCGTGCCGTTCGGCCTTGGGCCCGACGGCCAGAGCCTCCTTTAGATACTTGCCCCAACCGTCCCATTCATTCTGACGACGGACACCCGCCAGGCATCTTTGTCCTGTTCGACGGAACAGGGCTGGTCGCCAAGTGCGCCGAGAACATCCCCAACAATGCTCCGCCCAAGGTTCGCATAATCTCGAACAACATCATTGGGCGGATCCGCTGGTTCTAGCGGGAGATTTGAAAGCGGTTTATCGCACCACCTATATTTATGCCGCATGGTTCGAGGAAACCTGTGGGCGATGATCCAATGGCAAGGTCAACAGCACGGCTGCCAAAATCAAACCCCCTGACATCCCAAGGCAGGCAACGAGCCCCCCAGCCTGATAGACTAGGCCAGATAACAACGTACCACCGAGGCGTCCAATGGCATTTGCCATGTAGTAAAATCCGACGTTTAGTGCCACTTTGTCATGGTCCGAGTAGGCGACAATCAAATAGGAATGCACTGACGAGTTCACAGCGAACACCACACCGAAGATCAGCAATCCGCCAACAAGAATGAGCGGCGTCATATCAGGGCCAACTAAGATCCCGACGGTCTCCAGAAGTTCGGGACTGACCCCCAAGGCGATTAGGGCCGGGATCAAGGCCAACAGTGCGCCCCATTTCTTCGCAGCCAACGCCCCAGATTCTGCTCCCCTCGTTCGGCGCAGGAATTTCGGCACACTTGCTTGAACAATCCCATATCCCACCACCCAAGCGGCCATGAACGCACCCACCTGGTCGAACGACCACCCGAACGTGCTGTACAAAAACACCGGCACACCAACGACGAACCAGATATCGCGGGAAGCAAACAGAAAGATGCGGGCTGCCGACAGGTAGTTGATTTCACGGGTCTTGGAAAATAGGTCCTTGCCCCGGATTTTTTTCTTCGCCTTGCCCAACTGGCCTCGCACCAACGGCAGCGCGAGGACAAGCACAACGGCCAACATACCGGCCATCGACCACAACGCCACCTGGAACCCCAACCAGGACAGCAACACACCCCCAAGAAAAAAGCCAACGCCCTTGAGGGCGTTCTTGGACCCCGTGAGCAACGCAATCCACTTGAACAGAAGGCCGTGTCCCTCTTCCTTGACCAAGAGCTTCACGGCACTCTTGGAACTCATCTTGGTGAGGTCCTTGGCCACGCCGGAGAGAGCCTGAGCACCCATCACGTAAGCGACGGAAAGCGTCAACGTCCATTCGGGTTCAACCGCCGAAAGGGCGGAAAGCGCGATGATCTGGATGGCCAGTCCCGCGAGCAAGGTCAACTTCAGTCCGAACCGCGCCCCGATCCATCCGCCGAACAGATTGGTCACGATGCCCATCGCTTCGTAAAGCAGGAACATAAAGGCCAGGTCAAGTGGGCTGAATCCCAACTCGTGGAAATGCAACAGAACCAACATCCGCAAAGCGCCGTCGGTCAAGGTGAAAGCCCAGTAGGCGCCGGTCACAGCGGTGTAATTCCGGATATCGGCCATCAGAGTGAACTCGCCACCATCTTGGTGATCTCCATCATCCGATTCACGTATCCCCACTCGTTGTCATACCAAGCGAAGACCTTGAGATGCGTACCATCAACCACCATAGTGGACGGTGCATCGACGATGGACGAGCGAGGGTCGTTGACAAAGTCTGTGGAAACCAACGGGCGCTTCTCGTAGCCAAGTATGCCCGCCAATTCTCCATCAGCGGCTTCCTTAAACAGGGCGTTGACCTCCTGCGTCGTGGTTGGACGCGTCACCTCGAAAACGCAGTCTGTAAGCGAGCCGTTCAGAAGCGGCACGCGGACGGCGTGACCATTCAGCTTGCCCTTGAGTTCGGGGTAGATGACCGTGATCGCCGTTGCCGACCCCGTGGTGGTCGGGATCAATGAGTTCAACCCCGAACGGGCTCGACGCAGGTCCCTGTGGGGCGCATCGACCATGACCTGGGTATTGGTCACATTGTGGATGGTGGTAATTGAGCCGCGCACGATACCAAGCTTGGCGTGAACCACCTTGACCACGGGAGCAAGGCAGTTGGTGGTGCAGGAGGCCGCCGTCAGGATATCGTGTTGCGCCGGATCATAGAGATCCTGATTAATGCCATAAACGATGTTGAGCGCACTGCCGTCCTTGACGGGACAGGCGACAATCACTTTCTTTGCGCCATTGTCCAAATGGGGGTGTATGGCGTCACCGCTTTTGAATTCTCCGGTGCTTTCGATGACAATATCTACGCCGACACCGCCCCAGGGAATATCCCGGGGCTTCCCATATTCAGAAAACCCAACTTTCTTGCCGTCGATAACAAGCGCGTTTTCCTCTGCGGCAACGTCGTGGTCCCACTGCCCATGTACCGTGTCGAACTCGGTCAGATGTCCGGCACAGGTGGCACCGCCCTTGACCTCGTTGACGTGAACGATCTCGAATTCCGGCCAGTCCCAAGCCGCCCGCAGCGCCAGCCGCCCCATGCGCCCAAACCCGTTGATGCCGACACGAATGGTCATGATGCAGCTCTCCTCTCGTACCAGTTCTTGGTTTTCTTAACGATGCGGACCACAGACAGCATCACCGGCACTTCGACGAGGACCCCGACAACCGTTGCCAATGCCGCGTCGGATCCAAACCGAACAGGCCGATGGCCGTCGCCACGCCGAGTTTAAAGAACTTGGTCGCCCCGGTCAGAACCGATGGCGCGGCGACGCAGTGGGCCACACCGAACTGACGGTTTAGAAAATAGGATAAGCTCGAGTTGAAATAGACCTGGATCAATATCGGCACGGCCAGCAACACGATGACCAGGGGCTCCGCCAGAATCTGTTCGCCTTGGAATCCGAACAGAAGGACGAGTGTCCCCAGAAGCGCCAAAAGCCAACCCAGGTCCGGTGCCGCCAAGACCTTGTCTAGGGCAAGTTCGCCACCGCTCTTTAGGAGATAGGAACGCAAAATATAAGACACGATCACCGGAATGACGATGACCGCCAACGCGAAGATCAGCAGCGTATCCCGGGGCACCATGATGGACGAGAGGCCCAGCCAAATGCCGACAACCGGCCCGAAGGCGAACACCATGATGGTGTCGGTCCACGCCACCTGGGTCAGCGCGCAGTGCGGTTCGCCATCCGAAAGGTTTCTCCACACGAAGAGCATAGCGGTGCAGGGTCCAGCGGCGAGGATGATCAGTGCGGCAATGCAGGAATCCTTCTGATCGGCAGGCACCATGTCTCGAATCAGATAGCCGATGGAAAGCATTCCCAGGCCCGCCATGGAAAACAGCTTCACGGACCAGTTGATGAACAGGGTTACGCCGACACCGCGCCGGAGCTCTTTAACGTGGTGCAGTGCACGGACCCCAATCTTTAGCAGTATGGGGATGATCATCAGCCAGATGAGTATCGCTTCGGGCATGTTGAGCTTTGGGACTTGGGCTTCTCCGGTGATTTGGAGGGGGTCCGGGAAGCATTGGCCCAAGGCGATCTCCGCGACGACGCAGAGCGCAACCCAGGCCGTAAGACAACGCGCGAAGTTTCCCAGCTCTGCCCCTTCCGCTTTCTTGGCGGTGATTTCACATTGGGCGGTCAATTACAAACCCTTGCCGATTTCATTCAGCAGTTGTTTCAAGGACATCTTGTCCAAAGAGGCGACTGGCAAATTGGCAAAAATAGACATTCGTTTGTTAAGCATCCGGTGTGTGTCGTTAAAGACAGCCGCGACTTCGGCATCATTACCTGTCGATTGCGCGGAGTCAGGAACTTCCCAATGGGCACTCATCGGTTGACCAAGCCACACGGAGCACATTTCGTTTGCAGCGTTGTCACAGACCGTGAAGACGAAATCCATTTGGGTGCACCCTCAGCCGAGAACTCATCGCAACTGTTTGAGCGACGATCTCTGGTTTCAAGGCTCAGGTTGCACAACAGATCCACCGTGCATGGATGAACGCGGCCCGGAGACTGGCTCTCCGCGCTGTAGGCTCTGAATTTCTCAGGGGCCAAACGGTTGGAGATACGCTCGGCGATAATGCTTCGTGCTTAGTTCCCTGTGCACAAGAAAAGAACACAAATAAAACACCATCTCCCGTTAAGCCGCTCATAGCTTCGATCCTCTCATCGCCACTCCACTGGGGAGAGCACTGTTCTGGTCGACCGCCACAGCAATTTCTGGTTGGAAAAGAAGCTAAGTCCTTCATCACCGGAATGCGGGCGGTATAGACAATTCGCCTGTGGTTTTGAACGCAATCGACCATGCCAGTCGCTTTGAGTTCGTTCAGGTGATGCGCCAGGGAAGACGGGACGACATTCTGTCGTTCAGCGACTTCGCCCGCCGTAATTCCCTCATCGCCCACCTCAAACAACAGCAGAAACACGTCCAGCCGCGTTCCACGCGCTAATGAGGCTAATATGCTTGCCACTTGCTCACGATTCATATTTTGAAGATGTTCGAAAAGAGATGATGTGGGAAGTGAATTTTTTGTGACAATGTTGGTCAAACTAATGTACTCAGATTTGCTCACCCGCTTGCTTCCACAGGGCTTCCACAGGGATGATGGCGTGATTATCGTCAGAATCAAAAACCCCGCTATCCTATTGGAATAACGGGGCCTTTTTTGGTTGCGGGGGCAGGATTTGAACCTGCGACCTTCAGGTTATGAGCCTGACGAGCTACCGGGCTGCTCCACCCCGCGATGTTGTTGTGAGTGATGTGTGAGTGAGGTGTGAGTGAGTTGTGCGCATCGATCCGGCCTGGCGACGACCTACTCTCCCACGTCTTGAGACGCAGTACCATCGGCGCGGAGGGGTTTCACGGCCGAGTTCGGGATGGGATCGGGTGGGGGACCCTCGCCATGGCCACCAGGCCGGAGCGATGCGCGGTTGGGGTGTTTTCCAGTGAGCGATGGTTGATCAAGCCGTTCGAACGATTAGTACCGGTCAGCTTCACATGTTGCCATGCGTCCACGCCCGGCCTATCGACGTGGTGGTCTTCCACGGTTCTCATGCGAGACCTGGTTTTGAGGGGGGCTTCCCGCTTAGATGCTTTCAGCGGTTATCCCTTCCGGACGTAGCTACCCTGCAGTGCCGCGGGCGCGACAACAGGTCCACCAGAGGTCCGTCCATCCCGGTCCTCTCGTACTGGGGACAGCTCCTCTCAAGTCTCGTACACCCACGGCAGATAGGGACCGAACTGTCTCACGACGTTCTAAACCCAGCTCACGTACCACTTTAATCGGCGAACAGCCGAACCCTTGGGACCTGCTCCGGCCCCAGGATGTGATGAGCCGACATCGAGGTGCCAAACACTCCCGTCGATGTGAACTCTTGGGGAGTATCAGCCTGTTATCCCCGGCGTACCTTTTATCCGTTGAGCGATGGCCCTTCCACGCGGAACCACCGGATCACTATGGCCGACTTTCGTCTCTGCGCGGCCTGTCGGCCTTGCAGTCAGGCAGGCTTGTGCCATTACACTCAGCAGCTGATATCCGACCAGCCTGAGCCTACCGTCGCGCGCCTCCGTTACTCTTTGGGAGGCGACCGCCCCAGCCAAACTACCCGCCATGCAGGGTCCCGGACCCCGGTCAGGGGCCGCGGTTAGATATCAAGACACAAAAGGGCGGTATTTCAAGGGCGGCTCCACGCCAGCTGGCGCCGACGCTTCGAAGCCTCCCGCCTATCCTGCACATTCATCCCCTGATACCACTGCAAAGCTGTAGTAAAGGTGCACGGGGTCTTTCCGTCTGACCGTGGGAACTCCGCATCTTCACGGAGAATTCAGTTTCGCTGAGCCGACGTTGGAGACAGCGGGGAAGTCGTTACGCCATTCGTGCAGGTCGGAACTTACCCGACAAGGAATTTCGCTACCTTAGGACCGTTATAGTTACGGCCGCCGTTTACCGGGGCTTCGGTTCGAGGCGCCAACCTCTCCCCTTAACCTTCCGGCACCGGGCAGGCGTCAGACCCTATACCGCGCCTTGCGGCTTCGCAGAGCCCTGTGTTTTTAGTAAACAGTCGCCACCCCCTGGTCTGTGCCACCCCCGATCGGTTGCCCGAACGGAGGTCCCCCTTCTCCCGAAGTTACGGGGGCATTTTGCCGAGTTCCTTCAACGTCGTTCTCTCAAGCGCCTCGGTATGCTCTACCTGCCCACCTGTGTCGGTTTCGGGTACGGTCTTGTCGGCGGGGCTATTTCCTGGAACACCATGGCTGCGCATCCACTCCACTCAAGGACACACACCGTCCGGCATTCGTCACCACCGCCAGGCTCGGGACTATTCACCCGATTCCCATCGACTACGGCTTTCGCCCTCGTCTTAGGGGCCGGCTCACCCTCGGAGGATTACCCTGGCCGAGGAACCCTTGGGCTTTCGGCGAGAGTGTTTCTCACACTCTTTGTCGCTACTCGTGTCAGCATTCGCACTTCCGATACCTCCAGTCCCCCTCACGGGACACCTTCACAGGCCTACGGAACGCTCCGCTACCATGCGGCCTTGCGACCGCATCCTCAGCTTCGGTGCGTGGCTTGAGCCCCGGTACATCTTCGGCGCGGGATGGCTTGTCTAGACCAGTGAGCTATTACGCTTTCTTTAAAGGATGGCTGCTTCTAAGCCAACCTCCTGGCTGTCTTGGCCTTCCCACCTCCTTTCCCACTGAGCCACAACTTCGGGACCTTAGCTGGAGGTCTGGGCTGTTTCCCTCTCGACCACGGACCTTAGCACCCATGGTCTGTCTGCCGCGCTGTACTCGCCGGTATTCGGAGTTTGGTTAGGTGTGGTAAGGCTCGCGCCCCCCTAGCCCATCCAGTGCTCTACCCCCGACGGTAATCACACGACGCACTACCAAAATAGTTTTCGCGGAGAACCAGCTATATCCTGGTTTGATTGGCCTTTCACCCCTAGCCACAGGTCATCCCCCACTTTTTCAACAGTGGTGGGTTCGGTCCTTCAGCGCGTGTTACCGCGCCTTCAACCTGCCCATGGCTAGATCACCAGGTTTCGGGTCCGATGCAACGAACCAAAACGCCCTGTTCAGACTCGCTTTCGCTGCGCCTACACCTAACGGCTTAAGCTCGCTCGTCACACCGACTCGCTGACCCATTATACAAAAGGTACGCCGTCAGGGGACATCGCCCCCTCCGACTGATTGTAGGCATTCGGTTTCAGGTCTCTTTCACTCCCCTCGTCGGGGTGCTTTTCACCTTTCCCTCACGGTACTCGTTCACTATCGGTCGCCAAGGAGTACTTAGGCTTGGAGGGTGGTCCCCCCATCTTCAGACAGGATTTCACGTGTCCCGCCCTACTCATGGACCTTCAAGACCCTGCCCGTACGGGGCTCTCACCCACTCCGGCACGACATTCCAGACGCTTCCGGTTCAGGTCTCGACGGCCTCTGGCCTGGTCCGCGTTCGCTCGTCACTACTAACGGAGTCTCGGTTGATGTCCTTTCCTCCGGCTACTGAGATATTTCAGTTCACCGGGTTCGCCTCCGCACCCTATCGGTTCTTCAGATGCGGATGACCTTGCGGTCGGGTTGCCCCATTCGGATATCCACGGATCAAGGCCCACTCGCGGCTCCCCATGGCTTTTCGCAGCGTGTCACGTCCTTCATCGCCTCTTGGCACCAAGGCATCCACCAAATGCCCTTCTGACGCTTGATCAACATCGCACACGGGAAAACACCCGTGCTGCAAAGATGCTTCTCACGTTCCCGGAACACACACCCCAAACACCCGGCACACCTGCACCGGACACCCAAGACACGTGTCCCAGTCTACACCTCACTTCACACTGTCAAACACCACCGCCGTGAACCCACGGCAAAAAAAACGCTCCCCCGAACGGGACACGGCACCCACCGCCACACCCCGCATCCGTCACCATCACATCAACACATCAACACACCCGGGCACACGCGCGCTGGTGGGCCAGGGAAGACTTGAACTTCCGACCTCACGCTTATCAAGCGCGCGCTCTGACCAACTGAGCTACTGGCCCTCCTGGTGGAGGCGATCGGACTCGAACCGACGACCTGCGGCTTGCAAAGCCGCCGCTCTCCCAGCTGAG
>Ga0209022_1000802_pt1:30000-37131 | contig 37131 bp, 27 predicted proteins | sample PinacodermPK_FD_187300 | JGI IMG/M metagenome (GOLD analysis project Ga0209022, IMG submission 187300) | Host-associated microbial community of the marine sponge Aplysina aerophoba from Gulf of Piran - sponge pinacoderm, lysed by proteinase... | ecosystem: Host-associated > Porifera...
GCGCCGGGCACCTCGATCATCACTCCGAGCGGCGGGATCGCGACCGGCGACCGGTCCTTGATGCGGGCGGCAACCTCGCAGACGATCTCCCGGACTTCGCGCACCTCATGCACGCTCGAGATCATCGGCAGCAGGAGCCGCACCGGCCCGTGGGCGGCAGCGCGAAGGATTGCGGCAACCTGGATGTGAAAAAGCTCCGGGTGGCGAAGCGACAGCCTGATCGCCCGCATCCCCAGCATCGGGTTCGCTCCCTCGGACCTGCCCTGGTGGACTCCGTAGACCTGCGATTCACCACCGGTATCGAGCGTACGGATCGTGACCGGCCTTCCCTTCATGCCGTCGACGACCGAGCGAAGCAGCGCGTACTGCTCGTCTTCGCCGGGCGGCACGTCCCGGTTCATGAACATGAACTCGGTCCGCAGGAGGCCAACGCCTTCCGCCCCGCTCTCGAGCGCGGTGTCGACATCGCGGGCAAGTTCGATGTTGGCCTGCAGTCCGACAATGGTCCCGTCTGTGGTTTCCGCCGGCAGTGAACGCAGGCGTGCCAGCTGTCGGCCAAGCCGACGCTGCGCTGCGGACCTGCGCCTGTACTCGGCCAGAACCGCCGCGTCCGGGCGCACCAGTACGAGACCCTCCTCGCCGTTGACGACGATCCGGTCATTCGTGCGAACGGTGTCCATGATCCCCGCAACCCCGAGGACGGCGGGCAGTCCCATGGACCTTGCCAGGATCGCCGTGTGGCCCTCCGGGCCTCCCGAGGCGGTCACGATCGCTGCCACATGTTCCGGGTCCAGCAGGGCGATGTCAGCCGGGCTGAGTTCATCCGCCACCACCACCACGCCCTTCGGAAGCCCGGCGACCCGGGGAGACGGGGCCCGCACGAACTGGCGGATGATCCGGGACCCCACGTCGCGGACATCGTGGACCCTGGCCGCGAAATACGGATCCGCAATCCCCTCGAAACCGCGTGCAATGTCACTGATGACCAAGCTGACCGCCGCCTCGGCGTTGATTCGCTCCTCCCGGATCCGGCTCTTGACCCCGGCCACCATCCGGTTTGATGCCAGCAGGGCAAGGTGGGCGTCGAGCAGGAAGCCGAGTTCCTCGCGCGCGGACGCGTTCAGGCTCTCGCCCTTGCTCCTGAGTTCCGCCACCTCGGCTCTCGCCCGGTCGAGAGCATCGGCAAACCGCCCGGTCTCGCGCGAGACGGCGCGATCCGGGATACGGTATTCGGGTACGTGCGCGAGACCGGAGTCGATGACGTGCACCGAGCCGACGGCAATTCCGGCCGACACACCCACACCGCTGAATTCCTGCCCGCCCGACGCCGCCCCTGCATCGGGATCACGCGCGTCACTCTTCATCGAACTTGTTCTCGACCAGCTGTACCATCCGGCAGACCGCATCGGCAGCATCAGGACCGCGCGCAGTCAGCCGTATGACAGACCCCGTGGCAGCCGCAAGCATCATCAGCCCCATGATCGAACGGCCCGACACGGTCTCGCCATCCTTCGAAACCTCGATCTCGCTTTCGAACAGGTTCGAGAGCTTCACGAACCGGGCGGCTGCGCGTGCATGCAGCCCACGTCGGTTGAGGATCGTGACGCTTCGTTCATGTACCGGGCCCGGTGGTCCGATCACGACGGCTCCCTCAGGACTTCGGATGCAACCTTGATGTATTTCTGTCCGGCGTTCGTGACTTCCCGGACCACATCCTCCAGGCACTCGTGTTTTCCAAGGCTCGCGAACCGGACCAGCATCGGCAGGTTGACCCCGGCAATGACCTCCACCCGGTCGCGCTCCATGATCGATATGGCCAGATTTGACGGTGTGCCCCCGAACATGTCGGTAAACACGATCACCCCCGCACCGCGATCGACCTCGTTGATGGACTTCACGATGTCGTCGCGTCTCTGCTCCATGTCGTCCTCGGGCCCGATGCAGACCGTCGCTGTCTGTTCCTGGGGACCAACGACATGTTCCAGGACTTCGCGGAGACCGTCCGCCAACAATCCGTGGGCCACGACGACCATGCCAACCCGTACCGATTTGTCTGATTCAGCCATGGACATGTCCACTCCCTGCGATCCGGGAGCCACCCCTCGGCGGGGACCCGGTGACACAGATCAGAACGCGCACGCAACCCGTATCACGAAGGGCTGGACCGCGCGCCGGGCAAGACCCCGAACCGGACCTTCGCTACCGCAGACGCCTCGAATGGCGCAAGGCGCAGGAGCGGGACCGTGATTCCAAGGTACCGGCAGGACGCAGGCTCCGGAAGCCGGGGGATCTCTTCAGGTTCGACCAGGTCGCATACCGCGACAAGCTCGGCACGATCAAGCGAAGGTGCCGGGCATATCCCCACTCCCCGGATCTCGATCTGACCGGCTATGGCTTCCGGGCATCGCGCGATGAGCTGTTCATCGTGACGCTCGAGAATCGTGCGGTCGTCCGCGACCAGTCTCCCGCCCCGCTCAATGAGACGCAGGGCGAGATCCGACTTTCCCGACCCGGCCGGCCCGCGAAACAGAACGGCCCTCCCGTCGACGGCGACGCAGGTTCCATGTACCGTGCAGTTCATCCCGCTCCCTTGCCCGACCGGTCCGGCGCCCGTGGATGGCGCACGACAAACCGCACTCCCGTTACCGTTTCATCCGTACCAGTCACATTTTCCGCGTGTATTGTTCCGCCAAGCGACCTGATGATCTCCCGACAGCCTGCCAGACCGATGCCGTGATGGCTGTGCTCCGGTTCGCCCGGCCGAATGGACCGAAACGGATCGAAGATCCTTTCCATGTCTTCCTGCTCGATGCCCGTGCCGCTATTCTCTACCGAGATGCGAACAAATTCCGGTTCCTTGAAGAACACCATACGGAGTGCGCCCCTTTCTTCAACAAAATTCTGCGCATTCGCTACCAATTCGTCAAAAATCATGTCAAAGAATCGCCAGCATGTACATAACTGTACCCCAGACATGTCATCCGCCTCAATTACAGAAAATGACACCCTGTTCATTTTCGTCTTGTTGAGACGATACAGTTCAATCCATTGTGTGACAGTTCTTGTTTCACGTTCCTCCGCATTTATATCTGCCTCCAGGGACTCAAAACTCACGACCCTCTCGGCTATGCGCCTCATGTTGTTCAAGGATGCCTTGAGCCGATTGATGTTCCTGCCTGCCCTTTCGTAATCCTTGTGCCCGATATCCTCTTCCACCAGCTCGGTGCAAATGGCCATACCCTCGATCGGGGACTTGAAGCTGTGAAACAGGGTGCTCGCGTACATCTTCCTGCGCTGAATCCTGCCCTCGAGTTCGCTGGTCATGTCCGCCAGTGACCTGGCCAGCACGCCAATTTCGTCCGGACGTTCCGCCACGGTCTTGAACACTCTCGCCCGGTCCGGCGCGTTCTGAGTTTCCAGCGCTGCGCCCGCCAGTTCGTGAAGCGGATGCGCAATCGTACGCGCCAGATACAATGCCAGAACTCCAAAACACACGACAATGAGCAGGAATCCCCCCACCGTGATGCTGAGGAACACACGGGAATACGGTTCGATCTTCAATTGTTCCTTGATCAACAACACATGGCCAACTGTCTCAGAATCGTTTATCAGAACAGGATGGTAGAACAGATCAACTGGTTGATCATTTATTTTGTACTCATGCCAAATTGCACCCGACTCATTTTGATGTGTCACATAGGGTACACCTTTTCTGATCTCAGGGCAGTTGTTCCCTGGTTCTTCTTCCGGAGACGGAAACGGGAGCAGCAACGCAGCTGGAACCGGTGGTGGTGCATGTCGAGGAATGTGATTCAGCCAGTTTTCCGCGCCTTCACTCACTCTGATTGTTTCTACATTCCAACTCGTCTGCACCTTGTTAAATGTTCTGCCATTTCTATATTCAATTACATTTAATTGATATGGTACATTATTCGTAGACTTTATTGCCTTGGTTTCATGTCCTGTTTCCATCCGGAAGCGGTCGGGAAGCACTCCGTGCACGCTCGTCCGGACCCGCGGGCCCGAGAACGTCATCAGGACAGCACCATACCCTTCGATGAACCGGCCCCACGCAGCCGGGGCCCTGCCCCTGAGGACTTGCATCACGTGATAGTGGCCTGACGCTTCCCTGCTGCCGGGTTCGGGCGGGCGTGGCCGGGACTTCCGCGTCAGCAGCCCTCCATGAGCATCGTAGATGCAGACAGTGGTCGGAACGCCTCCGGTACCGACCTCACCCCTGGTGTGCTCACTGCTGCGGAACCTCTCCTCGGCAAGGAACCGGCCCACGGCATCGGCAATCCCGCTTACCGTTCCGGCATGAAGTCTGCTTGCTCCTTGCCCGCCCGGATCAGGATCCGATGCAAAGGTGTCGGCGACAAGCTGCGCGATGAACCTGGCGGAATCCTGGTTTCTGCGCAGCGCCTCTTCCCTCTCACCAGGCTGAAGCACTACGAATGCGAGCATGGCGCAGAGGAAGAGCGTGACCGGAACCAGTGCGGTCAGGACGAACTTGTGGGAAACGCGTGCGGTCTTCAGCCACGACGTGCCAGCATTCACAACCGATCGGGCGTTTCGAAGAATTCCTGCACGTTCTGCCATGTGCTCTTTCATGTCGTGCTCAGCTCACAGACAGTATAACATGTACCTTTATTTTATCCACTTATAACCCTGAGCATGAACAGTCTTTATTTTATCAAACTCCGGGTCAACATTTACAAATGCCTTCCTGATTCTCTTCATGTGATCCTTGATGTGATTGTTGGAGTTCGCCATTCGTCCTGGTCCCAGGGCTTCGGCAAGCTGGCTCCGTGAGAGGGTGTGATCCGGATACCGCGCAAGTGAATGGACGATCTGGTAGGCGTCCGGAGTCAGAGCGACATGTTTTCCTTTCCACGTTACACTTCTGTCATCCTCCTGCAGTATCAATCCCTCAACTTGCAACACCTTGTCTTTGGTTGTTCTTACAGTTGTTTCGACTAATCCCTTCCTGTGTCGAACAATCAATGATGATGCCATGTCTCTTATGGATTTCAACGAGGTTTCCTTTGGAACAAATGACAAGGAGTAACTTCTAAACTCTTCCGCCCTCAATTCTCTATCAAATTCACTCTCAATAATTGTCGGCATGGGATTGAAGCTGGGATCCTTCGGAACATGCGTGTTTGCACCACTGTCAATAGATCTCTGATGGTATTCGAGATCCGTATAGGCTGACAGTGCCATGATTGGAGCATTACTCTTTGTTCTATAGTATTTAATGAGTTTGTATCCGCTGTCAGGTTCATCCAGCCAAATATCCTGAATGATCAAATCAATTCCGGTGTACGTTTGATTGAATGTTTCTTTCGCATCCTTGTAAAACTTGCACTCCAGGACCTCGTAGCCCATGCGGCACAACCCTTCAGCCAATGGAATACGAAAATCTGCCGAGTCATCAACCAGCAGAATGCACCCCTTGTCGCCTGACCGAGCCATGGTGATCTCCCCGTCGAGACCAGGTTCCGCGCTCGATACTCTGCCATGAAAGTGGCAAGTGAGCCCGGCCTGCTGCCACAATTGTCGCCGCGTGCACCGGGTTGTCCCGTTGGCTCGGGGTCACCGACGCGCGTGTGTCACGGGCCACGCTGTCCGGACCCGGAGCCCGTGCGGGCCCGAGGCTGCCCTCCCTCCGCATCGACCTTCCGTCAGCGGTTGATTTTCGTGCGCCGATAAACCAAACAGTCACATTCGCGCGAACGATCCGGTACCCTCGCAGCGCGACAGTCTGTTGTGGAGGATACCATACCATGGTCCGCGAACCCGCCGACCGCGCGCCTTTGGCAACGCACGGGCTGTTCGACCTTGCGCGCGTCAATCGCAATCTGTCACTTCCGGCACTCTACCAGCATGCGATCCGGCGCAACGAGGCCACTGTCGCGCCGGGCGGAGCCCTTGTCGTCAATACCGGCGAACATACCGGTCGCTCGCCCCGTGACCGCTTCATCGTCAGGACCCCGGGGGTGGACGGGACCATTGACTGGGGTGCTGTGAACCAGCCGCTCGAACCCCGGGTCTTCGACGACATGCACAGGCGGGTGGCTGCGCATTTCGCCGACCGGGAAGTCTTCGTGCAGGACTGCATCGCCGGTGCCGACCCGTCCTACGGCATCCGGGTGCGCGTCGTGACCGAACTGGCGTGGTGCGCACTGTTCTCGCGCAACATGTTCATCCGGCCGCCGACAGGAGATGCCGCCGGGGCGGAGCCGGACTTCACCATCCTGCACGCCCCCGGTCTGCGGGCCCGGGGACAGTCCGACGGCCTCAACTCCGAGACCTTCATCCTGATCCATCTCGAGAAGCGCCTGGTGCTGATCGGCGGCACCGGATATGCCGGTGAGATCAAGAAATCCATCTTCGGTATTCTGAACTACCTGCTTCCCGACCGGAACGTACTGCCGATGCACTGTTCGGCCAATGTCGGGCTCCGGGGTGATACCGCCATCTTCTTCGGCCTGTCAGGAACCGGCAAGACCACCCTGTCGGCCGACAGCAGCCGCAGGCTGATCGGCGACGACGAGCACGGTTGGTCGGAATCCGGCGTCTTCAACTTCGAGGGCGGCTGCTACGCAAAGGTGATCAACCTCTCCGCAGAGGCCGAGCCCGAGATCTACGCGACCACCTCACGGTTCGGCACCGTGCTCGAGAACGTGGTGTTCGATTCGGTCACCCACGAACTCGATTTCGCCGACAATTCGCTGACCGAAAACACACGGGCCTGCTATCCGCTCGATTATGTCGGGAACACGGCCGACGGGTCCGGCGATCATCCCCGCAACGTCGTCATGCTGACCGCAGACGCCTTCGGGGTACTGCCGCCGATCGCCCGCCTGTCACCGGAACAGGCCATGTACCACTTCCTGTCCGGCTACACCGCCCGTGTCGCCGGAACGGAACGCGGTCTCGGTCGCCAGCCCGAAGCCACCTTCTCAACCTGTTTCGGTGCTCCGTTCATGCCAAGACAGGCAACGGTCTACGGCGAGATGCTGCGCCACAGGATCGCGGAGCACGGAGCAACCTGCTGGCTGGTCAACACCGGATGGTCCGGGGGCAAGGCCGGAGACGGCGGCCGGCGCATGCCGCTCGGGTACACAC
>Ga0209022_1000803_pt1 | contig 37119 bp, 34 predicted proteins | sample PinacodermPK_FD_187300 | JGI IMG/M metagenome (GOLD analysis project Ga0209022, IMG submission 187300) | Host-associated microbial community of the marine sponge Aplysina aerophoba from Gulf of Piran - sponge pinacoderm, lysed by proteinase... | ecosystem: Host-associated > Porifera > Sponge >...
GGCCGGAGCGCTGCCGGTTCCTGAGGCTCGGAGTGCGCCTGTACGGGGCCGGAGCGCTGCCGGTTCCTGAGGCTCGGAGTGCGCCTGTGCGGGGACGGAGCGCTGCCAGTTCCTGAGGCTCCGGGTTACTCGACAGGTCAAGGGCCAGGGACACGTAGGGAAATGGGCGGCAACTAGCCTGCCGAGGCATGGATGGCAGCGCACTGCGGACGTTGGACTGGGTCGGCGGGGCCGGCGGCGCGGTCGAGATGGTCGACCAGACCGCCCTGCCCGCCGCCTACACCTTGCTGCGCATCGACAACGTCGCCGACATGGTGGCCGCCATCCGCCGGCTGTCGGTGCGGGGCGCTCCCGCCATCGGCGTGGCCGGCGCCTTCGGTGTGGCGCTGGCGGTGCAGGCCCACGGCACCCGCGGGCCGGCGTTCGACGACGCGGTGATCCAGCTCCGTGAGGCCCGACCCACCGCCGTGAACCTGGCCCGAATGGTCGACCGGACCGCGGCCCGGGCCGCCGAGGGCCTCGAAGCGGTGCTGGCCGAGGCGGCCGCCATCCGCGACGAGGAGCTGGCCGCCTCGGTCGCCATGGGCAGCCTGGGCGCCGACCTGGTGCTGGAGTTGGTGGCCCGCCCCGACGTGCGGGCCATGACCATCTGCAACACCGGCGGCCTGGCCGCGGTGGAGCGGGGCACCGCCCTGGCCGTGATCCAGACCCTGCACGAGCGGGGCCGGCTGGCCGAGGCGCTGGCCCTGGAGACCCGGCCCCTGCTGCAGGGCGCCCGCCTCACCGCCTGGGAGCTGGACCGCATGGGCGCCCCGCACCGGCTGCTGGTCGACTCGGCCGGGCCGTTCATGCTGGCGAGGGGCGAGGCCGACGTGGTGCTCACCGGCGCCGACCGGGTGGCCGCCAACGGCGACACCGCCAACAAGATCGGGACGTTCTCGCTGGCCCTCGGGGCCCGCCACGCCGGGGTGCCGTTCATCGTGGTCGCCCCCGAGTCCACCGTCGACGCCGCCACCCCCGACGGCGCCGGCATCGCCATCGAGGACCGCGGCACCGACGAGGTGGTGTCGCTGGCCGGGGTGGCCACCGCCCCCGACGGCACCGCGGCCGCCAACCCCGCCTTCGACGTCACCCCGGCCGAGCTGATCACCGCGGTCGTCACCGACCAGCGAATAGTCCGCCTGGACCAGCACCAAACTCCCGCCTAGCGCTACCTCCGGCTTCGAGAGGCACCGCAGGGTCCTCAGATAGCGCGGCTGTCCTCCAGGGGCTCGGCTGTCAGTTCGAGTTCCAATGCCCCGGCGAGGGCAACGACCGTCGACAGGGTCGGATTGGGGCTTTCTGCCGAGAACAGCCGTCGGATCACCTCGGGGCGAAGATCTGCCCTACGGGCAAGTTCAGCTTTGCTTAGATCCAGGTTGCATCGACGCTCGTCCAGTGCGCGAATGATGGCGTCGATCTGATCGATGCGATGTCGTGCGGTGATGTAGGCGCGGTCGTAGTCCGGATCCTCTCGACGGTCCTTGAGGTATCGCTCAGCCCCGGTGAGTTCGGACATAACTTCACCATAGCGTGACACAAATGTTACGGCTCGTGCTGATTGGGCTGTTGACTTCGATCGAAATCGCACGCGGTGCCGGAACGTTGCTTAGAGGCCGAGCGAATTGGCGGGTCGACGCGGCCCATACGGCGCGAGGCCGTGGCCTGAGCGGCCCGTGAGCGCAGCGAACAAGAGCGGGAATGACGGTGCCGCGACGCGACGGACTCTCACCTATCCGCGCGGCCCCTTAGGCGCGGGCAATCTTGGGGAACTAGTGATGGGGGCGTGACTGTGAAGTATGCGCTGCTGGACTTGCCGACCCGGGTGGATGCTGCGGTGGCCAATGCGGGCCGGGCCGAGGCCGCTGGGCTGGACCGATACATGGTGGCCCAGGTCGAGCGGGCCGACCCGATCGCGGTGCTGGCCGTCGTGGCCGACCGGGTTCCCCGCATCGAGCTGGCCACCGGCGTGATCGCCATCCAGTCCACGCTGCCCCAGCACCTCGCCCAGCAGGCCCGCACCGTCAACCAGATCAGCGGCGGGCGGTTCACGCTCGGCATCGGGGTGTGCCACCAGCCGATCGTGACCGAGGTGTTCGGGCTGGAGTGGAGCCGGCCCTACAGCCACATGGTCCAGTACCTCGACGCCCTGCTGCCGCTGCTGGCCGACCAGACGGTGGACACGAGCGGCGATCTGGTGTCGCACCGCACCGAGATCGAGGTGCCCGGGCCCGCCCCCGGGGTCCTGCTCGCGGCGATGGGGCCGAGGATGCTGGCCCTGGCCGGGGCCCGAACCACCGGCACGCTGCTGGCATGGACCGGGCCCCGCACCATCGCCGAGCATGTGCGCCCGGCCATCGGCGACGGGCTGGTGTCAGCCGCGGTATGGGTATGCGTGACCGCCGACCCCGAGGAGGAGGCCCGAGCCCGACTCGGCGAGCAGTTGGCCGGTTACCGGACCCTGTCGTCGTATCAGGCCATGAGCGAGCGTGAGCGGGTGGCCGACATGATGGACCTGCTGGTCATCGGCAGCGCCGACGAGGTCCGGGCCGAACTGGCCCGCTACGCCGAGGCGTCGGCCGACGAGATCGCTGTCATCCTCCAGGGCACGCCCGCCGAGCGGGAGGCCGGCTGGGCCATGATCGAGCAGGGCCTGGAATGAGCTGGGCCGCCCGGCGCTTCTAGCGGAACCGGCCCGGCAGGCTGCGCCAGGCTGGCCGCAGCGGCCACCAGCCCGTTGCGGACCATGAGGGGGGCGTATCCCCGGTCGGCGACCCGGGCCAGGGTGATCTGGGTGACGAAGGCGGTGAAGAACCCTGCGCCGACGACGAGTCCGATCTGGGTCTCGCTCAGCCCGACCACCGCTTCCACCGCGGCGGCTGTTTCCGCGGTCTCCGTTTCCGCGGCGATCGCGCCGGCGGGACGGCCCATCGTGTGGACGGGCCCGCCGACGAAGATCATGCCGCTGCCCGCCCGCTGTTCCATTGCCCTAGTGCTAACCGTTCAGTCTCGTCACGTCACCACCCGGCGGCGTTGCCGGCCGCCATCCGTCACGAGACGACGTGTGCGGTGCCGGCCTGGTGCCCGGCTGTGGTTGTCAGAGTTCGAGGTGCAGGCGCATGGCGTCGTCGATCTGGGCCATGAGATTCAGCGGCACCATGCCGACCAGGCTGCCGATGCGTCTGACGTCCACCGATCGGATCTGCTCGGCCTGGGCCTTCGAGTCGATGCGGAGGCCGGTGCTGTCCGCTTCCAGCATCACTTGGAACGGGTGGATCACGTCGGTGTTGGAGGTGACCGGAACGACCGTCACCACACCTCGCTCCAGAAGAGCAGCGATCGTGCTGGCGCCGTCGTTGCTGACGATCACCGCGGGACGGGTGCGCGCCGACTCGGTCCCGACGACCGGGTCCAGGCCGACAAGGCGGATCTCCCCCCGTCGCATCAGTGCGGGCCGAGCCCGTCCGCAACGGCGACGTCCCAAGCGCTGTCCTCGGCATCGCCGGCCCACTCCGTGAACGCTGCCGCGTAGTGCTGCGACAGCTCGTTGGCCCTCAGCAGCCGTATCGCCCGTTGCAGTGCCGCCGACCGGGACGCCATGCCGTGGGATCGAACGTATTCGTCGAGGAACGCGACATCGCCCTCCGGAATGCTCACACTGATCTTCATACGGGCGATACTACTAGAGTAGTAAGCCAAGTACGACCGCTCGGCGAGCTAGAGCCAGATCCGGATACGGAGCGGATGACGAGGATCGAACTCGCATTCTCAGCTTGGGAAGCTGATGTTCTGCCATTGAACTACACCCGCGGAGGGCCGCGAGCGTAGCCACCGCGGCGTGCTATGCGCAGCCCGCCCCACTCGCGGGCGGCGACGAGCCGGGGGCCTCCGCCCCTCCCTGTCCCCGGAATCCATCCGGGGGATTCCTCGGAGGCCGCGAGCGTTCATGGGGTCCACAGGTCGAGCAGCTCGGTGGCCGCGTACCAGCGCCGGGACCGGCCCGCCCTCGCCTCGCGCACATCGTCGATGGGCGACAGGACCCCGCGGGCGGCCAGCGCGCCTAGCGCCGTTCTGCCGCTGCGCTCGCTGACGCCCAGCAGTGCGGACACATCCTGAGCGTTCAGCACCGGTGATCCGGGCAGCCGGTGCAGCAGGGCCCGCGCGGTGTGGTCAGCCCGCAGCCCGCTCGTGAGCGCCGTCCAGCGTTGCAGCAGGCGACCGGCCCGGGCCACCATCTGCTCGGTGGCGGTTGCGGCCCGGGTGGCGGTCTCGGCGAACCACCTCACCCATGGGTCGTGGTTGCCTTGCTCGAACAGATGCAGTCCAGACAGGTAGCCGCCCGGGTCGCGGGCGATGGCCACGCTGATGGGCGCAGTCGAGCGGCCCGTGACGCCCCTTCGGCGCAGCACCCGGCTCACCAGCACTCGCCCGAGCCTTCCGTTGCCGTCGCCGTAGGGGTGGATCGCTTCGAATTGGGCGTGTGCCAGCGCGGCCAGCGAGACGGCGTCGACGTCGCTTCCGTCGTCGTCGGCGAACGCCATGAGATCGTCTATGAGAGCAGGGATCGCATCCGGCGGTGGGGGGACGTAGGCCGCGTCCGCCGGCGAGGCGCCGCCGACCCATCCCAGCGCCGGGCGGAACCGTCCGACCATGGCGGCGGGCAGCCGGCCGTGTCGCATCAGCCGTTCGTGCCAGCGGTGCAGCATCCCGGTCGTAAGCGGCTCGTCGGCGGTGTCGAGCGCCGTGTCGATCACGGTCAGATTGTCGGCGACCCATCCAGCGGTGCCGCCCGCGCCCGTCCGCTCGGCCACCAGCACCGACTCGACCGGCTCGCGCAGGCCCTCGATGCCCGAGGAGGCCACCCCCTCGTGGCGCAACAGCAGCCGGGCCAGCGGCTCCCAGTCCGGCGGCAGCCGGGCGTCGGACAACTGCAGGGCCGCGACGGCCCTCTCGGCTACCCGTGCGGTTGTCGTCGAGAGGGCGAGATCCCGCTTGGCCAGCGGCGCCGGCACCCACGCACGTACCTGTCGCCCTCCCCAGTCAACGTCGACGGTCCGTCCGGCAGAGCTGTCCGAATCACCCCTCATATCGGAAGATTACAATATATCCTTCCGAAACAAGGGTGCTCTGCGCACAGCCCGGAATCTCGGGAGAGTTCTGTGTCGTATAGCTACGGCAATGGCCCCGAGAAATCCGCGCCCGGGGCCGCGGGCGGCAGCGCCGGCTAGGAGTACCGCACGTACACGGGGCGGTCGGTGGACGAGCGCTCGGGGTCGAAGTCGTAGCCGAGACCGTCGAAGTCCCGCAGGCCCCGCACCGACTTCACCCGGCTGCGGATGATCCAGCCCGCCATCGACCCCCGGGCCCGCTTGGCGAAGAACGAGATCATCTTGGGCTCGTTGTCGTCCCGCCCGTCCAGGAACGCCGGCGTCACCAGCCGTCCCTGCAGCCGCCCGGTGTCCACGGAGCGGAAGTACTCGTTCGACGCCAGGTTCACCACCACCGCCGGCCCCGGACTGGCGGCCAGGTCGGCGTTGAGCATCTCGGTGATGCGCTCGCCCCAGTACTGGTAGAGGTCGCGGCCTCGGTCGGTGGCCAGCTTGGACCCCATCTCCAGCCGGTACGGCTGCATCAGGTCCAGCGGGCGAAGCACCCCGTAGAGCCCCGACAGGATGCGCAGCACCTTCTGGGCGTGGGTGTAGTCGCGCTCGGTGAAGGTGGCCGCCGCGTCCATGCCCTGGTAGACGTCGCCGGCGAAGGCCAGCAGCGCGGGCCGGGCGTCGTCGGCCGTGAACGGCTGCTCCCAGTCCTGGTAGCGGTCGAAGTTGAGTTCGGCCAGCTCGGCGGAGATGTCCATCAGCTTGGCGATCTCGTCGGGCGACTTCTGCCGCATCACCTCCACCAGCGGGGACGCCTCGTCCAGCATCCGGGGCTGGGAGTGCTTGCGGGTGGGCAGCGCCGAGCTGTAGTCGAGCGCCTTGGCCGGTGAGACCACGATCAGCATCGTGCCGTTATACCCGGCAGGCGGCCCTGCCAGCCCAGCCCGCAGAAATTGGTGCGGATTGTGGGCCTCACGGGGCTGTTGCGCCATCGATTCTGGTCGGTCGCGACCCCTGCCCGAGATTGGTGCGGATTGTGGGCCTCACGGGGCTGTTGCGCCGTCAATTTCGGTCGGTCGCGACCCCTGCCCGAGATTGGTGCGGATTGTGGGCCTTTGGGGGCCGTTTCGCCATCGATTCCGGGCCGGCGGGCGGTCCGGCTCAGGCGGCGGTGGCCTTCTTCTCGGCGGGCTCTCCAGCCCCACCGGCCGACCCGGCCTCACCAGCCGACCCGGACGCGGGCTCGAGCTCGGGCAGGCAGCGGCGGAGGTTGCGGATCCCCTGACCGATGCGCTGGCGGTTCTCGATCAGCGCGAACCGCACGTGGCCCTCGCCGCCGGGCCCGAACCCCACGCCGGGCGACACCGCCACATGGGCCTCCCGCACCAGCTTGGACGCGAACTCGATGGAGTCCATGTGCCGGTACGGCTCGGGGATCTTGGCCCACACGAACATGGTCCCCTCGGGCGGCTCGACCTCCCAGCCGATGCGGTTGAGACCCTCGCACAGGGCGTCGCGCCGGCGCTCGTACACCGCGCACGCCTCCAGCGGGTAGTCGGGCTGCTCCCGCAGCGTCACCGCCGCCGCGATCTGGATGGGCTGGAACGACCCGTAGTCGAGGTAGCTCTTGAGCTTGGCCAGCGCGGTCACCACCTCGGCGTTGCCCAGCATGAACGCCATCCGCCAACCGGCCATCGAGAACGACTTGGTGCACGAGTAGAACTCCACCGCGCAGTCCTTGGCCCCGTCCACCTGCAGGATCGACGGCGGCTGGTAGCCGTCGAAGCCCAGGTCGGCGTAGGCGTTGTCGTGCACGATCAGCATGTCGTGCTCCCGGGCCCAGTCCACCACCTTCTGCATGAAGTCGAGGTCGACGCAGGTGGTGGTGGGGTTGTGCGGGAACGAGATCACCGCCACCCGGGGCTTGGGCCGGCTGTAGTGCCATGCGAGCTGCATCCGGTGGACGAACTCGTCGCCCGCGGCGAGGGGCACCTCCCGGATCTGGGCGCCCGCGAACAGCGGCCCGTAGATGTGGATCGGGTAGCTGGGGGTGGGCACCAGGCACGTGTCGCCGGGCTGGAGCAGCACCCACATGAGGTGGCTGAACCCCTCCTTGGCCCCGATGGTGTTGATGACCTCGGTGTCGGGGTCGAGCTCCACCCCGAAGCGGCTCTGGTACACGGCGGCGATGTTGCGGCGCAGCGCGGGCAGGCCCCGGCTGGACGAGTAGCGGTGGTTGCGGGGGTTGCGGGCCGCCTCGCACAGCTTGTCGACGGCGATGTCGGGCGACGGCAGGTCGGGGTTGCCGAACCCGAGGTCGATGATGTCGGCGCCGTCGTGGCGGAGCTTGATCTTGAGATCGTTGATGATCGTGAAGACGTACGGGGGCAGGCCGTTGATCCGGCGGAACTCCATTCAGCCGAAACTAACAGCCCCCATGGGGCGAGCAAGTGACATTTGTCACGCCTGAGGCGACCGGACGGCGAGGCCTGCGCCGACGGCCTGCAAGATCGATCCCGAGGGCGCCCCCCTACCGGCGCTGGCTCCTAGCTGAAGTTCTCCCAGTAGCGCGACGGCACCGGGCCCCGCTGGCCGTGGTACTTCGAGCCCAGCTCCCCCGACCCGTACGGGGTGTCGGCCGGGGTGGTCATCTGCTGGAAGCTGATCTGGCCGATGCGCATCCGGGGATACAGCGTGATCGGCAGGTTGGCCACATTGGACAGCTCCAGGGTGAGCTGCCCCTCGAAGCCCGGATCGACGAAGCCCGCCGTCGAATGGATCAGCAGGCCGAGACGGCCCAGCGACGACTTGCCCTCCAGGCGGGCCACCAGGTCGTGGGGCAGCGCCACCCGCTCCAGGGTCGCCCCCAGCACGAACTCGCCCGGGTGCAGGATGAACGGGTTCTCGTCGTCGGACTCCACCAGGGTGGTCAGCGCCGACAGGTCCTGCTTGACGTCGATGTGGCCCAGGGTGTGGTTGCGGAAGACCCGGAAACTGCCGGCCAGGCGCAGGTCCACCGACGACGGCTGCACCGCGCCCGCGCCGAGCGGGTCGATGACGATTCGGCCCGCGTCGAGCGCCTCCCGGATGGAGCGGTCCGACAGGATCACCGGGCCGCCCCCCGGCCGCCGTCGGCGTCGTGCGCTTCCCGGATGGGCGGGCGCGGCCCGGATGGAGGGGTCCGGCTTGATCGCTGCTCCGTCGCCCGGCCGCCGTCGGCGTCGTGGCCGACCACCGGACTCATCGACTCATCGATCCACCGTTCATGCGATGAGCGTAGGTCAGCACGCGGGCCGATGGCCCCTCGACGCCGCCGGAGGTCGCCGAAGAGCAAGCGCGGAGCGGTGTCGCTCCCGCTCGCCGTCGCTGCGGTCACGGGCCGCTCGGGTCAGTCGACACTGCCCACCGCCTTGCCCGGCGCCGCCGCAGGTCTTCTGGCGCTGGTGGTGCCTCCGAAGCCCACCCACGCCAAGAATTCCTGTACGCCCACCCCGAAATTCCTGTACACCCACCCCGAAATACCTGTAGCTGAGGACGCTGGAGGTCCTTGACTGCAGGAGTTTCTCCGGTGGAAGGGGGGTCCTAGCCGGTCAGGAGGTAACGACGGGCAGGCTCTCCCAGCCCCGGACGGTGGAGGTGCGGGCCTGCACGGCGTTGTCCCAGTCGACGTCCCATTCGGGCCAGCGCTTGAGCACCTCGTCGAGCGCCACCCGCCCCTCGATGCGGGCCAGCGCCGCGCCCAGGCAGAAGTGGATGCCGTAACCGAAGGCCAGGTGGAAGTCGATGGTGCGACCGATGTCGAAGACGTCGCCGTCGGCGAACTTGCGGTCGTCGCGGTTGGCGGCTCCGTTGAGCAGCAGCATGACGCTGCCGGCGGGCACGGTCTGGCCGTGGTGCTCGACGTCGGCGGTCACCCAGCGGGCCTGGACGGGGGAGGGGGTCTCGTAGCGCAGGATCTCCTCGATGGCCGCCGGGATCAGCCGGCGGTCCTCCACCAGGGCCCGGCGCTGGTCGGGGTGCTCGGCCAGCAGCTTGCCGGTCCAGCCGATGAGGCGGGTGGTGGTCTCGTTGCCGGCTCCGTTGAGCAGCGAGACGAAGTTCATGATCTCGCCCCGGGTGAGGCGGCGCAGCGTGCCGGTCTCGTCCTCGAACTCGGCGTGGAGCAGCTCGGTCATCAGGTCGTCGGTCGGGTTGTCGGCCCGCCAGCGGATGTACTCGCGGAGGAAGTCGGTGGAGTTCACGTCGCCGGAGTGCTCGTAGGTGAAGTCGGGCATGGTGCCGTCGTCGAGCTTGAGGTTGTCGTCGATCAGGTCCCGCAGGGTGGTCTGGTCCTGCTCGGGGATGCCCAGCAGCATGCCGATGGCCCGCATGGGCACGAAGGCGCCGAGGTCGGCGATGAAGTCGAAGCGGCCGGTGCCGACGAGGGGGTCGAGGCTGCGGGCGCAGAACTCCCGCAGCTTGGCCTCGAGGGCGTTCATCTTCTTGGGGGTGAACACCCGCGACACCAGGCCGCGGTGGTAGTCGTGCACCGGCGGGTCCTCGAAGATGATGAAGCCCGGCGGGACGTCCATGCCGCTCTTGATGATCTCCAGCACGGTGCCCTTGGCCGAGCTGTAGGTCCGCCAGTCCTTGAAGGCGGCGGCCACGTCGTCGAATCGGCTCAGCGCGTAGAAGTCGTACCGCTCGTTGCGGTACAGGGGCGCCTCGTCGCGCAGCCGCTTCCAGGTGGGGTACGGGTCGGCGTCGATCTCGAAGTCGAACGGGTCGTAGTACGGGTCGCGGCCGGCCGCTGCCTCGGTGGTTGGCACGCCGGTGTCGGGCACCCCGATGCTAGACATACGCCCGGTCACGATAGGCAGGAGGGCTGATCCCCGCAATGGCGCTGTTCGATGCGTTCCGGTTCGACGGCAAGCGGGTGCTGGTGGTGGGCGGCGCCACCGGGATGGGCGCGGCCGCGGCCGAGCTGGCCCTGTCGGCCGGCGCCGAGGTGGTCGTCATGGACCGGGCCGATGTGACCCTGGCCGGGGTGGCCGCCATCGGGGTGGACCTGGCGTCGCAGGCGTCGATCGAAGCTGCGGTGGACGAGTGCGGCGGGCCGGTGCACGCCCTGCTGGCCTGCGCGGGCGTGGCCGACGGCACGCCGGGTCTCGAGCGGATCAACTTTGTGGGCCACCGCCACCTGATCGACCGGATGCTGGCCTCCGGGATGCTGGGCGAGGCGTCGGCCATCGGCTTCATCTCGTCGTCGGCGGGGCTGGGCTGGGAGACCAACCTGGAGGAGTTCTCCGAGGTGCTGGGCCTCTCGGACTTCGACGAGGCCGCGGCCTGGTTCGTCGACCATCGCAAGGCCGACTACTTCCACACCAAGCAGGCGGTGTGCGCCTACGTGGCCACCCAGGCCTACCCGTTGCTGCGGCGGGGGATCCGCATCAACGCCATCTGCCCCGGCCCGACGGTGACGCCGCTGGCCGAGGCCAACCGGGAGCTGTGGCTTGAGTTCGGCGCCGACTACCGGTCCGACGCGGGCGTGGAGGCGTCCACGCCGATGGAGCAGGCCTACCCCCTGCTGTTCCTGTGCAGCGACGCCGCGGCGTACGTCACCGGGGTGACGCTGATCAGCGACGCCGGGTTCATGAGCTCGGGGATCACCGGGGCGTATCCCGCGGCCGCCGAAGCGGCCAACTTCCTGATGGGCCGGTTCTAGCCGCGGCGTCTATCCTCGAAGCCATGCCGAGACCCACCAAGCGCCGCGTGCCGGCCGGCCGTGTGACGGCCAAGGGCACCCGCCCCGAGAATTACAAGCCGGACACCAAGACCCACACCGGGTTCGACGTGCAGGATCCGAGCCCGATCTGGGTGCCGATCCTGATGTTCAGCCTGCTCGGACTGGGGGTGGCGGTGATCATCGTCAACTACCTGGCGGTGTTCTGGGACACCTCGAACGTGGTGCTTCTGGGGGGTCTGGGCCTGATCCTGGCCGGGATCATCTCCGCCACTCAGTACCGCTGACCCGGTACCGGGTGACTACACCCTTGTAATTTCCCCCAACTTTGCCCACACCCTGTGGATAACTCTGATCGGGGTATGGGTGCTCACTCGATGGGAGTCACCAGATCCATCTCGTCCTGGCAGTGGCGGGGCGGTTCGGGGTCTTCGTCGGGGGCGACGGTCATGCGCACCTCGGACCCGCAGATGCTGCAGCGGTACTCGATCTTGACCCTGCGCAGGATGCCTGGGTCGGGCGGCTCGGGCAGCGGTCGGGCCAGGTTGCGCAGCATGGCCAGGCCCAGGCGCAGCACCGTGTAGGCGATCACCACCGCGATCAGGACCTTGACGATGTCGGCCAGGATGGCGCCTAGCACCAGGCCCCCCAGCGCCAGCACGACCAGCCCGAGGTTGACGGCCTTCTCTCGCTGCATCCGTGTGACCGCCTCCCGCCTGCGACTCCCCGATGCTACGCCCGGTCCAAGCTGTGCTGTTGCCCAAGCAACGTCCAGGCGATCCGTCAGCCGAGGCAGGCGCTGTGGTGGGCCCGCGGCGCGGCCGGTGGGCTAGGCAGGCGCCGCTGTGGTCCTGGGGTGCGGCCGGTAAGGTCAGGCAGGCGCCGCGGTGGGCCCGAAAGGCTCTCCCGGTGGAGGCCGGGATCGCTGCTCCGCCGTGGGTGGATCGCCGACTGCGGGCGATGGGCGGGGAGGGTCAGGGATCTCGGGGGACGGCTCAGAAGGGAGTGGTCTCTCCGCAGGTGACTCGGTTGGTGCTGGCCTGGGTTGTGGCGGCCGGGCAGCAGCCGTGGACTCGGGCGCGAGCGGCGATGGCTGGAACGCCGCAAGTTGGGGATCGATCAGGAATCCGGAACGGACCAGGGCCATGATCAGACTGTCCACCTTCGTTTCGAGCCGGTCCACCTTCGTTTCGAGCCGGTCCACCTTCGTTTCGAGCCGGTCCACCTTCGTCTCAAGTCGATCCATTCTCCCCTCAAGTCGATTGAAGTCGGATCGCAGCCATCGGAAGCCCGCGCCGCACGCTGCGACGAGAGCGGCGAGAGCAACTCCCAACAGCGTGGCGAGGACTTCGGTTTCCATGAGAGTTACAGTAGCGGACCACTATGACACAGACAACTTGAAATTGATTTAAATACTCATCTGCCACACGACAGCGGCGGAGCCGGTGGGTCCCGCGCTGATGGTGAGCAGCAGCCGCTTGCCCGCAACCGCCGGCACGGCCAGCCCGTCGGCGATGAGGCGCAGTTCCTCGGCCGCCGCCGAGTTGCCGGTGGCCACCGCCCCTCCCGATCGGTTGAAGCGCTCGCCGTCCATGTCCAGTGCGCGGGCCACCAGCATCACCGTGGCCGCGTCATGCTCGACCACGGCGAGGTCGTCGATGGCTTCGAGTTCGACTCCGGCCTCGGCCAGCGCCCGTTCCGTAGCCACGGCCACATTGCCCACCGGGTCGAACGGGTCGCCCGCGGCCCGTCCCAGCCCGGCCACCGTCGCCAGCGCCGCCCTGGGTGCGTGTGCACCTCCAGATGTAACCGTGCTGCCGAGCTGCCCGGCCGGACCAGCGCCAGGCGGGGGCCGGTCGTCGGTTGCGTGTGTGCTTCTGGGGGTGTTGGCGCTGGTGTGTGCAGCGTTTGGTGCTGGCGGTTGGGTGTCGGAGGGTGTGGTGTGGTCGTCGGTTGCGTGTGTGCTTCTGGGGGTGTTGGCGCTGGTGTGTGCAGCGTTTGGTGCTGGCGGTTGGGAGGCGGATGGATCGGTCTGGTCGTCGACCGCTTGCAGCAGGACCGCGGCCACGCCGTCGGCGGGGGGAGCGAACGTGGCGGCCGTCAGGAGGCCGTCGTCGTCGAAGGCCGGGGGCAGCTCTGCGGAGTCGTCCCAGGCTCGCACCACGTCGGCGGCCACCGGGTCGCCCGGGTACACGCCCCGCGCTGCGGCGTCACCCGGCCGGGCCGCCACCGCCACGATGGCCGGGCTCGCCCCCGCCGTCGCCCGCCGCCGCCGGGACTCCTCGGCCGCCGCGTCGAGCTCCGCCCGGCCGATGCCGGCGTCCTCGGCGGCCCGCTCAGCCAGCCGGGGCCCCGGCAGCAGCCCGCCCGCTTCCGCGAACCGCTCGGCCACCCCGCCCCACGGCGCCCCGTAGGTGCGGTTGAGGGCGGCTGCGCCCGGCGGCACCACCGAGCACAGGCCCAGCCCGATCACCAGCACCGTCCGGGCCTGCCCGGCCCGGATGGAGGCCGCGGCGGCCTGCACCGCGGCCAGGCCGCTGGTCTCGCCCCGGTCGACCACATGACCGCCGACGGTGACCGGCCAGCCCGCGGCCAGCACGATCGCCCGGGCGACGTCGGCCCCGGCGGCTCCCACCGGGTCGGCGCAGCCCACCACCACCTCGTCCAGGTCGTCCGGGGCGGGCCCGGCCCGCTCCAGCACCTCCCGACCCACCACCCCGGCCAGCACCACCGGGTTCCATCCGGCCAGTTCGCCGTCCACCGGCCGCACCGCGGTACGCGCCACCGCCGCCACCATCACGGTCGGGGCCGCACTCACGGACTGCGTCGTCACGGACTGAATGTCTACTCTCCGCCTGCGCCGCCGGTTGTGTGCATGGGGCGACGGCTTTGGTCGTGCCGGCGGCCGGAGCGGCGTTAGGGTCAGCTTGGGGTGGGGTGTCTGCCGGCGGGGTCGGTTGTGTGGGTGGGTGGTGTTGTCGGGCGGTTTCCGTCCGTGCCGCCGGTTGTGTGCATGGGTGGCGGCTTTGGCCGTGCTGGTGTCTGTGTCGGCGTTGGGGTCAGCTTGGGGTGGGGTGTCCGCCCGCGCCGCCGGTTGCCGGCACGGGCGATGGCTCCGGTCCTGCCGGTGTCTGCGGCGGCGTCTGGTAGTCAACGCTCGGGCGGTGCCCACCCGTGCCGGTGCCGGCACCGGTGATCGTGGCGGCGGATGGGCTGGATCGGCGCGATGGGGTCCCCGCACCGTGTCTACACTCGCATCGGGCTGCGAGACGCCGCTAGTACGCGGCCGGGAGGTCACCGTGAGCAAGGGCACAGCCGACATCGTCATCAGGGTGCTCACCGGGCTCACCGTGCTCGGTCTGGTGCTGGCTGCGGTGCTGCATGACCCGTGGAGCGGCGACGTAGCTGTCTGGTTCGTCTACGGCGACGGTGCGAGCGTCGAGCCCGACACCGCCAGAGCGTTCGACATCGCCCTCATGATCCTGCGGGCCGGCCTCGGGATGATGATCTTCGTCCACGGCTACAACAAGGCGTTCCGGGGCGGAAAGCTCGCCGGCACCGGCCGCTGGTTCCAGTCGATGGGGATGCGCCCCGGCAAGGTCCACGCCACCCTGGCGGCCGGCACCGAGATGGGCGTGGGCGTGCTGCTGGTGCTCGGTCTGATCACCCAGGTCGCCGCGGCCGGGCTGATCGCTTTGATGGTGGTGGCGTTCTGGACCGTCCACCGCGACAAGGGCTTCATGATCACCGGCGAGGGCTGGGAGTACGTGGCCCTGATCGCCGTGATGAGCCTGGTGTCGGCCATCCTGGGGCCGGGCCGCATATCCCTCGACGCCGAACTCGAGATCGCCCACCGCCTCGACGGCTGGACCGGCATGTGGATCGCCCTGCTCCTCGGCGTCGGTGCCGGCGCAGCCCAACTCCTGCTCTTCTTCCGCCCCCCGCCCCCCGAACCGGATTCCTAGAGACGCGGGCGGGTCCTCGGGCGCAGCCATGGGCGGCTGACCGGGCTGGCGACTCCTAGAGGCGGGGGCGGGTCCGGGGGCGTAGCCATGGGCGGCTGACCCGGCCGGCGGCCAGGTCGGCGCCGGCGTGGCCGAAGATGGCGCCCAGCACCAGCAGCCCGCCGGCCACGGTCACCAGCGGCGGCGCCTCGGCGAGCACGATCCAGGCCAGCAGGATCGAGAACGGCGTCTCGCTGGACCCCAGCAGACCGGCCTCCGCGGCCGGGATCAGCCGCACACCCTCGGTCCACAGCACCAGCGACACCGCGAACAACACCCCGAAGAACACCAGCAGCGGCATCTGGTCGGCGGCCACCCCCAGCGGGTCGGCCACCACTAGGGCCACGAGGAACAGCAGCAGTCCGGCCGAGCCCGACGCCAGCACCGCGTCGGCGCCCTCGAAGCGGCGGATCAGCACGATCAGCAGGGCCAGCATGATGGCCAGCACAACGGCCCGCAGGTTGCCGTCGAGGTCGCCGGGCCCGAGGTTGCCGGCCACGGTCAGGGTCACACCCGCCAGCGCCACCACGGCGGCCACCACCGTGGAGCGTCGCAGCCGTTCCCGCAGGATCAGCCATGCCAGCCCGGCGGCCAGGAACGGGACGGTGGCCGAGATCACGGCGACGTTGGCCACCTCGGTCCGCTGCAGCGCGTCGATGTAGAGGATCATCGACGCTGCGGCCAGCCCGGTCAGCAGCAGGCCCTGGGGACCGAGGGTCGCTCTGAAAGAATGCGCGGGTAGGCGAGACCGGATCATGTCTCGGCCGGGTGTCTCCCGCTCCTGTTCGCTGCGCTCGAGGGCCGCTCGGGTCACGGCCGCGCCCGAATGAGCCGGATCCACTCGGGTGCCCGCTCGGCCTCTGGGCCGCAGCCGCTCGTGTCGCCCGCCGATGCGGCCCCGCAGCCAGACGTAGATCAGCACGGCGCTGCCACCGAGCAGGCTCCGCCAGCTGGCGATCTGCCAGACGTCGGCGTCGATGCTGCGGGCGATGGCGCCGGTGCTGCCGAACCCCAGTCCCGACACCAGCATCATCGTCGCCCCCAACCGCCTGGACCGCCGATCGCTCGCCCGCGCAGCAGGCGAGTCACCACCAGTGTCGGCCCCGCCGCCGGTCTGCCCGGGTCCCGTGTTGGTGTGGTCGGTGTGGTCGGTGTGGTCGGCCGCGCCGCCGGAGTGCCCGGTTCTTGGGTTGGTGTGGTCGGTGTGGTCGGCCGCGCCGCCGGAGTGCCCGGGTCCCGTGTTGGTGTGGTCGGTGTGGTCGGCCGCGCCGCCGGTCTGCCCGGACGACGCGCCGGACTGGCCGGCCCTTGGGTCTGGATCCCGCCGGTCGGCTGTCAACTAAGGGACCGGCGGGCGGCTAGCCGGCCGCGGCTGCGGCGGGTTCGTACCCGACCTGGCAGAAGCCGTGGTTGCAGTAGCCGTAGGGGTTCCGGGCCAGGTACTGCTGGTGGTACTCCTCCGCGTAGTAGAACGCCCCGGCGTCGACGATCTCGGTGGTGATCTCCCCGAACCCCTTGGCGGTGAGCGCGGTCTGGTACCGATCCCGGGAAGCCTCCGCCTCGGCCCGCTGGGCCACCGAGTACACGTAGATCCCGCTGCGGTACTGGGTGCCGACGTCGTTGCCCTGGCGCATCCCCTGGGTGGGGTCGTGCATCTCCCAGAACACCTTCAGCAGCTGCTCATAGGGCGCCGCCGCCGGGTCGTGCACCACCAGCACCACCTCGTTGTGGCCGGTGCGCCCGGTGCACACCTCCTGGTAGGTGGGGTTGGGGGTCACGCCCGCCGAGTACCCGACCGCGGTGGTGTGAACCCCCGACATCTGCCAGAAGAACCGCTCCGCCCCCCAGAAGCACCCCATCCCGAACATGGCCCGCTCGTGCCCGTCGGGGAACGGCGGCTCCAGCGGGGTGCCGAGCACCAGGTGCCCGTAGGACTGCACCTCCATGGCCTCGTCCCGTCCGGGCAGGGCGTCGGCGGTGGTCGGCATCCGCTTCTTGTCGCGTCGCAACAGCATGCCGCGACTGTACCCGCAACCGCTGCGGGCCATGCCGGCCCCGTCTCCCCCGAAATTGATGTCGATATTGGGCCTTTGTGGGCGGCTTGGGCATCAATTTGGGGTGGTGGTGGTGCTGCCCCGAAATTGGCGGCGGTAATGGGTGTATGCCACCCGTTTCGTCGCCAATTTCGGATTGCGGGACCGCCGGGCCGCCCTGGCGGGCGCCCGAGATTCCGTCAGCCGATTCTTGGTGCGAGTTCTGTGCATATGCCACCCACAACCAACCCGAGATCCCGCCAGCCAGATTCTCGGGAGTGTTGTGTGCGTCCACCATGCACAGCCGACCCGAGATTCCGGAAGGCGCCGGGCCGGGCCGTGTGCGACCGGCCACGGCTACCCTCTGGCGCAATGCTCGACACCCTGATCACCGGCGGCACGCTGGTCGACGGCACCGGCGCCCCGGCCCGCCCCGCCGACATCGGCATCAGCGGCGGTCGGATCGTGGCCGTGGCCGACCCCGGCGACCTGGCCGACGCCGCCACCGAGGCCACCGAGACGGTCGACGCCGACGGCCTGGTCGTGTGCCCCGGCTTCATCGACCCCCACACCCACTACGACGCCCAGATCTTCTGGGACCCCCGGGCCACCCCGTCGAACCTCTTCGGCGTCACCACCGTGATCGGCGGCAACTGCGGCTTCACCCTGGCCCCCCTGCACCACCCCGACGACGGCGAGTACCTCAAGCGCATGATGGTGAAGGTCGAGGGCATGGAGCTGGCCGCCCTGGAGCAGGGCGTGCCCTGGAACTGGGAGAGCTTCGCCGACTACCTGCGGGCCGTCGAGACCCGGGGCATTGCCGTGAACGCCGGCTTCCTGGTGGGCCACTGCGCCCTGCGCCGGGCCGTCATGCGGGAGGACGCAGTCGGCCAGGAGGCCAACGACGACCAGATAGCCCTGATGCGGGCCCTGCTGGCCGAGTCGCTGGCGGCGGGCGGGCTCGGCTTCTCCACCGGCCGCAGCTACACCCACAACGACTGGGACGGCCAGCCCGTGCCCAGCCGCTGGGCCTCCGTCGAGGAGGTGCTTGAGCTGTGCCGGGAGACGGCCACCCACGCCGGCACCACCCTGGAGTGGGTGGCCGACGGCTGCATGAAGGGTTTCAGCGACGACGAGATCGACCTGATGACCCGCATGTCGCTGGAGGCCCAGCGCCCCCTCAACTGGAACGTGCTCACCATCGACTCGGCCCGCCCCGACGACTACCGCAACCAGATCGCGGCCTGCGAGCGGGCCGCCGACGCCGGGGCGGTCGTCGTGGCGCTCACCATGCCGATCCTGGTGGGGATGAACATGAACCTGGGCACGTTCTGCGCGCTGCACATGCTGCCGGGCTGGCCCGACATCTTCGGCCTGCCCGTGCCCGAGCGCATGGAGGCCCTGCGCCGCCCCGAGACCCTCATCGCCCTGGAGAACGACGCGGCCAGCCCCGAGGCCGGCGTGTTCAGCCGCCTCACCGGCTGGTCCGACTACATCATCGGCGACACCTACTCGGCCGCCAACGAGGGCCTCAAGGGGCGCCGGGTGGGCGACATCGCCCGGGAGCGGGGCCAGCGTGATTTCTTCTGCCTGGTGGACATCTGCCTGAACGACGACCTGCGCACCGTGCTGTGGCCGGCCCCCACCGACGACGATCCCGAGAGTTGGCGGCTGCGGGCCGAGGCCTGGGAGCATCCGGCGGTGATGATCGGCGGCAGCGACGCCGGGGCCCATCTCGACCGGATGGCGGGCGCCTGCTACACCACCGCCTGGATCGACGACTGCCTGCGGGGCCGGCGGCTCACCACCCTCGAGAACGCCGTGCACCACCTCACCGACGCCCCGGCCCGGTTGTTCGGCCTCAAGGGCAGGGGCCGCATCGCCGAGGGCTGCTTCGCCGACATCGTGGTGTTCGATCCCGACACGGTCGGGGCCGGCGAGCCGGTGCTGGTGGCCGACCTGCCCGGCGACGGCAGGCGGCTGTGGTCCGAGGCCACCGGCGTGCGGCGGGTGATGGTCAACGGGGTCACCACCATCGTCGACGGCGTGGCCACCGATGCGCTCCCGGGCACGGTGCTGCGCTCGGGCCGCCACACCGCCACCGTGCCAGTTGGCGCGGCCCGGTAACGCGAGAGCGGACGCCGGAGTCGGGGACGCGAGAGCCAGTACGCCAGAGTCGGGGACGCGAGAGCCACTACGCGAGAGTCAGGGACGCCGGAGCCAGGCACGCGAGAGCCAGTACGCCAGCAGCCAGAACGCCAGAAGCCAAAGCCAGCAGCCAGGACGCCAGAAGCCAAAGCCAGCAGCCAGGACGCCAGAAGCCAAAGCCAGCAGCCAGCAGCCAGGACGCCAGAAGCCAAAGCCAGCAGCCAGTACGCCAGCAGCCAGTACGCCAGAAGCCAGTACGCCAGAAGCCAGTACGCCAGCAGCCAGTACGCCAGAAGCCAGTACGCAGAGCCAGTACGCCAAGCAGCAACAGGGAGGGACAACCATGGCCGCCGAAGGGTCGATCGAGATCTACGAGACCGAGGACCGCACGTTCCCGCCGCCGCCGGGCTTCGCGGCCGCGGCCCAAGCCAGGGACCGGTCGATGTACGACGAGGCCGCCGCCGACTTCGAGGCCTTCTGGGCCGCCCAGGCCCGCGACCTCCTCGACTGGAACCAAGACTTCCACACCACCCTGGAGTGGGACCTGCCCTTCGCCAAGTGGTTCGTGGGCGGCCGGCTCAACGTCTCCTACAACTGCCTCGACCGCCACGTGGCCGCAGGCAAGGGCGACAAGGTGGCCTTCCACTGGGAGGGCGAGCCCGGCGACACCCGCACCATCACCTACTCCGAGCTGCTCGACGACGTGCAGCGCTTCGCCAACGTGCTGCTGCGTCTGGGCCTGCGCAAGGGCGACCGCATCGCGGTGTACATGCCGATGATCCCCGAGCTGGCCGTCACCATGCTGGCCTGCACCCGCATCGGCGTGGCCCACTCGGTGATCTTCGGGGGCTTCTCGCCCGACGCCATCACCGACCGCTGCGCCGATGCCGAGGCCCGGCTGGTGGTCACCGCCGATGCCGGCTACCGCCGGGGCGCCCCGTCGGCGCTGAAGCCCAACGTGGACCTGGCCCTGGCCGCGGGCGCCCCGTCGGTGGAGCACGTGGTGGTGGTGGACCGCTGCGGCACCGACCCCGACATGGTCGGGGGCCGCGACCTGTGGTGGCACGACCTGATGGACGAGGCCGCCCCGGACTGCCCGGCCGAGCCCATGGACTCCGAGCAGCTCCTGTACCTGCTGTACACCTCGGGGACCACCGCCAAGCCCAAGGGGATCATGCACACCACCGGCGGGTACCTCACCCAGGTGGCGTTCACCCACCGCTACGTGTTCGACCTGCGCCCCGACACCGACGTGTTCTGGTGCGCGGCCGACATCGGCTGGGTCACCGGCCACAGCTACATCGTGTACGGGCCGCTGGCCAACGGGGCCACGTCGGTGATGTACGAGGGCACGCCGGACACGCCCCGCCCCACCGAGCGCTCCGGCGACCGGGCCGGCTGGGCCAAGGACCGCCTGTGGGACATCATCGAGCGCTACGGCGTGACCCAGCTGTACACCGCGCCCACCGCCATCCGCACGTTCATGAAGTGGGGCGAGCAGTGGCCCGCGGGCCGGGACCTCTCGAGCCTGCGGGTGCTGGGCACCGTGGGCGAGCCCATCAACCCCGAGGCGTGGATGTGGTACCACCGCCACATCGGCACCGAGCGCTGCCCGATCGTGGACACCTGGTGGCAGACCGAGACGGGCGGCCACATGATCACCCCGCTGCCGGGAGTCACCACCACCAAGCCGGGCTCGGCGACCCAGCCGCTGCCGGGCGTGTTCGCGGAGGTGGTCGACGACTCGGGCTCGGTGGTCACCGAGGGTGGCGGCTACCTGACCATCATCCGGCCGTGGCCGTCGATGCTGCGGGGCATCTGGGGCGACCCGGAGCGCTACCGCGAGACCTACTGGTCCGCCTTCGAGGGCCGCTACTTCGCGGGCGACGGCGCCCGCCTCGACGCCGACGGCTACCTGTGGCTGCTGGGCCGGGTGGACGACGTGATGAACGTGTCGGGCCACCGGATCTCCACCACCGAGGTGGAGTCGGCGCTGGTGGACCATCCGGCGGTGGCCGAGGCCGCGGTGGTGGGCGCCGCCGACGACATCACCGGCCAGGCCATCGTGGGCTACGTGATCCTGGTGGGCACGGCGGTGGCGTCCGACGAGCTGCGGGAGGAGGTCCGCCGGCACGTGGCGGTGAAGCTGGGGCCGACGGCCCGCCCCAAGGCGGTGTTCCTGGTGCCGGACCTGCCCAAGACCCGCTCGGGCAAGATCATGCGCCGCCTGCTGCGTGACGTGGCCGACGGCCGGGACCTGGGCGACACCACCACGCTGGCCGATCCGGGGGTGGTGGCCGAGATCCGGGACCGGGCCGCCGAGGCAGCCGACGAGGAGTGACCGGCCCCCCGCCCCCGCCCAACTGGCACTTCAGCGACGGCGCGCCCGCGGGCGGGCCGCTGGTGATCCTCGACCTCGACGGCGTGATCTCCGACGCCTCGCATCGCCAGCACTTCCTGCGGGGCGACCGCAAGGACTTCCGGGGCTTCTTCACGGCCGCGGGCCTCGATCCGCCGTACCAGTCCGGCCTGGCCCTTGCCGCGTCGATCGCCGACGACCATGCGGTTGCGATACTGACTGCCCGCCCCAACTACGTGGTCAACACGACCCGGGCCTGGCTGGCCTCCAACGACGTCCGCCACGACCTGCTGATCCTGCGCCCCTCAAGCGGCCGGGGCAGCCACGGCCCCTCTGCGGACTTCAAGCGCCGCGAGCTCGGCCGCCTGCGGGCCGCCGGCTACGAGGTGGCCATGGCCATCGACGACGACGAGCGCATCATCGAGATGTACCGCGCCGAGGACGTGTTCGCCCTCTACGTCCACTCCGGCTACTACGAGCGGTAACGCCAGTAGGGCAGCGTCATCGACGTGATCGACTGCCCGGTCGCGATCTCATACAGCACCGACCCCAGCATGTACACGTCGGCCCGCCTCAACGCTGCATCATCGGTGTTGCCCAGAAACCACAGATGCTCCGGAGGAGCGTGGCCGCCGCGCTGGCAGTCACGCAGACGCTCGGTAGCGGGGCCCGTCGCACGGCGGTGCGCAACTTTCGCACTTCTTTCAAGCCTGGGCGGGCCCACCGGACGCCGATGCAGTCAGCAGCTGCTCGCCCAAGGCCTCCACTGCTGAAAGAATCGCTGAGTTTGAGGGCCGGGGGCTCAGGCGGGCTTGGGGTGTCTCCAGCGGCGCCAGAAGCAGAGCATGTCGGGGAAGCTGATGAGTCCCTGGCTGACGACTGTGCTCTTGATGGGCTCGACTTTGGAGAGATCCAGGTGTGCCTCGGAGCTTGACGCTTTGGCGGACTCGTTCATGCGTTTACGTTACATCGATGAGGCCCAGCAGTACAGCGAACAGGAGCAGACCGCCGGCGAAGGTGGCGTAGGCGGACTCACGGCCGTAGAAGGGGCACCAGCCTCTGCGGACCACCTGTAGGCAGCGGTCCTACCCGCCGCCAGAATGTGCCGCTGTGAGCGACACCATCACCACCATGCGCAGCGCCCTGGCAGCCTGCGCGGCCCACTACCCTGCCGTGGCTGACTCCGCCGCCGCGGCCTACTACGAGCTGCTGCGAGCCCACCGGCGCCAAGAGGCCGCGCCCGACCCGGTCGGATGCGTCGCCGTTGTCGGCGACCTCCTCCACGACCTAGAAGGGCTCGAAGGAGACGACCGGACGCCCCACAACGCCGTACTGCGCTATCTCGCTGGCTTGTCGTCGTAGGACGCGCGCCGATACTCCTCAGGCTCGGCAGCGGCGCTACTGCTAGTGCTGGCAGACCGACCGTGACCTCTCCCACCCCTTCGGGATGGGCTTCCTACGCGGCATGGCGCAGGAACTTTGACGGTCCACAGACATGCTCGTCTGTTTGCCTCGTCCATTGACGACCGGCCCGGCCGCGTCGATGTTGGTGGCTGCGTTGATGTCGGCGTGGCTTTCGTGGCCGCACGCGGCGCACACGAATCGGTCCCGGCTGGGTCGGTTCGCGGTGTCGGTGTGGCCGCAGTGGCTGCACTGCTGGGACGTGTACACGGCCTCAACACGAAGGAAGACGACGCCCGAGGCCTCGGCCTTGTCCTGGGTTCTGCGGGCCAGTTGGCCCCAGCAGGACTCGGCTATGGACCGGTTGAGGCCGCTCTTGGCCGCGATGTTGCTGCCGGGGGCGTCTACGGTGCCTTTCGCCGATCGCACCATGTTGGGTATCCGCAGGTTCTCGAAGGTGATCGTGTCGTAGCCGCGCACCAGCGCGAGACTTGTCTTCTCACACCAGTCGCGGCGGCGGTCCGCCCACCGCGCCTCGAGCTTGGCTATCGCCCGGAGCGTGTCGGCTCGCCGCTTCGACCCCCCGCGGCGACCCCGCCGGTGCCCGGGCCGTTGGTGCCGGCCTGCGCTGGGTCGACGGTCAATGATCCAGTCAATGATCCACAGGAGTGGCAACCCCCCGCCGCCCCCGCCGCCCCCCGGCCGGAGCCCCCCGCTGGAACCCGCGGCGCTCTTACCTGTCCCCGGTAGGTTTGGGGGTGACGCGAAGCGGAGGTGACGGACGATGTTCAACGCGGCCAAGACGTTCACGCTGCTGGCCCTGCTCGGCGGCCTGTGCATAGTGATCGGCGGGTACTTCGGGCAGGGCGGCCTGGTGCTGGGCCTGATCATCGCGGTGGTGCTCACCGGGGGCTCCTACTGGTTCAGCGACAAGCTGGCCATCGCCTCGGCCCGGGCCCAGCCGGTGACTGCGGCCGAGATGCCCGAGTACCACCGGATCATGTCGGACCTGTGCAGCCGGGCGCAGATGCCGATGCCGAAGCTGTATGTGGCGCCCAACCCGCAGCCCAACGCCTTCGCCACCGGCCGCAACCCCAACAACGCCGCGGTGTGCATCACCGCGGGGCTGACCCAGGCCATGGGCTGGGGCGAGATCCGGGGCGTGCTGGCCCATGAGCTGGCCCACATCCGCAACCGCGACATCCTGATCGGCTCGGTGGCCGCCACCATCGGCATGGCGGTGACGTTCATGGCCCACATGGCGATGTGGGGGGCCATGTTCGCGGGCGGGCGCGACGACCGTCACGGCAACCCGCTGGGCCAGCTGGCGCTGGCGATCCTGGCCCCGATAGCGGCGGCCATGATCCAGGCCGCCATCAGCCGCAGCCGGGAGTTCCAGGCCGATGCGTCGGCGGCCAAGCTGATCAACGACGGCCGTCCTCTGGCCCGGGCGCTGGAGCGCCTGGAGACGTACTCGCAGCGGATCCCGTCGGGCGTGAACCCCAGCCAGGCGTCGAACTACATCATCGACCCGCTGAAGGCCCAGGCCCGCGGCGGCGGTGGCAGGGGAGGCTTCGGCAAGATGTTCTCCACCCATCCGCCCACCGCCGAGCGCATCCGCCGCCTCGAGTCCAACGACTGGCGCTAGTCCCCGGCGTTCCTGCCGCGTACCCGGCCCGGCTGCACGTATCCTCGGGCCCGGCTGTACGCGTTCTCGGGTCCGGCTGCACCCTTCCTCGGGTCCGGCTGTACGCGTTCTCGGGTCCGGCTGTACGCGTTCTCGGGTCCGGCGTTCCTGCCGCCGACTCGGTCGATTTCTGAGAACGTGCGCGGGTAGGTAAAGCCGCCTCGGGTACAGGGTGGTGTTTCCCGCTCTTGTTCGCTGCGCTCACGGGCCGCTCAGGCCACGGCCTCGGGCCGTATGGGCCGCGCTGTCCCGCCTACCCGCGCGGCCCTTAGCCTGAATCCACCGATGGGTTTGTGGGTTCGACGGTTTGGGGTTGTGTGGGGTCTGGGCTGGTGGGTGTGTGCGGGCTGGTGGGTGTGGGGGCGCGTTGGGCTGGGGGTTTGGGGCTGTGGCGGGTTGGTGGCGCTTGGGTGTGCGGCTGCGCTGCGCCGGGCGCGGTGGGGCCGTTTAGATGAGTTGGGGCAGGTTGGGGGTGTGTGTCAGGGCGGTGGTGAAGGTGTTCTGCCAGGGCCAGTTGAGCGGTAGGCGCAGTATGTGTTGTCGGCTGTGGTTGACGAGGCGGCCGGGCATGGCGAGGAGGCGGTTGCGGATGGTGGCCGCGACGGTGAGCTGGCGGGTGGGGTGGGCGCGCCCGATGCGGGCGGTCCAGCGGGCGAGGTTGTGCGCGAGTGCGCAGCAGGCGAGCCAGGCGGCGTTGGCGCAGAACCGTCCTGAGGGGCAGCGGCTGAGCCCGGCGTTCTCTTTGAGGTCACGGATGGCGAGCTCGACGGTGGCGTGGGCTCGGTGGTATGCGTCGGCGGCGACGGGGTCGAGGTCGGCTCTGTCGGTGACGAAGCTGTGGTAGCGCCAGTCGGGCCACAGCTCGCCCTGCGCGCCGAGCAGGCGGCTGCGCCGCGTGATGAGCCGCAGCTTCGCGGGCGCGCCGTCGCCGCGGCGGCCTGTGTCGATGGTGGTCTCAGCCACTTGGGCCTCGCCGCCGCGGGTGTACGCGATGGGCGCCCAAGCGTTGTCGTCTATGGCCTCGTTGGCTGCTTTGACCTTGGCGTTGTGGGGGATCGTGATCGAGTAGGACGCGCCGTGGGCGCCGATGGCCGCGATCATCCCATAGGAGAAGAACCCCGCGTCGGCGCGCACCGTCACCGCCGCGTCCGCCGCCAGGCGCCGCACCCGGGCCAGGGCCTCGCGAGCGAAGTGCTCGTGGCCGCGCTCAGAGGACCCCGACCGCATCCGGGTGTGCAGCACCTCGCCGGTGTCGGCGCGCACCGCCACCAGCGGGTGATAGCCCAGCACCCCGCTGTGGCCATAGGCCGCGCCGTGCTTGGCGGTGCCGCACACCTCACAGACCGTGGAGTCCAGATCCAGCGTCATCTCCGCGACGGCCGGCGCGGCGCCAACAGACCACGCCCGCGCCAGCGCCTGCTCGGCCGCCTTGTCGAGCTGGCGCACATGCCCGAACGTGAACGACCGCAGGAACGACCCCACAGTCGACGGGGCCACCGGCTCAAAGGGCAGCACCGCACCCGACGCCCCCGACCGCAGCCGGCCGGTGTCGTCGATGCAGCGGCCGCCCACCAGCATCGACGCCACCAAAGACAGCACCTTGCGGCCCGGCCCCGCGCCCGCCGGCCCGCCCAGACGCACCGCGTCGCCGACCAGAGCCTCCAACCCCAGCCTCGACATCACCGTGCCCGCCAGCAACAACCCCGCATCGGCCACCAAAGACCCATCATCGAAACGAACCTCCAACCCGTCGATACCACCAGGTACGCTGCTCACAGGAAGTGCCTCCTCACATGGCCGGAATGACCGTCATTGCAAACAGCATTCTCCCATGTCAGGAGGCCTTCCTGGTGGACGCGCCAACCCCCTTCAACCCCACCGCATCGGTGGATTCAGGCTTAGGGGTCTTTGAGGATCTCGTGGCCTCCGCAGCGCCGCCAGATGACGTGCCGCTGACCCGCGACGACCTCGTCGCCCCACGAGAAGGTCGCTCTACCGTCTGGTGCCCATGTCATCTCGAAGACGCCTGGCGAACCCCTTACGCCCTTGAGTCGAAGGCCGGGACGAAAGCGACTGCGTCGTCCCGCCTCCATGTCCCGAAGGTCTGCGACGAGCCTGTCCACAGCGCTTTGCAGGCGAGACTGCTGAGACTTCGTCAGCCGGTCCCAGTCCCGCTGAAAGGGGCCGGACTCGTGATGCGTGGGCATGTCTGCCCCTCAGCGGCTGGGCATTCACCAACTACTCACGCGCAGGGTCTGTCATGTGAGCCGCCATCGCCGCGAGAAGCTCCGCACCACTTAGGTACGTGACGCCCCTCCCAGAGGCGATGTCGGCGTCCGTGCTGAGCTCGTCGTCGCCGAGCTCCTCGGTCCCGAGGGCTCTCCACTTGGCGACCTTCTCTTCGAGGTCCGGGAAGAGGCCCTTGAGCGAGGCGACGAACTCGTCTGAGCTCTGGCAGTGGGCGTACAGCCGCTTCATATAGTCGACGACCTCTGGGTAGTCGGCGTCGGGGTCGCCGAACCAGGCCTCGTCGGGCTCGCCCGGCGGCTCGTCGTCGGCAGCGGCAGACCCGAGGTCCGGCCACTTCCACTCCTCGGGCAGTTCGTCGCCCGACGCGAAGTCGAAGTCGTCCTCCCAGTCGTAGTCGTCCGGAATGGGCAACGACAACGGATAGTCGGGCATGGCGTGGCCCGCCTCGGCTCCGCCCACGGGCGCCACGCTACCGCTGGTGCGGGTCATCACGGAAGTCCCGGGCCCTGCGGAGCCCTCGGCAGGTTCGTGCAATCGAGAGTGCTGCATGAACAACATGATAATAGCATGAAACTGGAATCACTACCCTAAAGTATCCGGGAGATGCCTGTCAGTCCCGGAGGTTTCTGTTCACCCGGGGGTTGCTGTCAGTAGCGGAGGTTCTGTTCGCCCGGGGATTCCTGTCAGTCCCGGAGGTTTCTGTTCACCCGGGGTCCTGTCAGTCGCGGAAGTTGACGTACTGGAGGGGGACGTCGAAGTCGGCTTCCTTGAGGGCCGAGATCACGGCCTGCAGGTCGTCGCGCTTCTTGGACTGCACCCGCAGCTGGTCGCCCTGGGTGGACGACTGCACGCCCTTGATGCCGAGGCCCTTGATGAACTTGTTGAGCTCCCGGCTCCGGTCCGACGAGATGCCGGCCCGCAGTCCGGCCACCTGGCGCACGGTGGCTCCGGCGGCTTCCTGGACCTTGCCGTAGTCGAGGGCCTTGAGCGACACCTTGCGCCGCACCAGCTTCTCCTCCAGCACCTGTCGGGCCGCGGCCAGCCGGTCCTCGGTGGAGGAGTTGAGCGTGATGGTGCCGTCGCCGAGCACCATCGACGTCCCGGTGTTGCGGAAGTCGTAGCGGGTGCTCACCTCGCGGGCGGCCTGGTCCACTGCGTTGCGGACCTCCTGCATGTCGAGCCGGCTCACTACGTCGAAGGTGGGCATGGTCAGCCAATCGTCTAGGGGATGCGGGACGGGATTTCGGCCTGCGATGGTATCGTGCGGGCCGATTTGGGTCGGTGCCCGAGAGGCCAAAGGGAACGGGCTGTAAACCCGTCGGCTCAGCCTACGGAGGTTCGAATCCTCCCCGGCCCACACACATACGCACTCGTCCCGTTCGCTGGCCGCCTGTGGCGCCGGCGGCGGGTGGGGTTGTCCCCTGGTCGGCGCTCGCTGGCTGGTGCCCGGTGGGTTGGCCGCTAGTCGGAGCCTGGTTCTACGGGCAGGCCGGAGCCGGTGGCGATCTCCCACAGGAAGCCGTCTGGATCGGCGAAGTACCCGGAGTAGCCGCCCCAGAAGGTGTCGGCGGCGGGCTTGACGATGTGAGCCCCCGCTGTAGCCGCCGCCTGGAGCACGGAGTCCACCTCGGCGGGTGTGGCCACGTTGTGGGCGATGGTGAATCCGTGCATCGCGGGCTGGGGCGTGCCCTTCTGGTCGGGCCGGCCGATGTCGTCGGCGAGGGCGTCCCTCGGGTAGAGCGCCAGCAACTGGTCGGTGAGGGCGAGGAAGGTGATCTCGTCGCCTCCCTCGTCGTGTTCGGGGAATCCGAGCCCGTCGCGGTAGAACCGGGTGGAGCGGCCGAGGTCCGAGACTCCGAGGGTGATGATGCTGATCCGGGGTTCCATGGCTTGCGCCTCCGTGCCGTGTCCGAGCGGCCAACTGTCTTGTGCTCATTGTGGCTGTGTCGCCCTGGTCTGCTCGAACACCCGGTCGATGTCGGTGAGAGCGGGCGCACGATATTCGTCTATAGACGAATCACTTCGCGGTGGGAGCTGTCGCAGCGACCGAACTGAAGCGAAAGGTTGCGTGTTCAGTGCGCCGAGTAGCCTGCAGGGTGCTGTCCAAGGGGGTCGGCCGTGATCGAGAAGCGACTCAGGAGCCTCTGGGACCAACTGCAGGGCAAGAAGCCGCACATGGACCATCTGCTCTCCGAGGTCCGCCTCGATGGCTTGCGTGGCTTGGACGACCTGCGAGTGACGTTCGACTATCCCGTGAGCGTGATCGCCGGCGCCAATGCCACGGGCAAGTCGACGGTCCTGTTCGCGGCGGCTTGCGCGTACAAGGTCCCGAAGGCCGGCGTCAAGGACTTCGTGCCGTCCACGCTCTTCCCCAACTACCGTCCCAAGCTTGGCGGCCGCGAGGACGCCCAGCGCGAGGTCGTGCTCGAGTTTGAGTATGCAACGCCCGATGGTCGGCGCTCTATGCGTTGGAGACGCAGCAAGAGTTGGAACCGCAGCTACATGGGACGCAGGAACGGTGCCCAGCCCGTGCGTCAGGTCTACCTCAGAACCCTCAGCAATATGACCAACCCTTCGGAGGTCCGGGGCGTGCTGAGCATGTCGCGCCTTGCCTCCAGACCCGAGGAGACGCCGCTGACCGCCTCGCAGATCGAGTTCGCTCAGCAACTGCTTCCGTTCACGTATGAAGAGGTCGTCGATCTCTCCAGTGGAAGCAAGAGTCTGCTGTTCGCAGCCCAGGAGGCTGTGGCATCGGCCGCAGCGTCGCAAGACGTGCTGCCAGGCTTCGCTGCGGACGAGACCGGAGCGTCGTACTCCGAGTTGCACATGGCCGCGGGGGAGCGGGCCATCCTGAGGCTGTCCCAGGAGATCGCCCATCTCGACGGGGCGCTGGTGCTGATAGACGAGGTTGAGGCGGGACTGCATCCGTTTCTGCAGCAGCTTCTCATGATGCAGCTGCAGCAGCTCGCTCTGCGGAACGGTCTCCAAGTGATCGTGACCTCCCACAGCCCGGTGGTGCTCGATTCCGTACCTCCGAACGGACGCATCTTCCTTGAGCGCGACGACGCTGGACGAGTACGTGTGCGTCAGCCCTATCGGGACATGGTTCAAGACGCCCTGTACGGCCGATCTCACGAGAAACTGTATGTGCTCTGCGAGGATGAGACGGCCGAGGGCGTCCTGCAAGGTGTTCTCGACCACCTGCTGCCGCGTGAAGGGATCTCTCCGGAGTCGGTGCGGATAGGTCGCGACACCGGCGCTTCAGAGTTTCCGGCACATGCTGCGTCGTTCCGGAAATTCGGGCAGGTTCATCACTTGGTGTTCGTGCTCGATGGCGATAAGCGCGACTCCGGAATCGAGAGCAGGATCAGGTCGAGCGCACGCTCCGACGTGCCGGTGCTTTATCTGCCGGGCAGGGGCGCGCCCGAGTCGTGGGTGTGGGAGACCCTCGAGGACTCAAGCGAGGCCGCTGCTCGGTTGGGGGTTGGCCCGGACGTGCTATCCGCTCGGATGGCTCGCTTGAACTCGATTTACGACTCGGCGTCGGACAGTCCGGCGAACATCGCCAAGAGCAAGGTCCGAGAACTCGCCCGGGCTCTCGACCGCCACGGCCCTGACATCTGCCGGATGGTCGCCAGTTGGCAGTCGATGCAGCGCGGCAGTGCCATCGAGCCCCTTGTCGAGGGGCTGTCGGACACTCTGCGGGAGTGGCGCGCGCTCTAGTTCGCGGCACGGCTCGTTTCGGCCTGCGGGCGCCGTCGTTGCTGCGCCGGTGGTCGGTCAGGCGAGCATGCGCTGCATGACGACCACGTCGAGCCAGTCGCCGAACTTGCGGCCCACTTCCCGCTCGGTGCCGACGATCTCGAACCCTGCCGCCTGGTGCAGTCCGATGGACGCCTCGTGCCCGCCGGCGATGCGGGCCACCATGGTGTGGAAGCCCCGGGCCTCGGCCACCCGCACCAGCTCCTGCATGAGCCGCTGGCCGATCCCCCGCCCCCGGACGGAGCCGTCCACGTACACGCTGGACTCCACCGAGGTCCGGTAGGCGGCCCGGGGCCGGTACTCGCTGAGCGAGGCGAACCCCACCACGCCGCCGCCGACCTCGGCCACCACCACGCCGAGGGCGCCCTCCCGGTCGCGCAGCCAGGCCTGCTGGTCCTCCAGCGTGCGGGGCACGAGGTCGAAGGTGTGGGTGGTGTGCTCCACCTCGTGGTTGTAGATCCGGCGGATCGCCTCGGCGTCGGCCACGGTGGCCAGCCGGATCACCACATCGTCCATGCCCCCGAGGCTACGACCGCGCCCCCGCCTGCGGTGGTCCCCTCTACCGGCAGCGTCGGAGCGCCGTCGATAGCACAGGTTTGAGCCGATTTGAATTGTCAAGAATCGATTGACCGCCGGTGGGCCATCACCGAGGTTCGGGTTGGATCCGCACCCGGTGGTGGTGGGTCTGGTTCCGGTGACCGCTCCGGCTTCGGGAACCTGCTTCGGCTCCGGGCTCGGAACCCGCCCCGGTGGTCGGTGCCGGGGGCCGGGGGCGGGGGGCCCGTGCCGGCTAGGGGGCGCGGGCTGGGCCCCATCGGGTCCGTACCGGGGGCAGGACCTCGAACCGTCCGTGGCGGCGAGCGACCGTCCACTGGTTGTGATGGACCCTTTGGTGGCAGTGCCAGCACAGCAGAACCATGTTGGAGATCGTGGTCGGACCCCCTTGCGAGGCGGGCCTGATGTGATGGGCCTGGCACAGCGCCGGATGGCAGCCGCAGCCGACGCAGCCGCCGTCGCGGGCGATCAGAGCCTTGAGTTGGGCCGCGGTCGCTGTGCGCTTGGTGGTGCCCCGCCATAACGGCGTACCGGCGGTGTCGTACAGCACGCCGGTGATGGCCGCGTTGCAGGCGAGCATCTCGAGCACGCTCGGAGGCAGCGGCTCGCCGGTAGCGAGCTGGGACACCAGGTCGCCGGTGGCGGAGTCGACGTGGGAGACCACAGCGATGTCCGCAATCGGCCGGACGCTGGCCTTCCGGCGACCACAACTGCAGTCGCTGTCGCCGCTGCCTGAGGTTCGTCGGTCACGAGTGCCGCCACCGGCGCCGTTGCCACGACGGCTGCCGCCGGTGTTCGTGCTGGTGGCTTCAGCTGCGGGGTCGGGGTCGCTTGCATTGTCGCTGGTTCGGCGGTCTCGGCTGCCGCTACTCACGCCGCTGCTGTCGTGGTGGCTGCCGCCGGTGTTGGTGTCGTTGGCTCTGGCTGCACCGTTGCCGCCGTTTCCGCGGCTGTGGGGGTCGCCGTCGCCGGCAAACCCGCCGACGCTGCTTCCTATCGCGGTCAGGCTGTCGAGGGAGTCGGCCATGGCTTGGGCGAAGGTGGGCTTGCCGTCCCCGTCGCCCCCGGCCCCGGCCTCGCCGCCGGCCCCGGCCTCGCCCACGCCCCCGACGCCCCCGCCCCCGGCGGCACGGCGCAGGCGTCGGGCCTCGGCCTCGAGACGGTTGCGGATCCGCTCGCCGGTTACGGGGTCGAGCTCGCCCCGCAGCTGGGTCATGCCGTCGTCGCCGTCCCACAGGCGCAGCCAACGCCGCGCCCGCCGCCGCTGATAGTCGGCCTCGCCGTCGTCGGGCTGGTGGCTCGCCGTCCAGCGGCGGGCCTCGCGGGCGAACCGGTCGTCGGTCATCGACTCCGCCTTGGCCAGCAGCGAGGCGTCGGCCTCCACGGCGCCGGACCCGGTTCCCTCGGTGGCCTGTGCCAGCCGGGCCGCGTTGGCGAACGTCACCCGGCCGTCCTCCAGTGCCTCCCGCACCGCGGGCATGTCTTCGAGAACCCGAGCGGTGCGGGCCTGGCTCTCCGCCCGGTGCCGGGACACACCGGTCGCGCGGCGCAGCACCCCGGCACCTCCGTCGCCGTGTCGCTCCAGCGCGGCGAGCGCGGCGGCCGCCCGTGCCTGGTAGGCGGCGAGCTTGGACCCGATCGCCTTGGACGTCTCCAGGTCCCGGCGAAGCTCCGCGGCGCAGCAGTCGCCGACGGAGGCCAGCATCTGGGTGAGGGCCGCTTCGGCCCGCTGAGCATGGCTGATGTCCATGAACAGACTCTCCCACAGGGGTACGACATTGATGTATAGATGCCGAAGACAGCTACAATTCTGCTTCTGCCGCCAACCGGCTATGCCGAAGGCCATGCCTGCCCCGACCGCAGCTGGTGCGCGAGTGGAGGGCCACAGCGGAGATACACGCCGACCCGGATCTGCTGCGGCAGCTCACCGAAGCGGTGCAGGCGACGGGAGACGCTGGCCCAAGGCCTCCTGGCTGACGTCGGATGGCAGGGCGCAAGGACCGGGCCGCGCCGCCCGCCGCCCGCCTCGGCGCGGCCGCTCGCACCGACCTTGACCGCTGCCCACAGGGCGAAGAAAAAGGGACCCCGTGCGTTCCGGGGTCCCGTTGTCAGCGGTATATCGGCTGCATTCGGCTTGCGCCTACTAGCCGGACCGTCAGACGGCCTCGATGGTAGGGCTTTGCCGCCGTGGTTGCACACCTAAGGGGGTGCACGATGAAGGGTCGGCAGAGCGTTACAGCCGGTCCGCGGTTCCGCAACCTGAGTGACTGCCAGGTTTCGGCGCCGGGTCAGCCACCTTATATATACGGAACCCCTTACATACCCTAAATAAAGGTGGCTGTGCTGGGGTCTGGCGCCGGGGCGCTGGCTGTGGCCGCGGACATGTCCCGCCACGGCCGCCGCACCGTCATGGCCGAGCTCGACGGTGAGCGGGCCCGCCTGGAGCCGGTCCGAGCCGCCGGCAACATCACCACCACCGACCCCGCCGCAGCCAGCGACGGAGCCAGAGACGCAGACACCCGCGCCGCCCGCGCCTACCCGGTCGCTGTCGCCGGCTCCGTGGCGGAGGCCCTCGCCGGCGCCGAGCTCGTCGCGGTGGTGGCGCCACCTGACACCCGAGAGCGCTGGGCCCGGGCCGTCGCCCCCCACACGACCCCGGACCACACGGTGCTGTTCCTCGGCGAGGGCGGCGGCGCCATCGTGGCCCGCCGGGTCATCGAGCCGCCCACCGTGGTCGCCGAGACCAACACGCTGCCCCATCGGGCCCGCGCACCGGCCCCGCCACGGTCGACGCCGAACCCAGGCGAGGGGGCGTGCTGGTGGCGTCCCTGCCGGCCGTCGCGCCCGACACCGCCCGGGTGATGGAGCTCATCGGCGATGTCTGGCCCAGGCCGCCGCCACCGACACGGTGTGGACCACGGTGCTCACCAGCTACGACGCCATCGAGGGCGCCGCCGCCGATGTGATCGACGCGGCCGACGCGGAGCTGCTGGCCCTGCGTCAGGCTCTGTTCTCCAGGGAGTCCCGCGGCTATCACGACTTCCGAGCGGCCCAGGGCCTGACCCCCGGCAGCACCCCGCCCACCCCCGGCGCCCACGCGCCCACCCCCGGCACCCCGCCCACCCCCGGCGCCGACGATCCCGGCGATGCGGGTGACGATGCCCACGGACCACCCTCGGCGCCCACGCGCCCACCCCCGGCCCCCCACACCAACCGCCACACCAACCGCCACACCAACCGCCGCAACGTGACGTGCCCGGTGCGCTGGTGCTGGCGTCGTCGCTGGGCCTGGCCGCCGGCGTCCCCACCCCGGCGGTCGATGCGCTGGTGTCGGGCGCCCTGGCCGGGCTGGGCCGTGGTCTCCGCACCAAGACCCCGACGCTGGCCGCCCTGGGCCTCGGCGGGCTGGACGTCACCGGGCTGGTCGGGTTCGCCCGCTCGGGCCTGTTCCCGTAGCCGTTCCCGGAGTCAACCGTCCGCACCCGTAGCGGCAGGCACAATCCTCACGAACGTGCGCGGATGTCTGCGATCGCACCGGCCCGCCAAGCCGCACCCCGCGCCCCACTTCACCGGCCCTGCCGGCCCTGCTAGAACGCCCGCCACGGACCGGTCCGCGGTCTGTTTCGATTGACACGCACCCCGTAGCCCCACGCGCTACGTTGTCTGGCATGGCAAATGATTGCCCTGTGTTGATGGTGCTGTTATGGTGCCAATCCGTGAACGACGACGTGCGACTGCACGACGGCGCGCCCGCGGCACAGGGCCGCGAGACTTGCCTGGAGTGGGATTACCCATGATTGAACGTGTCGGCCGACCTAGCGTGCTAGACTCTGTGACGGTCATGGGCCCCGCCATCTCGGTAGGGTTCTTCGGACGTTCCGGATCAACGATCCAAGGGGGTGTAGCTGGTGGAATACGCGGGTAGCGTTACCCAGGTTGCACTTCGGCGGGTCTGCGCGTGCGAGACGTGCGATTCCGGGCGGACCGGACTTGCCACGGATGGAATACAGGTATAGAAAGGAGGGGCACATGCCCCATTTGAAGGGGCCTGTGCCCCAGGTACAAGCAAAGGAGGGGCCGATGCCCCAGCTAGTGAAGAAGCGGCGCTCGGGTTGGGCAGTGCTCGCCGCGGGCGCCTTGGTCGCTTCGCTTCTCGCAGTCGGGTCGGCCCCGGCGGGAGCCGCGGAGATCAAGACCGGCGAGGACAACAAGGCCGAGCAGAGCGCGAAGCCGACGTTCTCGGCCTGTGTGGGCGAGGCCCTCGACGACCACGGGTTCACCGACTTGGGCACCCTTGAGGCGGCCGTGCCGAACATCAACTGTCTGGCCTACTACGGGATCTCCGCTGGCAAGACCGCTGACACGTTCGACCCGAACACCAACGTGACCCGCGGCCAGATGGCTCTGTTCTTGTACGCGGCCGCCGGCCTCGGCGGCGCCGACTTGATGGGCGGCACCATGTCGGCTGACTTCGGCGACGTCTCCGAGTTGGGCGAGAACCGCCAGAACGCCATCAAGGCCCTGGCGCGCAACGGCATCATGGCCGGCCGCGGCGGCATGGCCTTCGAGCCCCACGCCGACATCACCCGAGCCGAGATGGCTGTGGCCCTGGTCGAACTGGTGAGGCACACCGCTCCCGGCAGGTTCGTGGCCGCCGGCACCGACAAGGGCAAGCTCGCCGGTGCCGACGGTGCCGCTTTGGCTGCGGACGCCATCGACCACTTCGCGGATTCGCGTGCCGGTGTTCCTCGGTCTGTGGACACCGCTATCAGCTACGCCTACGAGTTGGGCATCACCTCCGGCGTTGGTGACGGCACCTCGTTCGATCCGAGCGGGACTGTTCCTCGCCGCAACATGGCGACGTTCATCATGAATGCTCTGGCCCACAGCAACCTGCGGCCGGCGGGCCTGACCGTGCAGAGCGACAACGGTCAGCTCACTGCGTCGTTGCGCGACGCCGACTTCAAGCCTGTCGCCAACGAGTTGGTCGACGCCTTCTACGTGGACGCCTCCAGAGAGGACCGGGCCCTCAACAACGACGGCAAGTGCCGCTCCATCGTCAAGGCTGTTGACGGCAGCACCACCAGCACGTGCGAGGTCCATGTCCTCGATGCGGCCACCGACGCCGACGGCAACGCGGCGCTCAACGGGCTCGCGGCCGATCAGATCGGCAAGGGCGTCACCGTGTGGGTGTGGACCGGCGACGCGGGCGACAAGGTCGACGACGGCACCGACTTCGTTCGGTTCGAACAGGGACCGGTCACCAACCCGACCGCGGCGACCAAGATCACGGTCTCGCCCAGCCAGACCATGACACCGACGGCGCGCTTCGGCACTGCGGTGCAGTTCACCGGACAGCTCCAACACGTCGATGGCGGCCTGGACAAGGACACGTCAGTAGGCACCGACCCGGCGGCGGGCGGCGCGGAGTACAGCCTGGTCGTCGCCGTCTACACGGGCATCGCCGATGCAGGGACCTTCGCAGTCGCCGACGCTACTGGCGTAGTGACAATCCAAGACGCCGGCGCAGCTGCTCTGGGCCTGGTCAGCAGGAGCGCCCCTGAGACGCTCAAGACCGACGCGGACGGCAAGTTGACCTTCAGTCTTTCCACTGGCGATCCCAACCCGTCCGCCACGTCGACTGACGACGCTCGCACGGTCGTGTACGTCCTGACACCGGGGAAGAACGCGCCCGGCGCTGCTGCTGAGGGCGGCGATCCGACGCTGTCGTCCGGCTATGTGCTCTTCGGTGAGGCGGCCTCGAAGGTGACCACTGTGAAGGTGGAGTCCATCGGGAGCTATGCCGAGGTGCCGGCGAGCGCCAACAGCCCGGCGTCCCACGGTGTCACCGTCACGGTCCTAGACCAGTACGGCAGGCCGATGAGGAACCAGGCTGTGACACTGACGAGCAGTGATGCCACTTCGGCTTTGCCGGGTGTCCGTCGCACGGGATCGGCCGGCAGCGTCCGCATCTTCTTCAGCCACCCAGGCACCACTGCGGGGACCGAGACGATCACAGCCACCTGGGACGCAGGCCCAGGCCTCGACGGTGCGGTCGGC
>Ga0209022_1000806_pt1 | contig 36978 bp, 30 predicted proteins | sample PinacodermPK_FD_187300 | JGI IMG/M metagenome (GOLD analysis project Ga0209022, IMG submission 187300) | Host-associated microbial community of the marine sponge Aplysina aerophoba from Gulf of Piran - sponge pinacoderm, lysed by proteinase... | ecosystem: Host-associated > Porifera > Sponge >...
GCGAGACGCACGTTGCCGCAAGGCGACTCCTGCGGCGGGCCGAAACACCCCCATCCCCTCCGCTGCGCTCCGGGACTTCCCCCGCTGAAGCGGGGGAAGGATAACTCTTGCGGTTCGAAACCGTTTCGCAGAGGAATCCTCAAGGGGAGGGGGGACGCCTTGCTTTCTCCGTCGGTCCCGACTCACGGCCATTCGAAGTGGAATCCTTGGGAGCGGGAGCTAAGGACCGCGCCGGCCCCCTACACCATCGCCTGCATCGTCTCGATCCGGTCGGCCTCCCCGGCGGGCTTGTCCCAGCGGATGCGGGCGATGCGGGGGAAGCGCATGGCGAGGCCGGACTTGTGGCGCGGGCTCAGGTGGATGCTGTCGAAGGCGACCTCGAAGACCAGCCGCTTCTCGACCTCGCGCACCGGGCCGAATCGGTTCACCGTGTGGTTGCGCACCCATTTGTCAAGCTGCGCCAGCTCGTCGTCGGTAAAGCCGAAATAGGCCTTGCCGACCGGCACCAGCTCCGCGCCGCGCCAGACGCCGAAGGTGTAGTCGGAATAGAAGGAGCTGCGCCGGCCGTGGCCGCGCTGGGCATACATCAGCACGGCGTCGGCCGAGAGCGGATCGCGCTTCCACTTGAACCACAGGCCGGTCTTGCGGCCCGGCTCGTAGCGGCTGTCGCGACGCTTGAGCATCAGCCCTTCGCGGCCGAGCCGGCGCGCCTCGGCCTGGAGCGTGGCGACGCTCCCCCAATCCGGCGCGTCGAGCAGGGCGGACAGTTCGATATCCGGATGATCGTGGCGCGCCACGAAAACCTCCAGCCGCCCGCGGCGGTCCGCGAGCGGCAGGCCGCGCAGGTCCGCCGGCCCGTCGAACAGGATGTCGTAGGCGATGACATAGGCCGGGCGGTCGGCCAGCATCTTCTTTGAGACCGTTTTGCGGTTCAACCTTTGCTGCAGCGCGTTGAAGGAGGCCGGATCGGCGGACGCGGGATCGGCAGCGTCGCGCACCAGCAGTTCGCCGTCGAGCACGCCGTCGAAGCCCATCGCGTCCAGCACGTCCGGGAAGGCGGCGGAGATATCGTCCCCGGCGCGCGAATAGAGCCGCCGCTCAGCACCGCGCGCGGCCAGCTGCACCCGGACGCCGTCCCACTTCCATTCGACCAGCCAGTCGGCCGGGTCAAGATCGGCGCGCTCCTCCAGCGGATGGGCGAGCATGAAGGGCCGGAAGACGGGGCGTTCGGACAGGTCCGGCCGCTCGGCCCCGCCGTCGAGCCAGGCGAACACGTCGCCATAGGGCGGCTCGACCGCGTGCCACACTTCCTCGATCTCTTCGACCGCTGTATCGAACGCCTGACCCAGCGCCACCCGGGCGAGCCGGGCCGAGACGCCGATGCGCAGGCCGCCGGTGATCAGCTTGAGCAGGGCCCAGCGCCCGGTCGCGTCGAGCCCGTCGAGCCAGCCGGACACCAGGCCGCGCACCTCCGTCCGCCCGGCGCGTTGCAGCGATTCCACGACGTGCGAAAGCGGCGGCGGCGCAGCCTCGCCCTGCGTCTGCCACAGCAGCGCCGTGGTCTCCGCCAGGTCGCCGACATAGTCGTAGCTGAGCGCGAACAGCACCTCGTCGGTCTGTTCGCGGGCGAGGTCGCGGATCGCGCCGGCCTTGGCGTTGGGGAAGTCCAGGCCGCCGGTGAGCGCCGCCATTGCCCAGCCGCGATCCGGATCCGGCGTGCGCCGGAAATAGTCCGCCAGCAGGCGCAGCTTGGCGTTGCGCGACGGCGTGTAGACCAGCCGGTCGAGCAGCGCGGCGAAGCTCTTCACGGCCGCCCCACGCCGGTCATCCACGCCCTACTCATCCTCGTCCTCCCGCCCGATCAGGGAGAGGGCGCGGGCGCGGATGCCGCGCTGGCCGGCCCAGTGGACCAGCGCTTCCTCCCGTCCGTGGGTGATCCAGACCTCCGGCGCGCCGACCTCCCCCAGCGTTGCGGTGAGTTCGTCCCAGTCCGCGTGGTCGGAGATGATCAGCGGCAGTTCCACGCCGCGCTGCCTGGCCCGCTGGCGCACCCGCATCCAGCCCGAAGCCATGGCCGTCACCGGGTCGGGCAGGCGGCGCGACCAGCGGTCGGTCAGCGAACCGGGCGGCGCCAGCACGATCTCGCCGGCGAAATCGGCGCGCTCCCGGCCCGCCGCCGGTTCGAGCGCGCCGAGGCCGATGCCGTGCGCCGCGTACAGGTCGCACAGGTCCTGGAGCGCGCCGTGCAGGAACAACGGCCGGTCCCAGCCGGCCTCTCGGATCAGCCGGATCGTCCGCTGCGCCTTGCCGAGGCCGTAGGCGCCGACCAGATGGGCGCGCTCCGGGAACAGGGCGACGGATGCGAGCAGGGACGCGATCTCCCCGGCATCGTCAGGGTGGCGGAACACCGGCAGGGCGAAGGTCGCCTCGGTCACGAAGACGTCGCAGGCGACTGGCTCGAAGGCCGGGCAGGTCGGGTCGCGCCGGCGCTTGTAATCGCCCGAGACCACGATGCGCTGGCCGGCATGTTCGAGCACGACCTGGGCCGAACCGAGGACATGGCCGGCGGGAACGAGCCGGACGGTTACATCGCCGAGATCGACGGCCTCGCCGTAAGCCAGCGCCTGCGCCTGCCGGGCGGCGGCCTCGCCGTAGCGCGCCCGCATGATCGCCAGGGTTTCCGGCGTGGCGAGCACTCGGCCGTTGCCGGGCCGGGCGTGGTCGGCATGGCCGTGGGTGACGACCGCCCGACCAACCGCACGCACCGGATCGACATAGAGATCGGCCGGCGCGCACCACAGACCGCGCTCCGTCGTCTTCAGCCAGTCTTCCGGACGCAACCCGGCCATGCTGCCTCCGTTTCGGTTTGGTATAGGCGCCGGATTAGACTAGAGCGTGTGCGTTGCTATCGAAACCGCCAACGCAGTTGAAGGCCGCCCCTTTGACAGGCTCAGGGCAGGCCCTTCGATACGCCGCCTGCGGCGGCTAATCAGGGTGAGGAAATTGTTTGAGCCATCGGCAACAATCCAAAATCCCACATCCCGAGTAGGCGCGTCAGCGCCGTATCGAGGGACGCCACGCGGCGATGGCGCCATCGAAGGGAAATACGCTCCAGGTATCCCCATGCGCCATCGCCTTGCCCCGGCGGTCCGGACCGCCGGGTACACCGGAAAGGAATTCATGCTTCAACCTCGCCCCGCAATCCGCCGGGACCGCGCCCTGTGAAGCGGCCGGCGCCGACCTCCTGGGTCGTCATCGCAATCCTCGGCGCGGCGGCCGCGATCACCGCGCTGGCCGTCGACATGACCCTGCCGGCCCTGCCGGATATCGCACGGACGTTGCAGGCGAGCCCGACCGAGGCCCAGTTGACCATCTCGGCCTTCCTGATCGCCTATGCCGGTGCGCAGCTGGTCTACGGGCCGCTGTCGGACCGGTTCGGCCGGCGGCCGGTGCTCGTATCCTCGCTGGCGATTTTCGTCGCCGCCTCGGCGCTGTGCGCCGCTGCCGATTCGATCGACATGCTGCTGCTCGGCCGGTTCTGCCAGGGCGTGGGCGCCGCCGCGTCCATGGCGATCGGCCGGGCCTGCATCCGCGACATCTACGGGACGAAAGCGACCGGGGCCATGTCGTGGGTCATGCTGATCTTCGGAGTCGGACCGATCCTGGCGCCTCTGCTCGGCGGCCTGATCGTCGGCGCCGACGGCTGGCAGGGCGTGTTCATCTGTCTGCTCGGCATCGGCGCGGCCGTGTGGCTGGTCATCTTCCTGTTCCTCGACGAGACCAACACGCGGCTCAACCCCGACGCGACGCGGGCCGGGCCGATCCTGCGGAACTTCGCGATGCTCGGCCGGCACCGGCTGTTCCTGGGCTATGCGCTGGTCACGATCGGGCTGTACGGCTCGCTGTTCGCCATGCTGTCGGCGCTGCCCTTCATTCTGGAGGCGCGGCTGGCCGCGTCGCCGGAGGACATCGGCTTTTCCTTCGCTGCGCTGATGGTCGGCAACGGCGTCGGCGCCTTCCTTTCCGGGCGGCTCTCCGCGCGCCTCGGCGCCGTCGCCCTTATCCTGACCGGCTCGACGGTCATGATCGTTTCGACGGCGGCGATGATGGCCGCGGTCTCCGCCGGTGCGGCCGGTTTCGCCGTCTATGTCTGCCCGCTGTTCGGCGCCATGCTCGGCATCGGCCTGTCTTCGCCCAGCCTCTACGCCGGTGTTCTCGTCCCCTTTCCGACTATCGCCGGCTCGGTTTCGTCGCTCATCGGCATCATCCAGTTCGTCTCCGCCGCAGTGCTCGGCGCGGTCGCCGTCGCCCTGGTCGATCCGGCAGGGCTGAACCTGGGTTTCCAGATGGCGGTGCAGGCGGCACTGGCGGCGTTTGCCATAGCGTTCGTCGTGCGACCGGCGCTCAGGCGGCTGGACCGCCCGGCCGGCGCCTGAGCCCCGGGTCGCGGCAAATGTGGCTGTTCGGCTACGGCTCCCTGATGTGGCGGCCCGGCTTCGACTTCGCCGAGCGGCGCCGGGCGACGCTGCACGGCCGGCAGCGCGCGCTGTGCGTGCGCACGGTCCATCACCGGGGCACGGCGGCGCGGCCAGGCCTCGTGATGGGCCTGAAATCGGGCGGGTCCTGCGCCGGCATCGCCTACCGCGTCGCGCCGGAGGATAGCGAAGCGGTCGCCGCCTATCTGCGCGAACGGGAGCTGGACCACTATCCGGTCTACCGCGAGGCCGCCGTGGCGATCGAACTGGACGACGGCCGCACGGTGACCGCCACGACCTTCCTGCCGCGCGACGGGCATCCGGATTTCCTGCCCGGCCTGAGCGTCGAGGAACAGTGCGCCATCGTCCGGCAAGCCGGCGGCGTCAGCGGCAGCAATGCCGATTATGTGCGCAGCGCCGCCCGCGCCCTGCGCGGCCTGGGCATCGACGAGCCGGGCCTTTTTGCCGTTGAAGCCAGGCTGACCGGAACGGCGGATCGTATCGACAATCCCAATGACGAAGGACGCCGTCGCGGATAATGTGCGTTTACCCTCGATGCGGCGCATCGAGCCATCCGGCGTGGCGGCAGCGTCCGCGGGCAACCTGCCAGACCCGCCATGACCGCTACCGGAGGCCAACGTGAACGCTTCGACAGAACCCAATTTCCAGGCCAGCGTCCGCGGCATGTTCGACCGGGCCGCCCATGCGCTCGGCGTTCCCGACGACCTGGTGGAAACCATCCGCGAATGCAATTCCGTCATTCAGCTGCGCTTCCCGGTGCGCCTCCGGGGCAGCTACCACACGTTCTGCGGCTGGCGCGCGGTGCACAGCGAGCACCGCCTCCCCGTGAAGGGCGGCATCCGCTACGCGCCCCAGGTCGACCAGCAGGAGGTTGAGGCGCTGGCCTCGCTGATGACCTTCAAATGCGCGCTGGTCGACGTGCCGTTCGGCGGCGCCAAGGGCGGGCTGGCGATCCGCCCCGGAGACTACAACGAGGAAGAGCTCGAGCGGATCACCCGCCGCTTTACCCAGGAGCTCGCCGACCGCGGCTATATCAGCCCGAGCCGCGACGTGCCCGCCCCGGACATGGGCACCGGCGCGCGCGAAATGGCCTGGATGGCGGACGAATACCGGAAGCTCTACCCCTCGGACATCGACGCGATCGCCTGCGTAACCGGAAAACCGGTGACCCAGGGCGGCATCCCGGGCCGCACCGAAGCGACCGGCCGCGGCGTCCAGTATGTCGTCAGCGAGTTCTTCCGCCATCCGGACGACGTCGCGATGGCCGGCCTGGACGGCGGCCTCGAAGGCAAGCGGATGATCGTCCAGGGCTTCGGCAATGTCGGCTTCAACGCAGCAAAATTCTTTGTCGAGGAAGAGGGCGTGCGCCTCGTCGGGGTCATCGAATACGACGGCGCGCTGCTCTCGGACGACGGCCTGGACCCCGAGGCGCTCGCCGAACACCGCGCCCGCACGGGCGGCATGAAAGGCTTCCCCGGCGCGCATTTCGTCGAGGACGGCGCGTCGGCCCTGGAGGCGGAGTGCGATATTCTCGTGCCCGCCGCCCTCGAAAGCCAGATCACGGCCGCCAACGCCGCGCGCATCCAGGCGAAGCTGATCGTCGAAGCCGCCAACGGCCCGGTGACGCTGGAGGCCGACCGGCAGCTGCTCGCGCGCGGCCGGGTCGTCCTGCCCGACATCCTGGTCAACGCCGGCGGTGTGACCGTGAGCTACTTCGAATGGGTCAAGAATGTCTCGCACATGCGTTTCGGCCGCCTGTCGCGCCAGCTCGAAATCCAGCGCGGCCTGCGCATCGTCAAGATGATCGAAACGGCGTCGGGCCGGCAGGTGCCGGACGAGCTCAAGGCGCCGCTGCTGCGCGGCACCGACGAGCTCGACCTGGTCGAATCCGGCCTCGAAGGCGTCATGCGCGACGGCTACGGCGCCATTCGCGAACGGATGCGCGAAACCGAAGCGATCGACGACCTGCGCAGCGCCGCCTTCGCCGTCGGCCTGGAAAAGGTCGCCCTGTCCTACCAGCAGATGGGACTGGCGTGAGGTCGGCCGTCGAGATGGGCGCTCCGGCAATTTTTTAGGGGAGGGTTGGAAACGGGGATTACATCTTTGGTTATGCAGCGCCGGATAATCCTCCAGCGGCGGGGCGTCGGCGATATCTGCAAACGCCGCTCGTTTGCCGTTGCCCTACAATAACAATTGATGCTGCCCCGGACTTGTTCCGGGGCCCAGAGTCGACCCGCGAGGCCTCAGCCCGTGGCCCCTGGTCCCCGGATCTCCGCTGCGCTCCATCCGGGGTGGCACCGAGAGGATAATTTACGGCATCGGCTATCGGAACGGCAGTAAACCGCGAACGCATAGCTACCGGTATAATCCCCTTTGAAACCCTCCCCTACGCCCCTCGTCGATCCTGACCGGTCTGCACCTTGCGGGGAGGCCGGGTCTGCCGGAGTTTCGTTTCGCTTTCCGCCCTTCACCCGCACTTGCTGTAGGTGCAGCCGGTGCAGATGTCGCAGCCTTCCTGGCGGATCAGGGCGCGCTGGCCGCATTTCGGGCAGCCGCGCATGGCCGGGCCGGGCGCCGCGGTCCGTTCGACAACCGCCGGCCCGCCGGCGCTCCCGCCCGCGGCGACCGCTTCCGTGCCGCCGACGACCTTGAGCTCCCGCCGGCCTTCGCGGGCCTCCTGCGGGCTCGGCAGGAAGCCGATGTCGATCATGTGCTGCTCGATGACGTCGCCGATCGCGGCGAGCAGGCTGGGGACATAGCGCGGGCCGACCCACTGGCCGCCGCGCGGATCGAACACCGCCTTCAGCTCCTCGACCACGAACGAGACATCGCCGCCGCGCCGGAACACGGCGCTGATCATCCGTGTCAGGCCGACCGTCCAGGCGTAATGCTCCATGTTCTTCGAGTTGATGAAGATCTCGAAGGGCCGGCGCCGGCCGTCCTGGACGATGTCGTTGAGCGTGATGTAGATGGCGTGGTCGCTCTCCGGCCAGCGGATCTTGTAGGTCCGGCCGGGCAGCGCCTCGGGCCGGTCGAGCGGCCGGGTCATGTAGACCACGCCGCCGGCGTCGAGATCGTCCGCCGGTTTCGCGGTCTCCGTCTTCTCCGGCGGGGCGAGCGGCAGTTCCTGCTGTCCCGAGTCGTCCGCCCCGTCCTTCGCCGCGGTCAGCACCGCGCCGGTGACGTCGTTCGGCCGGTAGGTCGTGCAGCCCTTGCAGCCCATGTCGAAGGCCATCGTATAGACGTCCCTGAAGGCGTCGAAGCCGATGTCCTCCGGGCAGTTGATCGTCTTGGAGATCGAGCTGTCGATGTATTTCTGGACCGCCGCCTGCATGACGACATGGTCGCGCGGGCTCAGGCCCCGGGCGTCGACGAACCAGTCCGGCAGCGGGGCATCGGCGCCCTTGAGCCGGCGGTAGAGCCGCCAGGCATAGTCGGCGACCTCTTCCTCGCGCCGGGTGCCGTCGGGCATCAGCACGTTGCGGGTGTAGGACCAGGTGAAGACCGGCTCGACGCCGGAGGACACGTTGTCGGCGAGCAGCGAGATCGTGCCGGTCGGCGCGATCGAGGTCAGCAGGCCGTTGCGCAGGCCCCTGGCGCGGATCGCGTCGCGCACTTCGCCATCCGTTTCGGCCATCGCCGGCGTCGCGAGATATTTCCCGGCGTCGAACAGCGGGAAGGCGCCCTTTTCGGCAGCCAGATCGGCCGAGGCCAGGTACGCCGCCTTCTGGATCGCCGCCAGCCATTGCCCGGCGAGCCGCACGGCCTCCGCGCTGCCGTAGCGCGCCCGGCACAGGATCAGCGCGTCGGCGAGCCCCGTCACGCCCAGCCCGATGCGCCGCTTGGCCTGTGCCTCCGCCCGCTGCTCTGCCAGCGGGAAGTTCGAGATGTCGGTGACATTGTCCATCATGCGCACGGCGACGGCAGTCAGCCGCTGCAATTCGTCGAGGTCGAGCGCCGCATCGGCCTCGAACGGCCGCTCGACCAGCCGCGCCAGGTTGATCGAGCCGAGCAGGCAGGCGCCGTAGGGCGGCAACGGTTGCTCGCCGCAGGGATTGCTACTGGCTATTTTTTCGCAGTAATTCAAAGGGTTAAGCCGGTTGATCCGGTCGATGAAGATGACGCCCGGCTCGGCGAACGCGTAGGTCGAGCGCATGATCGTGTTCCACAGCGCCCGGGCCTCCACCGTGCGGTAGACCGTGCCGCCGAAGACGAGATCCCACGGATCGTCCCGCCTGACGGCCGCCATGAAGGCGTCGGTGACCAGCACCGAGAGGTTGAACATGCGCAGCCGGCCGGGCTCGCGCTTGGCCTCGATGAAGGCCTCGATATCCGGATGGTCGCAGCGCATGGTCGCCATCATGGCGCCGCGGCGGTGGCCGGCGCTCATGATGGTCCGGCACATGGAATCCCAGACATCCATGAAGGAGAGCGGACCGGAGGCATCGGCGCCGACGCCGCGGACCGGCGCGCCGCGCGGCCGGAGCGTGGAGAAATCGTAACCGATGCCGCCACCCTGCTGCATGGTGAGCGCGGCTTCCTGGAGCTGGCGGAAGATGCCGCTCATGTCGTCCGGCACTTCGCCCATGACGAAACAGTTGAACAGGGTGACGTTGCGGTCCGCGCCGGCGCCGGCGAGAATCCGCCCGGCCGGCATGAAGCGGAAATCGCGCATGGCGTCGAAGAAGCGGTCTTCCCACACCGCCGGTTCGCGTTCGACCGCCGCCAGCGCCTTCGCCACGCGCCGCCAGGTGTCGTCGATCGTCCGGTCGACCGGCGCACCGTCCGGCCCCTTGAGCCGGTACTTCATGTCCCAGATCTGGTGGGAGATGGCGGCGATGTTGGTCATGCTTCGGTTTCAACCCCGCAGGCTATACCAGCCGCAGCGCGACGCTCAAACAGGTTTCGTTCTTTTTTTGTTTCCACAATATAAGCCACAATTCCCTGTCCGCCAAGCCACTGATTTGCAGTTACAATGCCGGTTTATCCCCAGGATTTTCCGGCTACGGACAGATGCCGGACGCCGGGTATCGCGCGAGACCTCGCCGGCGCCCCGTTACATACCCTCAAAGGCGATCGCCGCCGCTATCCGAATAGCGCACCAGCATCTTGCCGACATGGTTGCCGGAGAGCACGTCGTGCAGCGCGGCGGGCGTCTGCTCCATGCCGTCGACGACCTGGTTGTGCATGGTCAGGCTTCCGGCGCGCAGCAGGGCGCCGAGGCGGTCGATGACCAGGGGATACAGGTCCTTGTAGGCGTAGCGGTTGAACGCATGGATCGTCGCTTCCTGCGACCAGACATGGCGCAGGTTCGCCATGTCCCGTTCCGGTTCGGCGCTGTTGTTGGCTGCGACCCGGCCGACCAGCAGGATATCCGCCCGCTTGGCGAGAGTCTCCGACACGGCGTCGGCCACTGGGCCTCCGACCGTATCGAAATACAGGTTGACGCCGTCCGGGCAGGCCGCGGCGAGGTCGTCGCGGAAGCTGCCGGAGCGGTAATCGACCGCGGCGTCGGCGCCCAGCCGGTCGCGCACGAAGGCGGTCTTTTCCGGGCCGCCGGCGATGCCGACGACCCGCGCGCCGGCCAGCCGGCCGAGCTGGACCGCGTAGCTGCCGACCGCCCCTGCCGCCGAGGTGACGACCAGGGTCTCGCCCGGCATCGGCCGCGCCTTCTGCGAATAGGCGAGATACGGGGTCTGCCCCGGCGAGGACAGGGCGGTCAGCCATTCCTCCGCCGTGTAGTCGCCAGACGCGGCCGAAACCTCCCCCGGCCGGACGGCCGCATAGTCCTGCCAGCCCTGGCGGCCGACGACCGCCGCGCCGGCCGGCAGCGCCTCGCACCGGCTCTCGACGACGCGGGAGAAGGTATCGCAGGAGATCAGTTCGCCGATGTCGAACGGACGGATGAAGTTCCTGAAATCCTTGCTGCGCATGCCCTGCCAGGCGGACAGCGCCGCCATTTCGATGCGCACCAGCGCCTGCCCGTCCTCGAGGTCCGGAACCGGGCAATGCTGGAATTCGAAATTCTCGGGACCGGCAAGATGGACCGGGCGCGAGCGCAGCACGAAGCGGCGGTTTTCGCGGGACGGGATGGCGGGGCGCTCCATTCGGTGTCGGGATTGCCGGCACCGTATAGAAGGGGTTTCGGGATGTGAAGCGCCCGGGCAAATGTTTGCCCAGCGCGGCGTCCGTCCCCGTTCGGCAGGTCCCGAACCACCGGATCGGCGGCTTGACGCGGCGACCTGCCGGAGGCTTTTGCGCTCCGGCCGGTTCGTGTTAGCGCTTGGGGAATTCCCGGCCAGTTCCGAAACGTCCGGCCAGGCGCAGCACCCGCGGCGGCGGGCGCAAGGAGGCGAACATGGACTATCGCGACCTACCGCGCGAAGAACTGATACGCCAGTACAGCCCGCGCATCGCGGTGCCCGAACACCCGGTCTGGAAGGCCCAGTGGACGCTGGCCAGCGCCCTGGCGCGCAGCGAGTATGAAGGCCGGCTGCGGATTCCCTACGGCCCGACGGCGGGCCAGACGCTGGACCTGTTCCCGGCGAGGGAACCCGGCGCGCCGATCAATATCTTCGTCCATGGCGGTTTCTGGCGGTTTCTCGACAGCTTCGACCACACGCTGGTCGCCCCGGCGATGCTGGACGCCGGCGCCGCCTCCATCCTGCTCAACTACGATCTCTGCCCGAAGGTTCCGCTGACCGAGGTGGTGCGCCAGGTCCGCGCCGCCCTGAAATGGGTCTGGGACCATGCCGAAGAGGCCAACGGCGACCGGGAGAAGATTTACATCTCGGGCCACTCGGCCGGGGGGCATCTCGCCTCGATGATGTGCACCGGCGATTTCAACCGCGAGTTCGGGCTGCCCGACGATGCGGTCAAGGGCGCGACCATCGTGAGCGCCATGCTGGACCTGGAGCCCGTCATGCTGGTGCCGGGCGCCGAGGAACTGCTGGTGCCGGACGACGAGGTGCGCGCGCTCAGCCCGCGCTATAATCCGCCTGCGCCGCACATTCCGCTGGTCGTCGCCGTCGGCGGCATGGAGACCACCGAGTGGATCCGCCAGACAGACGACATGACGGTCGTGCTGCGCGAACAGGGCAGCCCGGTTGTCTATCTGAAGCCGGAATTCGACCAGCATTATTCGATCCTTATGTCGCTGGGAAACCCGCTTTCGGAGCTGTGCGCCGCCATGCTCCGGCAGATGGGCCTGCCGGCGAGGGATCCCTACGTCTTCGGCGACGTCGTCTGGTGAGCGTCTCTCCGGCGCATCGGCCGGTCCGGCCAGCGCCGTTTGCCTGACGAGCGAAATATCCAATGCCCTTGGAGAATGCACAAATGACAGAACCGATCTATGGCGGCCAGGCCGTTGTCGAAGCCCTCAAGAACGAGAATGTCCGCCACGTCTTCGGGCTCATCGGTTCGGCGACCATGGAAGTGTTCGACGGCCTTTACGAGGCCAATTCGATCCAGTTCGTCGGCGTGCACGACGAGCGGACCGGAACCCATATGGCCGACGGCTACGCCAGGGCGAGCGGCGGGCCCGGCGTCATCATCGCAGGGCAGAACGGGCCGGGGGCGACCAACCTGCTGACCGGCCTCGCCCAGGCGTCGGCCGCCTATTCGCCCGTCGTTGCCATCGCCGGCGCCCTGTCTTCGGCCCATGTCTATCGCGACGCCTTCCAGGAGGTCGACCAGCACGCGACCCTGTCCCCGGTCGCCAAGTCGAGCGTGACCGTGCCGAGCGTCGAGCGGATCCCGGAACTGTTCCAGGCCGGCTTCCGAACCGCGCTCACCCCGCGGCGCGGCCCGGTTCTGCTGAACTTGCCGCGCGACGTCCAATCCGCGAAAGCGTCCTTTCCCGATCCGCCGGCGCCGGAATCCTACCGCGTGCAGTTCGCCCCGGCGGCGCCGGCGGCGGCGGTCGAGCAGGCCGCGCAGATGCTGCTCGACGCCGAGCGGCCGGTCATCGTCGCCGGCGGCGGTATCAAGAATTGCGGCGGCGCAGCGCAGGCCCTCGCGCTCGCCGAGCTTCTGGGCGCGCCGGTCGCCATGTCGCCGGGCCATGGCGACGCCATCCCCTTCGGGCATCCGCTGAACGCCGGCCAGATGGGGCCGCGCGGCAATCCGGTGGCGTCCCGCCTGGTCCTCGAGGCCGACGTCATCCTCGCGCTCGGCACCCGCCTGGGCTTCAACTCGACCTTCTACTCCTACGACAACATCAGCCGCGACGCCGCGATCATCCAGGTGGAGATCGAGCCGACGGAAATCGGCCGGCATTTCCCGGTCTCGCTGGGCATCTGGGCCGACGCGCCGACCGTCGCCGAACAACTGGCCGAGGCCGTGCGCAACGCCACTGCAATCCGCGAGGCGACGCAGTGGACGGCGCAGTTCCAGGCGGAGCGCAAGGCGTTCCTCGCCCGGCGCGACGCCGAGGCGGCGATGGACGAAGCCCCGATCCAGCCCTCCGGCCTGTTCCGGGCCTATCGCCGCGTCCTGCCCCGCAACGCGGCGATCGTGCTCGACGCCGGCACGATGACGCTCCAGGCCACCGACGCGCTGGAATACTGGGAGCCGCCCTGCCTGTTCACGCCGCTCGATTTCGGCCTGGTCGGCTTCTCCTTCGCCTGCGGCCTCGGGGTCAAGGCCGCGCAGCCGGACCGGCCGGTGATCAGCTTTGCGGGAGACGGCGGCTTCGGCATGCAGATTTCGGAACTGAGCACGGCGGTGGACGCCGGGCTCAACACTGTCACAGTCGTCATGAACAACGGCTGCTGGGGGGCGGAGAAGGCCTATCAGCGGGACTTTTTCGGCGAACGCTATATCGGCGCGGACGTCAGCAGCCCGCCCTTCGACGAGCTGGCCCGGCTGTATGGTGGCGTGGGATACCGGGTCGAGCGCCTGTCGGAGGTGGAGGATGCGATCGCCGCCGCGCTGGACGCCGACAAGCCGGCGGTCGTCGACATCAAGGTCGACCCCGACGCGCTCTACAGCTTCCGGCGCGACAGCTTCGCCCATCGCATGTGACCCATGCCCGGTCGGGCTTCGGCCGGTGCCTATCGCTCCGAAACGGCGGACTTTCGTCCGCCGATTCCCAGCCCCGGGGCCGGGACGTCGCCAGGTCCGGGGTCAGCTTGACAGGGTGTAGAGGCACTATAAGAATGCCGCGCATCTTCAACCACGGTCCATTCATCAAAAGGGAGGAAGTGAACGTGACTATCTTGAAGAGCATAAAGAAATCCGGGGTTTTCGCCGCAATGGCGTTGGCGGGCACGGCTCTGGCGAGCCAGGCGCCGCAGGCCCAGGAGTTCAAGTTCACCTATGCCGGCTATCCCAGCCCGAAAATTTCGTCGGGCAAAGCGGTCAACTTCTTCGCCGCCGAAGTCGAGAAGCGGAGCAACGGCCGGGTCAAGTTCAAGATTCACCACAGCGGCAGCCTCTATCAGGAAGAGAAGGCGCTCGAGGCGCTGCTCGCCGGATCTATCGATTTCGCGGCCGCCGGCACGTCCACGGTCGGCGTGTTCACCCGGCACTACGACTGGGTCAACCTGCCCTATATCGTCAGCGGCGATATCAAGACCGGGCCGCGGCAGCTCCTTCAGATGATCAACAGCGATGTCGGCAAGGAGATCCAGGCCAAGGTCGAAAAGGAAACCGGCCTCAAGCTGGTCTACATCATGCCGAGCAACGGCGGCGCCCGGGCGATTGCAACCCGCAAGGTCCGGCTGGTGGTTCCGGCGGACATCAAGAACGTCAAGCAGCGGGTCAGCCTCGCGCCGCTCGATGTCATCATCAACAAGGCCTGGGGCGCCAATCCGACTCCAATTCCGTGGGCGGATACCTTCACCGGCTTCAGCCAGGGCCTGTTCGAAGGCGTACAGATTCCGATCCCGCACATCCACAATGTCGGGTTCGACGAGGTTGCCAAGTACATCACCATGGTGAACTTCCAGTATCTGCCGCAGGTGATGTGGGTTCGGGTCGACTTCTGGAACAAGCTGCCGGCGGATATCCGCAAGGTCATGCTGGAAGTCGGGCAGGAAGCCGCCCTGTATGAGATGAAGGTCGACCAGGAAGCGCACCAGGCCTTCCGCGACGCCATCAAGAAGCGCGGCGCCGAGATCATCGACCTGACGCCGGAGCAGATGGCGATGTGGCAGAAGGCCAGCGAGAGCGTCTACAAGAGCAAGGCGGTGGCAAAATATACGCCGCCGGCGCTGCTCGCGCGCTTGCGGAAAGCCGGCATGCTCAAGTAGCGACGGCCTCCGGACTGTTGCCGATCCGATGCCATTGAAATCGCCCGGGGCGGCTGCGGCCGCTTCGGGCGGTTTGCTTTCCGCCGCCGCCGGCAGCGGCCGGCACGGCCCGTAACATGCTGCGTCTCGCCCGGAGCCTGAGCGGTCGAATCCGCAGGTACGTCTTCGTGCCGGCGATCGTCGTGATCATCGGGCTTCTCACGGTCAATATCGTCGACCGCTTCGTGCTGAACGGCGCTCTCGGGATTTCCTGGACCGAAGAACTCAGCGTCATCATCATGATCTGGCTCGTCTTCCTGAGCGGTTTTGCGCTCGATCAGGACGACAGCCACATCAAGGTCCAGATTCTCGATCTGCCGCCCAGGGTGCGCGAAATTCTCGAAGATATCGCGATCGTCCTGTTCGTCGGCTTTCTGGTCTGGACCACCTGGGCCCTGCTGCCCCGGATGTTCTCGAAATACGCCGCGCTCGGCTGGCCGATCAAGGTCGGTTACTACGCGATTCTGGTCGGCGGCAGCGTGACGATCCTCGCCAAGATCGGCAAATACGCACTGCGGGGATCGCGCCAATGGAACTGATCGCCGGCGGGATCGCCTTCTGCGTCCTGTTTTCGCTGGCAATCCTCGGCGTTCCGCTGGCGGCGGCCATGGGGCTGGCCGGCCTGGCCGGGATGCTGACGGCCGGCATCCCGTTGCTCGGGTCGCCCATCGCCGTCATGGGCGTGCTCGGCAACTTCGCCTGGCTGGCGCTGCCCCTGTTCATCATTTTCGGCGGCCTGCTCTCCGACATCGGTGTGGCCCGGGGCGTGGTCTGGTTCGGCGAGGTGATCGGCCGCCGGGTCCGGGGCGGCACCTCCCAGGTCCTGATCGTCTCCTCGTTGTTCATGGGCGGCATGACCGGCTCGACCCTGGCCGAGGCCGGGATGCTCAGCACCATGTTCCGGGACGAGATGGAACGGCTGGGATACGCCAGGGGCTACCTGGCCGGGCTGATTTCCTGCGCCGGGCTGATCGGCGCGCTGATCCCGCCGAGCAACGTGCTGCTGATCCTCGGCCTCGCCGGCGAAATCTCGATCCTGCGGCTGTGGATCGCCGGCATTGCGCCCGGTTTCATGGTCGCCATCGGGCTCATGGTCGTCGCGGCGTTCCTGCAGAGGCGGTACGAAGCCGCAAATGCCGACGCGCGCGCGGCGGCCGGCAGCTTTTCGGCAATCGGCCGCCGGCGCGGCGGCTCGCCGGCTGCGGCGCTGATGGGGCTGGCGATCCCGATCTTCATCCTCGGCGGCATGCGCTTCGGCGTATTCTCACCGGTCGAGGCCGGCGCTGCGGGCATCGTTCTGGGGCTTGTCCTGGCCGTAACGATATTTCGGGCGAACACGACGGTTGGCACCCTGGTCGATTCCTTCAGCCGCAACCTGTTGAGTTCCATGAGCTACCTGTTCCTGGTGGCGGGCGCGGCGGTGTTCGGCGTGCTGATCGTGCGTCTCAACCTGGCGGATGTCGTGGAGCAGTTCTTCGCGGCCGGCGCCTTTACGCAGACCGAATTTCTGCTTCTGAATTTCGCGATCTTCTTCGTGATGGGCTTTTTTATCGAGGCCGTGCCGATCATGCTGATCTTCATGCCCCTGATGCTGCCGGCAGCGCGCAGCCTCGGCATCGACCCGATCCACTACGGGGTGAGCTTCAGCATGATCATTCTGCTGGCGAACCTCACGCCGCCGGTCGGCGTCCAGACCCTGTTCGCTTGCCGTTTGCTCGACACCACCGTTTACGAATGGTGGAAGCACGGCAAATATTTCTTCTTCGTGATCCTGGTCGTCACCTTCGTCGTCATGTTCGTGCCGGAAATCCCGCTCTGGCTGACCGACGTGATCATGGGCTGAGCCGGCGCCGCCGCTCCGGAATTACGGAAATTCGGTCACGAGCCACAGCCAGAGCGGCAGGGTGACGATGCTGACCACGGTCTGCGCCGCGATCATGGCGGCCGTCGTCTTGGCGTCGCCGCGCAATTGCCGGGCGAAGGCATAGGTCGATACCGAACAGGGCACCGCAGCGTGGATCAGCAGGGCCGTGGCGTAGGTGCCCTCGATCTCCAGGCTGTACAGGCCGATCAGCACGAAGCCGGGCAGCAGCAGCAGTTTGACCGCCATGGAGGCCAGAACCGCGCGCCCGCTGCCCGCCGCGGCGTCGAAGGCGAGGCCGGCGCCGACCGCCAGCAGCCCGAGCGGCAGCGCGGCCCGCCCGAGAATCTGCAGGATATTGTCCGCCGGGCCCGGAATGCCGGTATCGGCGAGATTGATCGCAAGCCCGAGCGCGACGGCGATCAGGATCGGATTGAGCAGGATCTGCCGCACAATCAGGCCCAAGGCGTTCGGCGCCGCGCCCTTTCCGCCGCCCGCACGCGCCCCGCTTGTTCGAACGAGGGCGATCACGCTGATCAGGTTGGTCAGCGGCACGAAGGCGATCAGGGAAAGCGCGAAGGCCGAAAGGCCGACATCGTCGAACAGGGCCACGACGATCGCCAGCACCGGATAGTTGTTGCCGCGCAGGCTGCATTGCACGAGCGCTCCGTAGGCGCCCGGCTTGGGTGCGACGGCGCGGCGGGCCGCGTGCATCAGCACGACCGCCGCCAGAACGCCGGCGCCGACCGCCAGCACCGCGTCGCCGACCGGCAATTCGTCCAGGTTGGCTCCCGACAGCCCGCTCACCAGCAGGCAGGGCAGCAGGATGAAATAGGTCAGCCGGTCGATGCCGGACCAGAAGGCATCGGGCGCGAACTCCGCCCGGCGCAGGGCCCAGCCCAGCAGGATCAGGGCAACGACGGGGGCGATGGCTGCGAGAGTATCGGACAAGAGGAGTTCCGCCGCTGTGCCTTCAGGCCGTGGAATGCGGCGGCGGTTCCTGCGGCGCCCCGGCCTTCAGCGCATCCAGCGCCCCCTGGAGAATCCAGGCCGCTGCCGCCTTGTCCACCACCTCTGCCCGGCGCTTGCGGGTCATGTCCGCCTCGCCGATCAGCAGCCGCTCGACCGCCACGGTCGACAGCCGCTCGTCCCAGAAGGCGTAGGGAAGTGCCATAGTGCGGTCCAGGTTGCGCGCGAACTGCCGGACGGACTGGCAGCGCGGCCCTTCGGCGCCGTCCATGTTGACCGGCAGTCCGAAGATCAGGGCGGCGGCCGAGCGCCCGGCGACCTGCGCCGCAATCGCCGCTGCGTCGCGGGTGAATTTCTTGCGGTGCACCGTAATCAGCGGCGAGGCGATGGTGCGGGTACGGTCCGAGATGGCAAGACCGACGGTTCTGGCGCCAACATCGAGGCCCATCGCCGGCGCACCGGGCGGCAGGAGTTCCGGCAGGGCATAAAGGTCGATTTCCGGCATCGGGCAGTCGGACAGCGGCTGGAGGCGGCAAGCAGCGATGGGCCGGACACTAGCCCGGATTTCTCACCGTTGTCATTGTCTGCGCAGGACGGCTGCCGGTATCGTGCCGGTCTCGGGCCTGCCGGGCCGGTCTCAGTCGGCCGCCGATTTCCGGGTCGCGTCCACGGTCAGGCGCAGATTGTCCATCAGGACTCCCCACTTGAAGCGTCCCAGCGCCTCGACCATAGCGGACTGGGCCTGCTTCCACAGGGGCAGTGCGGCGTAGAGTGTCTCCAGGCCCTGCCGGGTCGCGCTCACCATGCGCGCGCGCCGGTCGGTGCCCGATTCCACCTGCACCAGCCCGGCGCGCTCCAGCGGCTGAAGGTTGCGGGTCAGCGTCGTACGGTCCATGACCAGAGTCTCGGCCAGCCGGCTCATCGGAATCGGCCCCAACGAGGCTGCAGCCGCCAGCACCGGGAGCTGGGTAATCTTGACGCCGGTCGGCTCCAGCACCTGCTCGTAATGCTGGGTGACGACACGCGTTGCCTGGCGCAGATTCTGGCAGGTGCAACTGGATAGCAGTTCCAACGCCGTTCGGTCGATGGATCCGTCCGGCATGACGGCCTCCTCTAGGTTGACTTTTTGCGCTGCAAAAGAAGAATTGTGCATTGCAATATACCCATTCCGCTGGTCAGCACAAGGGCCGTTTCAGGAGGGCAGAGAGGCGATAAGGGCTCTTTCAGGTTCGGATCCCGTGCGCTCCCCTTCAGGAGCCGGCCGGATCCAGGCCATCCGCCGCGCCGGCGGGGCCACCGCCGTCAGGCCAGCGTCTTGATACGGGCGTTCAGGCGGCTGATGCGCCGCGAAGCGGTATTCCGGTGAAGGATACCCTTGGTTACACCGCGCATGATCTCGGGTTGCGCGGTCTTCAGGGCGTCGCGGGCGGCGTCGCGGTCGCCGGCGGCTATCGCAAGCTCCACGTTCTTCAGGAAGCCGCGCACCCGGCTGCGCCGGGCGGTATTGACCTGCGCCTTCGCGCCATTGCGGCGGATGCGCTTCTTGGCCGATTTGTGATGGGCCATCTCGTCTCTTCGGTCCGGAATTGTCGATCGTCGACATGAATCGCGCGCCAGACCGACAGTTGGCGCGCAGGCACGGGGGTAATAAGGGGCATGAGGGCGAAACGTCAAGAGCGGTTGCACCGTTCCCAATGGCCGCATTCCACCGGTCTGCACGGGATCGCAGCGCCGGAATTCGGGACCGCAGGCAACCGGGCCCGGACCGGCCCGATGGCCGCCCCAACAGCCACCACGCCGGGCACACTCCCGGCATGAGCACAAAAACAGTTATTTTTTAGAGACTTAGTCTTGACCTTGCCCAACCTCTTTGGCAATCTTCTCGCCCGGTTGGGGACAGTGCGCCGGCAATGTTCGGGGTGGTTCGCGACCGTTCCGGAACTCGGTTGTCGCATTTGGGAGCGCCCGCACTTGCCATGACGAAGTCGGAACTGATCGCACGGCTGGCCGAACGGCATCCGGATCTGAAGGCGAAGGTCTTCGAACGCATCGTGACGACTGTGTTCGACGAAATCTCCGATGCACTGGAACGGGGCGACCGCGTGGAATTGCGCGGTTTCGGCGCTTTCTCGGTCAAGGATCGCGCGCCGCGTACCGGGCGCAATCCGCGCACCGGCGCAACCGTCCATGTCGACCGGAAGCGCGTGCCCTATTTCAAGACCGGCAAGGAACTGCGCGAGCGGCTGAACCCTGACCGGACGGGTTGACCGGACGGCGGCAGGGCGGCGCATCGCTCCGGGCCGATTTGTACCGGCAGGGCGCCATCCCCATATTTGCGGCGCGCCGCCGCGGCCCGGCCTCGCAGGAGCACCGGCATGAAACTCATCGGTTGGATCGTCCTCGGACTGGTCGGCATCGCCTTCGTCGCCTTCGCCACCCACAACTATCATTTCGTCGAGGTGAACCCGTGGCCGGCGCCGCTGATCCTGTCGTTGCCGGTCTACAGCCTGGTCTTCGGCGGCATCGTGCTCGGATTTCTCGGCGGCGCGCTGGTCGCCTGGATGGGCGGCGGAAAGGGCCGGCGCAAGACGCGCGAAATCCGGCGCGCCGCCCGGAAACTGGAACGTCAGGTCGAGGCAGGCGGCGGCGTGCCGGCCGTTCGCGCGGGCTGACCGCGGCCTGGATACCGGGCCGGCCGATGCCGAGGCGGGGTCGGCGTGCAACACAGTGAGGGGTTATGAGCTGGCTGGAAAACCTTCGCCCGAAAATCCGCGCCCTGGTCACGCGCGATGTGCCTGAAAATCTCTGGGTGAAATGCGCCGCTTGCGACCAGATGATTTTCCATCGCGAGTTGGACGCCAACCTGAAGGTCTGCCCGCATTGCGGCCATCATATGCGCATCGCGGTGCGCGAACGGCTGGCCGCCCTGTTCGACGAGGGTGCGTTCCAGGAGATCGAGCCGCCGAGGGCCGTCGTCGACCCGCTGAAGTTCCGCGACCGCAAGCGCTATACCGAGCGCCTGCGCGACGCCCAGACCGTGGCCGGCACCAGGGAAACCGGCGGCGATGCAGCCATCGTCGCCCATGGCACGATGGGCGGGATGAGGGTCGTGGTCGCAGCCTTCGACTTTTCCTTCATGGGCGGCTCGATGGGCATTGCGGTCGGCGAAGCGTTCGTTGCCGCCGCCCGCCTCGCCGTCCTGCAACAGGCGCCGCTCATCGCCATACCGGCCTCGGGCGGCGCGCGGATGCAGGAAGGCATCCTCTCGCTGATGCAGATGCCGCGCACCGTCGTCGCGGTGCAGGAGGTGCGCGAAGCGCGCCTGCCCTTCATCTCCCTGATGACGGATCCGACGACCGGCGGCGTATCCGCTTCTTTCGCCATGCTGGGCGACATCGCGATCGCCGAACCGGGGGCGACGATCGGCTTCGCCGGCAAGCGGGTGATTGAGGACACGATCCGCGAGAATCTGCCCGAAGGCTTCCAGAGCGCGGAATATCTCTACGAACACGGCATGGTGGACATGGTCGTGCCGCGCCAGGAGATGCGCGAGACGCTGATCCGAACCCTGCGCCATCTGATGCGGCCCAATCCGCCCGCCGATGTCGTGCCGCTGGATCCGGCAAAGCGGATCGCCGCCAGGCCGGAAAAGGTCGCGGCGCCGTTGGAACCGGTCTTGGCGGAGGCCGAGGATGCGGGGCCGCCGGACGAAACGGCCGATCCGCCTGCCCTGCCGGAGCCGGCAGAGCCGGTCGAGCCCGCCAGGGACTGACCGCGCCCCTTGTCCGCCGCAACCGTCGACCGGCTTCTGGAGCGGTTCACCGCCCTGCATCCGCGCGTCATCGACCTGTCGCTCGGCCGGATCGAGGCGCTGCTGGCGAAACTGGGCCGCCCCCAGGACAGGCTTCCCCCCGTCGTCCACGTCTCGGGTACGAACGGCAAGGGCTCCGTCCTTGCGTTCTGCCGCGCCGCCTTCGAGGCCGCCGGCCTGACGGTCCACCAGTATGTCTCGCCCCATCTGGTGCGGTTCAACGAACGGATTGCCCTCGAAGGCCGGCCAGTCGGCGATGCCGCGCTGGTCGAAGTCCTCGAAGCGGCCGACCGCGCCAACGACGGCGCGCCGATCACCTTCTTCGAGATCACGACGGCGGCGGCATTCAAGGCGTTCGCCGATACGCCTGCGGATGTCCTGCTGCTCGAGACCGGTCTCGGCGGACGGCTCGATGCGACCAATGTCGTCGAACGGCCCGCAGCGACGGGCATCGTCTCCATCGGCCTGGACCATCAGGGCTATCTCGGCGATACGATCGCGGCGATCGCAGCGGAAAAGGCCGGAATCCTGCGGCCGGACATCCCGGCGGTCGTCGGCAAGCTGCCGCCGGAGGCCATGACCGTCGTCGAACGCGCCGCCATCGAAGCCGGCGCGCCGCTGCTCATCGGCGGTGACCGGTGGGATTTCGAATCCGCGGCCTGCACTTCGAGCGAAACCGAATGGTCCTATGCCGCCCCGGACCGGTCGTGCCGTCTGCCCGTTCCGGCGCTCGCCGGCGCGCACCAGACGGCGAACGCCGCCTTCGCCATAACCCTTGCCGACGCCGCCGGCATCGCGCCGCTCGACGACCGGCACTGGGCGCAGGCCATGCGGTCGGTTGTCTGGCCCGGCCGGCTTCAACGCCTTGAGGCCGGCGCCCTTACGGCCCCGCTACGGCCCGGTCAGCAGCTATGGGTCGATGGCGCGCACAATCCGGCGGCCGCGCAGGCGCTCGCCGGATGGGTACGGGCGCAGGATTGCCCGGTCCATGCCGTGCTGGGCCTGCTGGAAACCAAGGATCCGGCAGGAGTCCTGGAGGCGCTGGCGCCGGCCTGCGCGTCGTTCTCGGCCGTGCCGATTCCGGGCCACCGCTGCTTTCCGGCGGGCGGACTCGCTTCGGCGGCGCGCGCCGGCGGCGCCGCCGAAGCGGTTGCCGCAAAGAATCTTGGACACGCGCTCGACCTGACGGCGGCGCGGGCCGCCGAAGGCGACATTATCCTGATCTGCGGATCGCTCTACCTGATCGGGCAGGCGCTGTCGGAAAACTAGGCGCCGGCTATGCGCCGTCGGCCAGAACGCTGTCGACCCATTCGTAGAGCTTGCTCTTCGGCAGCGCGCCGACCTTGGTGGCCGCAAGCTCGCCGCCCTTGAACAGCATCAGGGTGGGAATGCCGCGGACGTTGTAGCGCTGCGGGACCGACGGGTTCTCGTCGATATTCAGCTTGGCGATCGTAAGCTGCCCGTCCTTGTCGGCCGCCATGTCCTGCAGCGCCGGTGCGATCTGTTTGCAGGGGCCGCACCACTCCGCCCAGAAATCCACCAGAACCGGCGTGGACGATTGCAGGACATCGGTGTCGAAAGAAGAATCGGTCACGTTGTTCAAGGCCATGCTTACTCCGTTTTCCCTGATTGCCGGCACTGCCGCGGCGCCGGTCTTGCGGTGCGGCGCAGACCCCGGATCGCGGTCCGGAACCGGTCTGAGATTTAGGAAGGCGGCGCGGACAAATCAAGCGGATGTAGCTCCGCCCGGATGCCCTCCGGCAGCCTCGGGCGCATGGGGATCGAGCTGCGAATCGTCCAGCCGCATCAGCCGCGGCGCCGCGGTCCAGAGCAGGAAACAGTCCACCCGGCGCGCGGGATAGAGGCGCCGCAAGAGCGCGCGATAAGCGGCCATCTGGCGCAGATAGACCGGCGGCGTGGCTGCGGCCTCGTCCGGCGGCGGGCGGTTGGTCTTGTAGTCGACGACGGATACGGTTTGGGCACCGACGGCGAGCCGGTCGATCTGGCCGGAAATGACGGCCCCGCCGACAACGCCGGTGACCGGCGCTTCGGCCATCGACCCGGGGCCGAACAGCGCCCGGGCCTCCGGCAGGTCGAGCACGGCACGGATTTCCGCGGCGATTTCCCGTTGCTCGGCTTCGCTCAGTTCATGGCCGGGGCGGGCGAGATACTGGGCCGCCGCCCGGTCGCGCCGGTCTTCCGGCACGTCGGGAAGATACTGCAGCAGCCGGTGGATCAGGGCGCCGCGCCGGAACCGGTCCGCGCCCGCGTCGAACGGGCCGAAAACCGGCGGCTCGTCCTCCACCGGGCGCGACGGGGCCAGCGGCCGCGGCGGTATTGCTTCCGGCGGCGGCGGGGCGAGCAGAGCCGCCAGCATCGCCGGGTCGTGCGCCGGCCGGTCCACGGCGGTCCCGGCGGGTTGACGCGGCGGCTCGTCCGCCGGTGCAAGGCTGCCATAGCGCAGGACCGGTTCGTCCCATCGCTCATGCTCGACTTCGACCGTGCCTTCGAGCCGGCGCAGGCCGCGCTCGACCAGCGTGTGCCAGCAATCGTCGTCGATCTTTCTCGGCCCGCGGCTGCCGCAGACCAGCAGCGCGTCCTGCGCCCGGGTCATGGCGACGTAGAGCAGCCGGTTGTATTCCTCGCGCCGGGCTTCCTTGGCATCGTCTTTGAAACCCGCGGACCGGGCGTCTGCATCTGCATCCGACGGCGCGATCAGCGGCAGACCGTTGCCCGTCCCTTCAGCGCCGCCGCCGGGTTCCGCCGACCAGATCAGCTTGTCGGCGGTTCTCGGCACACGGGCCGTATCCGGCAGGATAACGATGGGCGCCTGTAGCCCCTTGGCGCCGTGCACGGTCAAGATGCGCACGGCGTCCGGCACGCTTTCCATGTCCCGCTTGGTCTCGACCTCGCGCCGGCGCAGCCATTGCAGGAATTCCTGCAGCGAGGGCGGATGATCCTGCTGGTAGGCCAGCGCAAGGTTGAGCAGTTCTTCCAGCGGCTCGATGGCATCGGGACCGAGCCGGCCCCAGAAGCGTTCACGCCCGGTCGGCGCCGCCGCCCCGGTCAGGATCGCCTTGAGCAGTTCGTAAGGCGGCGTGTAGTCGACGATCGCGAGCAGACCGGCAAGCGCGGCAGCGGCCGATCTCGACGCCGGATCGTCGGCCGCTTGCAGTCGCGACCACAGGCTGGCTTCGCCGCGGCCGTGGGCAAGTTCGAACAAGCGCTCCTCGCCGAAGCCGAACAGCGGGCCTTTCAGGATAGTCGCCAGGGTCAGGTCGTCGTCCGGGAGCAGCAGGAAATCGGCGACCGCCAGCACGTCCATGACCGCCAGCTGCTCGATCAGCACCATGCGGTCGGTGCCGGCGACCTCGACGCCGGCGTCCTTCAGCGCCCGGATCAGGGCTTCGACCAGCGCGTCGCGCCGGCGCACCAGGATCATGATATCGCCGGCCCGCGGCACGCGCTGCATCGGCGCGTCGCCGGAGCGGTCCCAGACGACGCCGGCCGACCCGTCCAGCCAGGTGCGCACCTGCCGGGCGATCCGGCTCGCCAGTTCTTCGGTCGGCGACGCGGTTTCGCTGTCGATCTCCGGCGGCGTCCACGGTTCGGGCGCAACCGGGTCCGCCGGGGCGATGACCGGCCACAGTTCGACCATGCCGCCCTGGCCCCGGCGCCAGGCGGTATGGCGGAGCGTCGCGCCGTCGGCGACAACACCGTCCCGCGCCGCGCCTTCGGCGAAGCTGCTGTCCACCGCGTCCAGCACCTGCTGGACCGAGCGGAAGGACACGTCGAGATCGACCGGCGACCAGTCTTCCTTCGCGTCCTGCACCTGTGTCCGGAAATTTTCCCGGACGCGGCCGAACACCACCGGGTCGGCGCCCTGGAAGCTGAAAATCGATTGCTTGATGTCGCCGACCGCGAACACGGTGCGCGGCGGCCCGGGCAGGCCGTCGTCGGCCGGGGCGCGCTCGACCCCTTTGCCGGCGAAGAACTCCTGCGCGATCGCCTCGACCAGGCGCCATTGCTGCGGGCTGGTATCCTGCGCCTCGTCGACCAGGATATGGTCGATGCCGCCGTCCAGCTTGTAGAGCACCCACTCAGTTGCCGCCTTGCGGGTCAGCAGGTCCTCGGCCTGCAGGATCAGGTCGTCGAAGTCCAGCACCGCACGCCCGCGCTTCTCCGCCTCGTATCCCTGATGGACGTCCGCGCCGAGCCGCGCCAGCGCCGCGCTGCGCGCGACGGTCCGCAGGCCTTTCTTGCGATCGTACAGGGCGGCGAGCCGTGCCGCCTCCCGGCCCATGATGTCGAGGATGTCCGGCATCCGCCCGACGACACCCTTCGTCGCCATCTGACTGCGGATCGTGTGCGTCGCGGTGAGAAACGCCCCGGCATACTCGTCGAGTCCGGCCGGCCGCGCCGCATCTTCGGCGGCCAGCCATCCGGCTATCTGCGCGGCCTTCCCGGCATCCGTCTTGCCGCCGCCTTCCAGCGCCTGCGCCGCGCGCGTGAGCCCGTCGCGGTCGAACTGCCCTTCGGCGCCGGCCTCGGCGTCAAGCGCCGATTCGGTAGCCCCGATTTCAAAGCCGGCATCCCTGTACAGCTGTGCGATGCCCGCCGAAACTGCCGCGTCGTCCCTCAGAAGATCGCGCAGCCGGCCGCGCTCGCGCAGGAATTCGCCAAGCAAAGCGGTGAGGTCGTCCGGCCCGCCGAGCGGGGTGAGCAACGCGAGTTCGTCGGCGAACGGCCCGCGGCCCGGTTCGGCATCGGCCAGCACCCGGTTGCGCACCCTGTCGAGCAATGCCCGCTGATCGCCCTCTTCGATGACCTGGAAGTGTGGCGGCACCCCGGCCTCGAGCGGAAAGCGTTTCAGCAGGGCCTGGCAGAAGGCGTGGATCGTCTGGATGCGCATCCCGCCCGGCACGTCGAGGCAAGTCGCGAACAGGGTGCGGGCGCGCGCCGTTTCGGCCTTGACCGGCGCCCTGCCGGTTATCTCCTTCAGGTCCCGGCGCAGCGCGGCGCTGTCCATCAACGCCCATTGGCCGAGCCGGGCCGCGATCCGGTGGGTCATCTCCGCAGCGGCCGCCTTGGTGAAGGTCAGGCACAGGATGCGCGCCGGGGCGGCGCCGTTCAGCAGCAGCCGCAGGACGCGCCGGGTCAGCACATAGGTCTTGCCGGTCCCCGCGCTGGCGCCGACCCAGGAAGAGACATCGGGTTTCGAAGCCCTGCCCTGGGCGCGTTCGGCGACCCGCTTGGGATCCTGCGCTAATTTCGGACGCCGCGCCGCGGTCACGAGTCCGCCTCCGCCAGCGCCCATTCCCGGATGCGCGCCAGATGTTCGTAATCGTTATAGGCCAGGGCCCAGGCGCTCGCGGGCCTTGCAGCATAGGCCCGGCCCGGATCGTCATAGGCCGCGACGAGGCGGGCCAGCCCGGCGTCCGCGGCCGCGATCAGGCCGGCCGCCGGTTTCTTGCCCGCATCGCGGATTTCCAGGGGCTTCCGGCCCCCGCTGAGTTGCCAGTAAGTCAGCGCCGCAACCTCGTCGACCGCTGGCAGACCCTCGAAACCGCCGCGTTGCAGGATCAGCCCCTCCAGCGCCAGTTGCGGGTTGAAGCCCGAATCGACATCGGCCTTTTTCGGCAGACCGCCGGTCTTGTAATCGAGGATTTCTGCTACGCCGCCGCGTTTCAGGTCGATACGGTCGGCCTTGCCGGTGAGACGGAACGGCCCGGCCGGCCCCGGAATTTCGATCCGGCCGGAAACCTCGACATGTGAGCTCCGGATCGCCGGCCGCCGGGCGGCTTCCTCGGCCACGAAGGCTTCCGCCGCCCGTTCGAAGCGCGGCCACCAGATCGCCGCGACGCCGGGCGCATGGGCGAGGTCCATGAACCGCGCGCGGCCCAGAGCCTTCAGCTTGGATTGCGCGTCGGGCGGCAGCGGTCCGGCCGGAAAGTCCCGGACAAACGCCTCGAACACGTCGTGCAGGATGATGCCGCGGTCGAGCGCGCCCGCGTCGGCGTCGATGTCATCCAGCGGCGCGAGGCGCAGGATGTAGCGGGCATAGATGGTGTAGGGATCGCGCAGCCACTTCTCGATCTGCGTGACCGACAGTCTGCGCGGCCGGACTTCGACAGGCGGCCGGGGCATCGGCCGGGCGCAGCTTTGGACCCGCGCCGGCCGGTCGAGCTGCCGCGCCAACGCGACGAGGGCGGCGTCCCTGTCGCGGATGCGCGCAAGGGCCTCCGCCGCGAGCGCGCCTTCGAGCAGGGTGTCGAGCCGTTGCAGCCAGCGCGAGGCGACGGTCGGGCTGCCCTCGACCTTTTCGCTGCGCGTGACGATGACCTCGGGCGCGCAGAAGGCCTGGGCGAAATCGTGCGCCGAAAGGCCGGTGCGGCGCTCCGGTGTCGGCAGGCCGAACTGGTGGCGCATCGGCCGGCTCATCCACGGATCGACCGGCGCTTCGGGCGGCCATGTGCCCTCGTTCACGCCGCCCAGGATCGTGAGGTCGGCATGGTGAAGCCGGGCTTCGAGCGGGCCCTGGATGGCGAGCCGGGGATGGGCGCCGTAGCGCGGACGGACGACCCGGCCGCGCATGAGCGTGGCGAGTAGCGAGGCCCGATCGTGCAGGGAGGCCGGTGTCACGACGGCGCTTGCATCGGCCAGTTCGGCGATGAAGCCGGCCAGCGCCTCGCCCGCCTCTCCGGCCCACAGGCTGCGGCCTGCCGGATCCTCGGGAGTCGCCGCCAAGGCCGCGGCGACGGTGCACAGCGTGGCGAGATAGTCGGGCAGGTCGCGCGGCTCGTCGGTAAGCAGAGGGGCCAGATGACCGGCCAGCCGTTCGACCAGCGCTACGGCCTCGTCGCAGACCGCCGGACCCGGCCCGAACCGGTCGTCCCGCGCCGTGGCCAGCCGGCGGCGCAGCCCTTCGATCCCGGCCGCCGGCCGGGGGCCGCGCAGCGCGGAGCGTTCGAGGGCTCGGGCCTGCCGCCGCGTATTGGCCGCCGCTTGCCCGGCGGCGCACAAGGGGTGCTTGAGCAACGCGAGCAGGCCGGTCGGCGCGAGCCCGTCTTCGACCGCGCGGGCAAGCAGCAGCAGGAAGGCCGCCGGCGCGCTCGACGTCAGCGGCACGCCGGCGGAATCGTCGACTGCGATACCCCACCGTTTCATTTCCGCGGCGACCCGGCGGCCGAGTTCGCGGTCGGGCGTGACCAGCGTGGCGGTCTTGTCCGGCGTATCGAGGGCCTGCCGGAAAGCGAGCGCAATGACCCGCGCCTCCTCGCCCGGATCGCGGCAGACCACCAGGCTGAGATCCGGGCCCAGCGCCGCCGCCAGCGTGTCGCCGTCGAGTGGCCTGCGGGCCCAGGCTTCCGTCGTTTCGGCCGGGCGCAGGGCTTCGGCGACGAGGCGGACCCGTTCCGGCGGCGCGGCGCGGCGGGCGGCGCTATCCTCCGCTGCAGCCGGTTCCGGCCAGTCCTGCACGTCTTCCCGCCGGATTTCGAGCCGTTGCAGCAGCCGCGCCAGGCCGAACTGCGGATGGCCCTCGTCGGCCTCGACCGCCGACCAGCTCTCGTCATCGAGATGGCGGTCCAGCCCGGGCAGGACGACCTGGCCCTCCGGCAGCGCGGCCACCCGCGCCAGCAAGTCCGCCGTCGCCGGGATGCTGCCGGTCGAACCCGCGGCGATTACGGGGTGCTCCGGCGGCGTTTCCGACCAGCGCTCCTGCAACCGATCGAGCAGCAGGTTGCGCCGGGCCGCCGGATCGATAAGGCCGTCACCGGCCAGAATGGCGGGCCATGCCTCGGTGACGATCTTCAGGAAATCGAGCGTCTGCTGCCAGTGTGCGGACAATTCGGCCGGCGCAAGTTCGGCCAGCCGGTCGAAGGACAGCCGCTCCGTCTGCGCCTGGTCGAGCAATCGCGCCAGAGCCTGGGCCAGCAGCACGGCCTGCTCCGCCGATGCGTCCCGCTCCCGCCCGAGGATCAGCCGCGCGAGCAGCAGCTGCCGCTTCAGTTCCGCAATCGCGGGCGGCGCCTCGAACAGCGCCCCGTCCTCGGGCGGCAGATCCTCGCCGGCCGAAAGGGCGAGATCGTCCTCGTCGACATCGCCGATCGGGCGCATGCGCGGCAGCAGCAGCGGCGCGCCGCCGCTCAGCCGCAGAAAGGCCTCGCGCAGGGTGCGGCACGCCCGGCGGGTCGGCAGGAGGACCAGAACCGGCGCCAGGCCTTCGGGCGTGTCGCCGAAGCGGTCGAGCAGGCCGCGCGCCAGGGCGGTGACGAAATCCCGGTGGGGCGGGACGGTGTAGACGGTTACGGTGCGCCCGCCGCCGTTTGCCGTCGCCTTGCCCGGCCCGGTCATGCGCCGTCAGCCGCCGTTGAACAGGTCGGCCTGCATCGGCACCACAGCAGACTCCGGCCGCGCGACCTGGGCATAGAGCCGGCTGACGCGCTCGAAGCTGTCCGGCGTTCCGACATGAAACCAGGCGCCGTCGTGGCGGATGCCGAACAGGCGTTCGCGTTCGAGCGCGCGGTCGTAGACCCGGTTGAGCGAAAAGGCCCCCGGCGCCAGCCCGTCGAACAGGGCGGGACTGAGGATCTGGCTGCCGGTGAAGACGAAGGGTGCAATCTGCGCTTCGCCCCGGCGCTCCAGGCGTCCTTCGACATCCATGAAAAAGTCGCCGTCGCCGGCGTATCCTGCGGCGGCGACCGTCGGATGCAGCAGCAGCAGCGCATCCATACGCTCGGGATCCCAGGCATCGGCCAGGCGCCGCAGCGCCGGGGTCGGTCCGTCTTCCCACACCGTATCGCTGTTCAGTGCGAAGAAAGGCTCGGGCCCGAGCAGGCCGAGCGCGTTGAGCACGCCGCCGCCGGTATCGAGGATTTCGGCCTCGTGGCTGATGACGATCTCCGGCGCGGTGCGGCCCTTGAGCCGCCGTTCGATCTGCGCCGCCAGATGGTGGGTATTGACGACGGCCCGGGTCACGCCGGCTTCGGCGGCCTTGTCGAGGGTCCGGTCCAGCATGGTCCGGCCGGCGACCTCGATCAGCGGCTTGGGCACCGTCCCGGTAAACGGCCGCATGCGTTTGCCGAGGCCCGCGGCCAGCAGCATGGCGGTCCGCGGGGCGGTATCGGGGGCCGATTGGGGGGCCGTTTCGGAGGCCGGGACGGCGTGCGGCTCGGTCATGACTGCGTGCCGAAGTCCGGGACGATGCGCAGGGCCGGCGGGATCGCGTCGTCCAGCCACGCCTTGACGGGCGCCAGCGCCGGATGGGCGAGATCGGCCTCGAGCAGCCGCCAGACCCGCGGAATGTGCTGCAGGTAGACCGGCTTGCCGTCGCGCGCCATCAGCCGGGTGAAGATGCCGATGATCTTGCAGTTGCGCTGGGCCGAAAGCATTGCCGCCGCCGCCAGGAAATCCGCCCGGCCGAGGACCGGGAAGGCCGCCAGATAGCGCTCGACCATCGCCTCGCGCAATGCCGGGCGGATGTCGCGCCGGGCGTCGGCGACCAGCGATACCAGATCGTAGGCCGGCGATCCGATCAGCGCGTCCTGGAAATCGAGCAGGCCGCAGGCCGCGACGCCGGCGCGGCCCCGCAATTCCATCAGATTGTCGACATGGTAGTCGCGCAGCACGAGGGTCGGCGCCGCCGTGTCGGCGAGCGGATAGAGATCGCGCCAGACCGCCCGGTATTCCGCTGCGAACGCTGGCGGCGTCGGCGCGCCGGTAACCGCCGGCAGGAACCAGTCGATCAGCAGGGCGGCCTCGCGCTGGAGCGCCTCCGCATCGTAGGGCGGTACATCGACCGCCGCCGCATCGGCTTCGCGCTGCAGGGCGATCAGCGTATCGGTCGCCAGGGTGTAGAGCGCGCGTTCGTCCGCGCCCTGCGCAAGACGGCGGGTGAAGGTCGCGTCGCCGAAATCCTCGATGACGAGAAACCCCTCCGCTGCGTCTTCGGCATGGATTTCCGGCGCGCTGAACCCCATCGCCCTCAGGTGCCGCCCGACGCGCACGAAAGGCGCAACATCCTCCTGCGGCGGCGGCGCATCCATCAGCAGCGCCGGGGACGGCCCGCCGGCGAGGCGGAAATAGCGCCGGAAGGATGCGTCGCCGGACAGTGCGGTCATCTGCGCATCCCGCCAGTCTGTGCCGGCAAGGAAGGCCTGGCGCGCGCGCGCCCTGGCCCCGGCGCCCGCCTGGGCATCGGCCGCCGCGGCAGCGCCGCAGTCGAAGCCCGCCAGCCGGTCGAACAGCGGTTTCAGCCGACCAGGCGCAGCACCGCCGTCCTCGCCGGTGCGGTCTTCCACGCTTATGCGCCGCAACAACGGATCGCCGGTATGTTCCAAGCCGATGTCGATCCGCCGCGCCGGCAGCAGCTTTCCGGCGCGCTCCGGCCATTCGATCAGGCAGATGCCGCCGGCGAGCGCTTCCTCGAAGCCGATCTCCCGCAACTCCTCCGGAACCCCGATCCGGTACAGGTCGATATGCCAGATATTGGCGCCGCCGAACTCGTAGAGCTGGACCAGGGTGAAGGTCGGGCTCGGCACCTCTTCGACCGCCGCATCGTGCCGCGCCGCGAAGCAGCGGATGAAATGCCGGGCGAAGGCCGACTTGCCGGCGCCCAGCGGTCCGCGCAGGGCGATCGCATCGCCGCGCTGCGCACAGGCTGCGAGCGTCTGCGCCAATGCTTCCAGTTCCCGTTCGGAGACCGTCGCCGCACCCGCCGGTCCGCCGCTATCCGGGGGCGGACCGGATGGCGCCGCGCTGGCGGAGCGGATGGAAAGCCGGTCGTCGTTCACGGGACCGACGCTTACTGGAGCCGCCGCCTTCTGTCCAGTTGGCGGGTCCGGCCGGCGGTGCGCCGAACCGGGCCGGAGATCAGCCCGAGCAGCTGCCGCCGCCGAGAACGCAGAAGCGCGCGCAGTGCGGATGGTTGAGCGGCACCGCGCCCGCCGCCTCGCCCAGCGAATGCCCCATGACGAAGCGCTCGTCGTAGGGCAGCAGCGTGCAGGGCATCACAACCGGCCGGGCCTCGCCTTTACGTTTCACCACCATGCGCGACGAGGCGCACATCATCGCGCCCGGATCGACGCCGAGAAGGTCCCAGCAGGCCGTGGTGATTTCCGGCACGTCCAGGGTTTCGTCCAATTCCGGAAACAGGATCAGCGCGGCCGGGTCGCCGGCGTCGATCCGGATGCCTTCCTTGGCGAACAGCCGGGCGAAACCGGCGCGCAGCTCCGCCTCGCTCTCCTGCCACACCGTCCGGCCGGCGGCGGCGACGGCGAAGCCGTTGTCCGACAGGAACCTGAGGCCCAGGACCATCGGCTCCCACGAGCGCGGGCCGCGTTCAAGCTGGTGCAGGGCTTCCGCGTAATGGTCGATCGAGACGCGCAGCGCCAGCCGGTCTCCGAAGCGTTTGCGCAGAGCGAGGAGCGCCTCCGCATGGCGCATCATCGGCCGCATGGCGTTGGTCAGGACCAGCGCCTCGTGGCCCGCAGCGAGGATGCGCTCCAGGATGTCGGCGATCTCCGGGTTCATGAAAGGCTCGCCGCCGGTCAGGCCGACCGTGCGCACCGGCAGGCCGCCGCGCGCGATCTCGTCGAGATAGCCGCCGACCTCTTCGGCCGTGAGGTAGCTCAGCCGGTCGTTGGCCGGGCTCGATTCGATGTAGCAATTGGTGCAGGCGAGGTTGCACAGCGTCCCGGTGTTGAACCACAGGGCCTCCAGCGCCCGCAGGCCGACGCCCGCGCGCGCCTGCCCGTCCGCCGTGACGTGCGGATCGCGGAATTTCGCCGTGTCGAGAAAGGGGCGCTCCTGATGGAGCGCCGGGGCTGCGGGGGTCATGCTTTACCATATAGGTGGCGAAGCGGCCGGTCACAGCCCCTCCTCGGCCTCGCCGATCAAAAAGCCGTCATTTCCGGGGCGGGACGGCCGCACCCCCGTCTTGCCCGCGGGCTGTGCGGCGGGTAAACAGGTCGGGTGCGGGCCGGGCATCCGCGCAGCGTGGGAACCCGGCCGGTGACGCGATTTTGCGCGGGTGTAGCTCAGTCGGTAGAGCACGAGCTTCCCAAGCTCGGGGTCGCGGGTTCGAATCCCGTCGCCCGCTCCAGACGAAAGGACAGGAGGCTCGCGGTGTGTGACCGCGGGACGATTGGGAATGGAACTGACAGGCGCATTGAAATTCCGCGCCCTGGCCGTGGCGGCGATGGCGCTTGCCGCCATAGCCCTGGCGGACAGGGCAGCGTTCGCGGCGGAGAAGCTCTCGCCGCTCGGCGTCTGGCTCGGGATCAGCGACTCGGGCGAAAAGGGCCACGTCAAGATCTACGAATGCGGCGACAAGCTGTGCGGCAAGCTGGTCTGGAGCAGCAAGCCGGAATCGCTCGATCTCAACAATCCGGACGAATCCAAGCGCGACAAGATCCTGATCGGCCAGGACATTCTCGTCGGCCTGGAGCCGGACGGCGAGAATTTCTGGGACGGCGGCCGGCTGTACGACGCGACCACGGGCAAGACATGGAACTGCAACATCACGGTCCTGCCCGGCAACGACAAGCTGAAAATCCGCGGCTACTGGGGCATCTCGCTGTTCGGCCAGTCGCGGGTCTGGGACCGGGTCAAACAGGAATAGCCGCGGCATGAACCGGCGCGCGGCTGCAACGGTCCCGGCGAGGGCCCCATAGGCGATCGCCCGACCGTCGCCGTGCTCAGCGCCGGCGATATGGGCCATGCGGTCGGTCGCGTGGCGCGCGACCGGGGCTGCCGGGTCGTCACCAGCCTCGCCGGGCGGAGCGACCGCACCCGCGCGCTCGCCGCCGAAGCCGGCATCGCGGACGGCGGCGATCTTGCAGCGGTCGTCGAGGCCGCCGACGTGATCCTCTCGATCCTGCCGCCGGCCGAGGCGCCGATACTGGCGCGCGCCGTGGCGGCCTGCCCGGTTTCCCCGAAGGAACGCCTCTACGTCGATTGCAACGCGGTCGCGCCGGCGACGACGCTGGCGATCGGCCGGACCGTGACCGAGGCCGGATTTGCCTTCGTGGACGGCGGTATCGTCGGCCCGCCGCCGCTCTCCGCACCGCCGACGCGCCTCTATGTCAGCGGCCCCGAGGCCGCGCGCCTCGCCTTCCTCGAGGACGAACGGCTGACCGTGCGCGACCTGGGGCCGGAGCCGGGCCGGGCCTCGGCGGTCAAGATGTGCTACGCCGCGCTGACCAAGGGCAGCTGGACCCTGTTCGCCGCGCTTTCGACCGCCGCCCACCGGCTCGGCGTCGCCGAAGCGCTCGACAGGGAGTTCGCCGAGAGCCAGGCCGCTGTGCGCGAGCGCCAGCACGCCATGCTGCCGCGATTGCCGCTGGACGCCGGACGCTGGATCGGCGAAATGGAGGAAATCGCCGCCACCTTCGACGCGGCCGGCCTGCCGGACGGGTTTCACCGCGCCGCCGCCGAGATGTTCCGCCTGCTCGACGGCACGCCCTTCGCCGCCGAATCGCGCCAGGACTGGGACCGGGACCGCACCCCCGAACAGACCGTCGCCGCGGTTTCGGACGTCATCGACAATCTCAAATCAGGCCCATGACCGAATCCTCCTCTGCCGATCCGCTTCATGTCGATATCTGCGTGATCGGCGCCGGCGCCGCCGGCCTGTCGGTCGCCGCCGGCTGCGCCCAGCTCGGCGCCCGCACCGTGCTGATCGAGCGCGGCGCGATGGGCGGCGACTGCCTCAACACCGGCTGTGTGCCGTCAAAAGCGATGCTGGCGGCCGGCCACGCCGCGGAGATCGTGCGCACCGCCGGGCGCTTCGGCGTTACGGCATCTGGGCCGGAAATCGACTTCGCGGCGGTCCACCGTCATGTTCACGGCGTCATCGCCAGTATCGCGCCGATCGATTCGGTCGAGCGTTTCCGGGCGCTGGGCGTCAACGTCATCCAGGGTTCGGCCCGCTTCACCGGGCCTGACGCGCTCGAGGTTGAGGGCCGGCGCATCACGGCGAAGCGCTTTGTCGTCGCCACCGGGTCGAAGGCCGTCGCGCCGCCGGTGCCGGGCCTGGCGGACGCGCCCTATCGCACCAACGAGACGATCTTCGACCTCACCGAATGTCCCGACCATCTGCTGGTCATGGGCGGCGGGCCGATCGGCTGCGAACTGGCGCAGGCCCATCGCCGGCTCGGCGCCCGGGTCACCGTGGTCGAGATGATGAGCATCCTGGGCCGGGACGATCCGGAAGCGGCCGATGTCGTGCGCCGGCAGTTGAAGGCGGAAGGCATCGAAATTTTGGAAGGCGCGCGCGCCGAGCGGGTCGAGGCGCAAAACGGCGGGATCGCCCTCACCGTGAGCCGCGACGGCGAAGAGACCGTGCTGACCGGATCGCACCTGCTGGTCGCCGCCGGCCGGGCGCCGGTGGTCGACGGGCTCGACCTGGAGAAGGCCGGGGTGACGGTCGGCCGCGCGGGCGTCGAAGTCGATGCCGGCCTGCGCACGTCCAACAAGCGCATCTTCGCGGCTGGCGACGTCGCCGGCGGGCCGCAGTTCACCCATATCGCGGGCTACCACGCCGGCGTGCTGGTGCGCCGCCTGCTGTTCCGCATGGGCTGGGCCAGGGTTGACTACCGGGCGCTGCCCTGGGTGACCTATACCGAGCCGGAGCTGGCCCAGGCCGGCCTGACCGAGGCCCAGGCCGCGGAACGCCACGGCCGGCTCTCCGTGTTGCGCTGGAGCTTCGCCGAGAACGACCGGGCCCAGGCCGAGCGCCGGACCGACGGGCATATGAAGGTGGTCGCGACGCCCAAGGGCAGGATCCTCGGCGCGACCATCGTCGGCGCCCATGCCGGCGAGCTGATCCATCCCTGGGTGCTGGCGATCCAGAACGATCTGAGCCTCGCCAGGATGTCCGGCTATATCGCGCCCTATCCGACACTGGGCGAGATCGGCAAGCGCACCGCGTCGAGCTACTACACGCCGAAGCTGTTCAGCGAGCGCACCCGCCGCATCGTCCGCCTGCTGCTGCGCCTGCCGTGAGGCGCCCCCTCGATACGCCCCGGACCAAGTCCGTGGCTACTCGGGATGAGGGTTATTGGATTGTTGGGCGCTTTCTTGAATTTATCCTCACCCTGAGTAGCCCCGGATGAATTACGGGGCGTATCGAAAGCCTGTCCTGAGCAAAGTCGGCGGGTCCTACCCCCCAAACGTCCCGACCGGCGCACCTTTGACGCCGGGGTCGAGCGCGAACAGGCCGCCGGCGAGCGGTTCGGCAGCGCGCGCGGCCTTGTCCATGCCTGCCGTGCCCGAGGTAACGACGAGGATATCGAGGCCCGGGCCGGCGAAGGCGCAGCTGGTCGGCCGGCTGACCGGCATGTCGACGATGCGGTCGACCGCCCCGCCGGGCGTGAAGCGGGCGATGCAGCCGCCGTCCCAGCGCGCGCTCCACAGGCAGCCGTCTTGTTGTCTCGCAGATTATTTGACCATGGGTTTCCCGGATTATTTCGCGCGACAGGCGTGCAGATTTCCCGGATTGTTCGGTCGGTTCGATGAAGCGCGGGCGGGGTGTCGGACGGTCGTCGG
>Ga0209022_1000818_pt1 | contig 36583 bp, 40 predicted proteins | sample PinacodermPK_FD_187300 | JGI IMG/M metagenome (GOLD analysis project Ga0209022, IMG submission 187300) | Host-associated microbial community of the marine sponge Aplysina aerophoba from Gulf of Piran - sponge pinacoderm, lysed by proteinase... | ecosystem: Host-associated > Porifera > Sponge >...
AAGAGTTTATTTCCCCTCATTCATAAGTCAATTACGACCTTTTCACTGACTAACAGTACAATTATTCCATGTATCAATTCTTTCACATATATCTTTTCAAATCCGAATGAACAATCATTTTACTTTGTTTATTAAAGGGTTTTAATTTGGGAGGTTGAGTGATACAATCACCCTCAGATATGAAGCTTGAATAGCTTGTTTTAGCCCTTATCCAACATCCCACTCTCGCTTGTAGCAATTTTCATGAATAAACTGTTTTGAAAGCAGCACCAAGCATTAAAGATTGTAGTAAATGGGATTATTGCTTTCCATAATGTTTACCCGCTGAGCTTATTTAATATTGTTGTGATGATAGCACGGAATTGCTGTTGTCTCAGCGTTTCAACAGTTTTTTTGTTTAAATCGTAAATCAGGGTGAGTTAGGTTAGAATATTTCTTGAAATAGTTGATGGTGGTTATTAGGTGCTGATGAGTAAAATAGTTATAGTACCATGCAAATTATTATGAAATTCTTCAAAGGCCTAATTCAGGTCCGGCCCAGATAATTGGGGTGAATTCTGAAGAAACCAATGATTGTGGTAGTGATTCAGTCATTATTTTTGGCGAATATATGAAGACGAAAACGACCACAATTGTCCAAAAAAACACTTGGATTGCCGCGATACCTGCATCAAACTTTCCAGCAGGTAAACAAAGGTAAGCATTTTCCACTTTTATGACTCTAGGAGGGGCCTAGCATGCGAACGCAACACTTAATTGATATTGCCAATTTGATGGCAAAGGAAGGCCGCATTGGAAGGCCCCGGCAGACTAGTCTCAATAGGGCTGTGAGTAATGCGTACTATGCGATGTTTCATGCACTTTGCCGTAATTGTGCTGATACCATAGTTGGAACGGCTGGTTCTAACCGAAGCATAGGGGCTTGGCAACAGGCCTATCGGTCAGTTGAGCACAATTTTGCGAAGAATCAATGTTCTAGGGATGAAATAAAAAGATTTCCTTCTGGCATCCAGGATTTTGCCGAAACTTTTGTGGTTACTCAACGTATTCGTCAATTAGCGGATTATGACCCCCAGTTTAGTATTCCCCGTTCCAACACCCAAATTGTAATTAGATCTGCACAAAAGGCTATCAATAAATTGGAAGGAACAGACCGCAAGGACCGATTAGCATTTGCCGTTTGGACAGTCTTGAAAAAGCGGGTGTAATTTAACATCAGGTTTGCAATGCTTCCATTGCTTTTGTGCTTCAATCAAGTTATTAAGGAATCAAGATCAAAACAGAAATTCCGATTTACCTAACTGACATTAACTAAAATCTGTTTGGTCAATTTGCGAGTGAAAAATGTCCCGCAGGTCCATTATAGATCAGAATAGCCGATTTGAGGATGTCACGCCCTAGAAGAGCGATCAATTTATTGTTCAGGGAAAACAACTTGGCACCCATACCTTCATTCACATTTATAGTAAGCGTCGGGCAGATTATTTTACCTGCGAAGGTCGGGACTTGTTGTTTAGCCCGGGAGGCAGATGCCATATTTGACAAGCCAACAATTGGAAGACCTGCCTTGTGGGCAACATCTAGGTCAAAGCATGTGTTACTAGCGCCGGTGTCAATTAGCGCATACCCTTTTATGGGTGACGGTGGGCTTTCATTACGGTCAATGTAGGCCCGCTGAGCATCGTCCGGAAGGGCAAGGGTTATTGGAATGATAGGCCCCACTTTAGCAAGTGTTTCAGGGTTAGGAATAAACTCACCTGCTTGGTTTTTGCCATCAGCTCGAAAATTCAGGATCGTCATGGTAACCCTAATGCCAAAACAGGAATAGTAATTGTGGGAGTATCCATCCCGGATAATCTAACCAAGAACGGTTCTTTACCGAAACGGCGTATTCCTTCGCCTACTGCTTGTTCCTTATTAGGAAAATTTCCAATCAGCTCGTTACCTTTGATAAGCAAGTAGCGGTCAGTGTATTCATGGAGAAACTTTTCCTTGTTTTGATTGTAAAATCCGAGTTCTTCAGTTAGCAGATCTTGTCCTGTTTCATTCATGATCTTGCCTCCAATTTCATGTACCTTGGTTGTCAGGTTATCAAATAAACCATACTATAACCGATTTATCTTATTTTGCTGAAGTTAATTATATACATTCGTAATCTAATTCCCTTGATTGTTATTCATCCTCGCATTCAAATTCATAGTCCTTAAACAGTATCCAAGCCAGTTTATCTGGGTGGTTGGTATGTGAACTTACTTTCCCATTCCCTTCATATACGGTTGGTAGTATTGATTGAGTTGTATGACCGGCCTTTCTGAATCATTTTGTTCTTTTTCATATTTAACTCATAATTTTATTCTGCTATTTACAATTCTATTATGGATAAAGATGAATTGAGTAATTAAGAGAAAAGGGCGGGATTGACGAATATTATTTGCCTTTTTGGATTGTGTTTCAGGGCGATATAACTAGAGATATTTGTAGAGTAAAAGAAGTTACTTGCTGGTTTGATGTATACAAAGACCATTTTTTCTTTTGGAGAGATACAAACACAACCGATGAATTGATTGAAAGTTTTGAATCAAAATTGAAACATTTATTAACTGAAAGTTAATCTGCCTCTAACCCCCAACCAACCCATTTTTTTCTTTTTCGTCTAGCAAACAACTCAATTCTTTTTTGTGTTGGAAACATTTTAACAATATTGTCCGCAACTTCATTCGGTTTAGAACTATGTATTGTTCGAGGTATGTTTAATAGTTGTTTGATATTTCTTGCACCTCTAGGTTTTGGTATCTTACCTCTTTTGAATAACAAACATAACTCGCAATATGACAGCGTATATTGCCCAGGGTTGTGATTCATTTTGTTCCAGACAAAAGCAACTGTCTTATAATCAAATCCCCATGCTTTACCAAGCTCTATTGCTTGAGCTAAATGTGGGTTTGTTGTCCACATAAATAAAAGGCTATCATCTTCAACGATTGAACAAACATCCAATGTTTTCATTTCACAAGTTTTAATTGTAGGGTATTCAAAAGCTGCTCCACTGATAAAAATATCCTTTTTCCAACCCTTATTCCCATTTATTGTTGCTGACCTGTCGTATTGCAATTTCCCGTTATAATGCCAAGGTGGGTCAGCATAAATTATTGAAAACCTTTTTTCAGGTAAAGGTGGATATAAATCTTTAAGAATATTTACTTTGGTCTTTTGTTTGGCTTTCTTATTATAAATTGAATATCCAGATTTGACAATTTCATCCATATTGTTCCTTTCTATTGAATGAACTCTTTACAAGTCAGTTGCTTGTTATTCATACTTAAAACCAAATCTGTTATTTGGTCAGTGGTATTGGCTTTTCTTTGCTTATCACCACCGATAAACTCACCTACATATCTGAGAAGTGTTATGGAACTCATCTTGAGATAAATGCCCTTTTTTCCCTTGAACATTGCCCAGTAGGAATCAATGCTACTGTTGAGGACATTATCCTCAGACGCACCCATACTGTGATTTACTGTTTTGTGGTTTCCTAATCCAGTATAGGACTTGTTTCTATCGGCAAAGATTTCAGTTCCTTCCTAGGTGGTTTACTTGACAAAACCTTGTAGTGTTCCTCCAGGTAACTACAACCACATTGGCAACAAGATTGTTGCTCCCTCGTTCTTTCATGTTAGCAACTGCAGTATTTTATATTAACTGGTGCTTGTTAGTTTCCTTGCCCTCTTCTAAACTTCATGAACTTCAACAATCCCCTTCAATTGGGAATCGTTGACCTCATAGGTTTACTAGAAATAACTTACACACGACCAAACTGACCCTCAATAATTTCCAGCTCTCCATGAAGTTTCATAGTTGCAATACCCTTGAGGTTTTTATGAACATAAAAATGACGATCTTGGTGATTTAAGTTGGACTTGTGCATTATTGTTCCTGCTTTAACTGAAAAGAATGGCTTTTTTACAATCCCTACAACGAAGGTTTTGTGATGGATGAGTAACATTTGTTGGAAAATTGAAAGTGCCAGAATAAGAAAAGTAAGCCCCTTCAGGCCATCGTTTCTTGTTAATCCATTCTCTTGATTTGTTTTGTTTAGGGAATATTATTGTAATTTTTATAAAGGAATTTCCTTTTGGGTAATACTTGCGAAGTGTTTTATGAGCCTTTTATAACATACCCTTTATTTTGGTAAAATCAAAAATTTATTCTTGTAATTTCGGTACAAAATTTGAGTAACATAATTCCAGTGAAATCATGTTGCTAATGAACCCCAGAGTTCAATTCTCATACTCCGACGGTAGTTTTTGGCGGTCACCAATATTGTTTCACACCGATAATAAAGGCAATTGTGACACCACTTATATATCCACCCAGATTTTAGCCGCTTGTTCTATTGGCCGGTTTTAGGTATTCGTTTGCCTTAGGTTTTACAGCAAGAGATATATCAGATTCAGAACCTCCAGGATATCTTCTTTCAGAGTCTTGGTATTTAAATTCACAAATATAGAATCCTGTGCCCTTGCATTGATTTAATTATTGTACTCTGGATTACACAATTACCTTTGCAAGCCGATGGCCAATACAGATGATGCCATCAACAGCCCCTCCACAGATAATCTAATTCTAAAAACTGAGAACTTTATCTTATCTCTGGTTCCACAACTTAATCCGATACTTCCTAGAACTGGACGAAGAACTCAAGAACAGGGTTTAATGCCAAAAAATATGGTGTTTCATCCAGAACTCTCATCATACTTCTTCAGCCACTTAAGGTCGACCTCCACCTTCAGCTTGTTGCTCTCTGTAAAGAGTGCCTTTTTCGATAAGGGAATTTTATACGCTCAATCTTCCTCGAGCAAAGTAATGAACCCCTCCCCAATCCTTGGTAAATTACAGAAATATTACTCTTCATTAAAACCTTAAGCCGTAAATTCGAAATGAATTTCCAATTTGATCTTACAGTTCAACCCGATATTGCTTTTCGATAAAGCTAAAATAGAACAAAAGATAAACTATCTTTTCAAATCAAAGGCCGAAAAAGGGTATTAAGGACAAACTTTTTCCCAGCATTTTAACGCTGCAGGAATACACTATTCAAAGCAATAACGACTATTGATTAAGCAATACCAGATTTATTGCCATTTAGTCATGCTTTGATTGTGGGATCTGGAATTCGCTTACCATCGTTTTTTGAAAAACAATGCAACCTTTCTCTTTCGACAGTAAAGTAAATTTCCTCTCCCTTTGAGGTGGTCGGAAGACGATTCATCTTGGCGATGAATTCAAGTTCAGAATCACCAATAAGATGGACAAGAACATATTCTCCTAGGTGTTCAACCAACTCAAGTCGACCAACAAAAAGTGCTTCACTCTTATTACATTCAACAAAATGCTCGGGACGGGCACCCCAGATATAGTCTTCGCTGGACTGAGCAAGAGTAGAATTCATGTGTTGTAGATCATGATTTGCAAAAAAGTTCATTTTGGGACTACCAATAAACTCAGCAACGAACTTATTTTGTGGACTATCGTATAAGTCAATTGGTTTCCCTTTTTGTTCAACAACACCATCTTTCAGCACCACAATCTGGTCGGCCAAGGTCATCGCCTCAACCTGATCATGTGTCACATAAATCATTGTTGTACCAAGCCGATTATGAAGCCGAGCAATTTCAAGCCGAGTTTGGACACGAAGGGCCGCATCAAGATTGGATAATGGTTCATCAAACAAAAAAACATCCGGTTCTCTGACAATCGCTCGTCCAATTGCCACGCGCTGGCGTTGCCCACCCGAAAGTGTACGAGGAGTACGTTTCAACAGGGGTGTGATTTTGAGAGTTTCGGCGACATGACGCACTTTTTTCTCAACTTCAGTTTTAGGTATACCGGACTGTTCAAGCGCAAAAGACATATTCTTGTACACCGACATATGCGGGTAAAGGGCATATGTTTGAAACACCATTGCAACTCCCCGATTGGAAGGGGCAACTTCGTTCACCTCATTTTTACCAATGTAGATTGAACCAGAACTGATTTCTTCTAATCCTGCGATCATTCTTAAAAGTGTGGATTTCCCGCAACCAGAGGGGCCAACAAACACGACAAATTCACCATCGGCAATGTCAAGATTTACATCATGAATCACCTGCAAATCACCAAAGAACTTCGACACTCCGTTTAAATTCAAGCCGGCCATTTCTTTTCCATCTCCTTGATAGCAGTAACCATATCAGGAACAAAGTCCTTATATTTTTCGGGTAATTCTCCCCATAACTGCGCTGATTGAGCGACCTCTTCTTCCTTTCCTTCAGCAAGGAGTGGCTGGAGTTGACCCCAGTACGGTTCGTGGTATGTAAAGGATATTTTTCCTTCAGCCCATCGACGCGAGAATACAATCCAGCTTGCAACACAGTTATAGCCATTGTATGGGGTAATACCGTGTTGGAGACACCCGGCTAAAGTTGGACGAATGTAAATCGACATTTTGGTATACCCATCCACACAAATTCTCTCAAGTTGGTCAGCAATTGCTTGATTTTTAAACCGTGCTGTAATGACATCCAGATAATGCGATTTATCAAAGGGTAACGATATGTCTAATCCGGGTAAAACTTCCTGATTTTCCCATGCATCAAAATGATTCCGAAGCATATCATCAGCCATCGCTTGGTCGAAGGTTTTGTAACCGGCCAGTGCTCCAAGGTAGGTCAAACCTGTATGACCGCCATTAAGTATCCTGATCTTCGCCTCCTCATATGGATTAGCATCAGGTACAATTTCGACACCAACATGGCCCAAATCAGGCATTGCTCCATTAAATGAATCTTCAATCACCCACTGGCAGAATTCTTCCGCATGGATGGGCTGTAAGTTTTGACCAGGAAACAGGGTTTGAATCTCGCCCTCTAAAGCTGGATTGGCTCGTGGTGTAATTCGATCGACCATTGAATTAGGAAACGCTACATTGTCAGAAACCCATTGTGCCAAAGCTAACTGCTTTGTTGCTTGGAGGTACGTATTCAAATTACGAGCAAGCATCGTTCCATTTTCACGAATGTTATCGCAACACAGGATAGATATTGGTGCATCAGTTTTCTCTGCACGTTGTGCCAAAGCGTTGGCAAGGAAACCATAGATTGTGGTACATTGACCCCCCTTAAGCTCGTGCACAATTGCACTATCATCAAGATTCAATGAATGATCACTATTTAAACTGTAACCGCTTTCAGTGATGGTGATTGTTACGGCTTGAACTTCAGGTAAACTAAACAAATTCTCAGCTTCACGAGGTCTTTCGGGCCAGTCGACATAACTTAAATGCGGTCGCACAAGGCGATAATTTTGCCTCCCATCAGGAGCAACCGTTTTTAATAAATAGCCGTTTTTAATTTCTGCAACGCGGGCGAATTTCTTGCTATCACCCCCCTTGAGATTGACAGCAGCAATACCGCAGTTGAGCACACCACTCTTTTCCATCAGATCGTCGAAATAGACCGCCTGATGAGCTCTATGAAACGCACCAAAGCCAAGGTGAACAACCCCAATGTTACAATCGGTCTTTTTGTAACTGGTTGAATAGCAATTGGTTTGGACAGTTTTTTTCATTATGACTGAGCCGAACTTGATACTAATTCACGCCGAGCCAAATCCCGATAAGCACGTGGAGTCAATTTTTTGAATCGTCGAAACTGACGATTAAAATTGGCGATGTTTTGGAAACCAACGGTATAGCATATTTGGGATACTGATTCATCCGTTCCATAGAGCATTGAACATGCTTGACCAATGCGAACCCGATTGACAAATTCCACAAATCGATTACCCGTTGCCAATTGGAAATTTCGAGCAAATGAAGTCTTACTCATTCCGGCAATTTCAGCCGCCGTCCCAACCGAAATCTCCTCCGCATAATTTTGTGTGATGTGGTCAACGACATTCGCTATGCGGTTTTGGATCGAGTTTCTGACCGGGCGGGTTGTGCGCACCACCGATAGAACTTTTTTTTGGGGATGTGAATTGAGACGAATGAGAAACTCAAGTAAAGCTATAATCCGCACAGATCCAAAGGAATCTCTAATCGCTTCTAATCGAGTTTGAGCTTCCTTCGCATTAAATTTCACAAACTCAATACCTGATTCTGCTAATCGCAACATTCCCGACAGTTCGTTAAATTCAGGGAAAGCCTGAATCAACTTCACTAAATTTTCTTCACTAAATTGGACCAACATATCCCTGAGTGGCACGGCTTTATGGGCTTTTAACTCGTCAGTTACCCAGTTATGTGGTAAATCAGGCCCCGCAAGAAAAAGAGAGCCCGGTTTAAACTCTCCAATATAGTCGCCAAGAAAGGCTCTGCCTCTTGTCGCCACAATCAAGTGAAGTTCGTACTCGGGATGACTATGCCAACGACATAGCTCGGTTGGCCATCCATGCTCCAAATAGCGAATGGTCTGTGTCGCGCGATCGACGTACTCAATTTCAGGTTGGATAATTGACATCTTAAGGTTTTATCTGTGTTCAGAATACCCATCAGCGAAGATCGTCTGATGAGGACTGTATTGAGGCCAATGAGAAGGTACAATCACCATATTTGGAACTAAAAATAACATATTATGACCCCCAACATATTCTTCTCTGGCAAACCTGAATAATCCAGACAAAACTTGGCTTAAGCAAACCTCACGGTTAAACCCATTTGAAGAAAGGGTGTCAATCACTTGACCGCCCCAAAAGTTAGTCCCTGCACTAACTGCTTTTGCGTGAGCCATCCGAGAACTAAAATGGGCGCGCACGCTAATGTAGAGACCGCCGAAAGTTTGGCCCAAAATAGTCCCTCTGGGCTTGAAAATGACGCGACTAACGCCACAACAGTACCCGCATCAGAGGCTGTCAGGTTGATTGACCAAAAGGCTTCATTCCACAGTAGAACAATTGATAGGAGAGCTGTTGCAGCTATTCCGCCCCATGAAAGTGGAATAACGATATTAACAATCTCGCTGAAAGTCGAAATTCCATCCAAGCGACTTGCCTCAATGATTTCAACCGGTATTTCGCGAAAGTAGTTAAATAAAATCATCATGATGATCGGTAGATTGATCATGGCGAAGATAAAAATAAGTGCGAAAGTGTTATCAAGAAGCCCTAGCCTTTGGCAAATCAAATAAATTGGGATGAGCACACCGACTGCTGGCAACATTTTTGTCGATAACATCCAGAGTAAAATTTCTTTGGTCCAGCGACTTGGATTAAAGGCCATTGAATATGCTGAGGGAATGGCCACTAGCATGGCAAGAAACGTTCCGCCAAAGCTCGTGAACACTGAGTTCCAAGCATAGTTAAAATAATTTGTTCGTTCTTCAATGAGGAAAAAGTTATCTAAAGTTGGAGCAAAGAATAACTTTGGCGGGACTGAGATCGCGATTAATTCAGTTTTAAAACTTGTCAGAAACATCCAAAAGATCGGAAAAAACATCACCAGCGCGGTGAGCCATGCACAACCAACCAGCAGATTATGCTTTAGTTTTTCTTTTTGCTTATCGGTCATATATCACACAGTCATATTGCGGCCGATCATCCGCACTAGAAAGTAGGCAACGATGTTGGCGAGGACAATCGCAAATACTCCTCCCGCCGATGCCACGCCAACATCAAAGCCTTTGAGGGCTTGGGTAAATATCAAGAACGCGAGATTAGTCGATTGAAAGCCAGGCCCACCTCCCGTGGTCACAAAAATCTCAGCAAAAATCGAAAGATGAAAAATCATCTGAATCATAATCACGATTGAAATGGGTCGAGCGAGATGCGGTAAAATCAAATTCCAAAACTGTGCCCAGAAGCCAATTCCATCAAGTGTTGCTGCTTCCTTTTGTTCCAAATCGCGCGATTGAAGTGAAGTGATAAATATCAAAATAGCAAATGGTGTCCATTGCCAGCTGACCATAATAATTATGGATAGAAGCGGATAGTCCGACAGCCAGTTGATTGGTTCCATACCAATAGCATTAAAGCCTGCTGCAAAAAGTCCATAAATCGGATTCATCATCATATTGCTCCACAGCAGTGCACTCACTGTGGGCATAATGAAAAAGGGGGAAATTAACAACACTCTGACGACTCCCCTTCCCAAAAAGGGGCGATCAACTAGAATAGCAATTGCCAAGCCTAAAACCACTGTTATCACCAATATTGACCCAACGAGTATCAAGGTGTTTAAAATGGCTGGCCAAAAGGCTGGATCCGTGTAAAAATAGGTGTAATTTGAAAGCCCGATAAATCCCGATCTTTCGGGATAAAGAAGATTAAATCTGATTGTAGAAAAATAGATGGTCATTGAAAGTGGAACAACCATCCAAAGCAGTAACAATACTATACTTGGAGCTTGAAGTAACCGGGCAAGAGTTCTGTTCATTATGCGTCTTGTTAGTACTGTGAACCAAAACGATCCCAGAACAAATGTCCTGGGATCAATATTATTATGTACTTAAGATTAATTCAGCACCTTAGTAATAGCCAGCCTTACGCATTTCTCGGTCGGCGGCTTCTTGCGAGTTGGCAAGGGCTTCTTCAACTGAGATTTGACCGGCAAGAGCTGCTGTCATTTGCTGTCCTACGGCGACACCAATAGCTTGGAACTCGGGAATTGCAGCAAACTGAACACCAACATAAGGTGAAGGATTAAGCGTTGAATCCTCTGGATTAGCCGACAAAATGGCTTTCAACTCGGCTTCATCAAATGTTGCCGCATCACGAAACATTTGATTGTCATAGGTTGACTGCCTTGTACCCGTTGGGACACTTCCCCAGCCATTTTTTGAAGCCACGAGTTCAATGTAAGCCTTAGAGGTTGCCCATTCAATAAATGCCTGAGCTTCATCTTGCTGTTTCGTACCAGCCGGAATAGCGAGTGCCCAAGCCCACAGCCAATTAGCACCCTTTGTTGTCGCTTTGTAAGGCGATTGTGCAAAAGCCATCATATCAGCAACCTTCGATTGACTTGGATCAGTTACGAAAGACGCTGCGATGGTGGCATCAATCCACATACCACACTTTCCTTCATTCATGAGGGCAAGGATTTCGTTGAAGGAATTAGCTTCGGAACCTGGAGGGCCATAATTGGTCAAGAGGTCAACGTAGAAATTGACCGCATCATTCCAAGCTTGGCTGTCCAATGCAGGAGTCCAATCCGTATTGAACCATTGGGCACCAAAGCTATTAGCCATGGTTGTAATAAACGCCATGTTATCACCCCACCCAGGTTTACCTCTGAGGCAAATACCATAGATTCCGTTTTCTTTATCAGTGACTGCGGCGGCCACATCACGAATATGATCCCAAGTAGGATTATCCATAATGGTCATTCCGGCAGCCTCAACGAGATCCTTACGATACATAATCATTGAGCTTTCACCGTAGAACGGAGCGGCATAGAGGTTTCCATCATAGCTCAACCCATTACGCATGGCCGGCAGAATGTCATTCACATCATAATCTGCACCGAATTGCAAAGGAACAAGCCAATTATTCTTACCCCAAATTGGAGCTTCGTACATGCCAATTGTCATGACATCAAACTGTCCACCTTTTGTTGAGATGTCAGTCGTCACTCGTGAACGAAGGATGCCCTCTTCCAAAACCACCCAGTTAAGTGTGGTGCCTGGATGAGCGGCCTCAAATTCTGGTGTCAGCTTCTGCATTTCAATCATATGACCATTGTTCACTGTGGCAATGGTCAATTCACCAGCATTGGCGAAGGTGGCAATTCCAGCAATAAGAATTGAACCAACGGCCGATTTAATAAACCGATTCATTTTATTCTCCCATTAAATTAGTAGTTACATCTAGTGAACTAGGACAGTAAGGACATTAAACCTAAAATTCTAATACAATTATACTTATAATTTATACATTTTTGACTTAATTATTGATTAGGTCAACATTTTTGCATTGAATTAGTATCATGTCAGACAAAAGACTTATCTGAATCATACCTCAAGACCAACACAAACACAAACAAACTTCAACGAAGGAGTAATGTCATGGATTTGGTATCCTGCTTCAAGATCTTCCATATCAAAATCACCAATTAAGGGGAGTGGTTGAGTCAAATGTCATATTGCCGTATCACTAAAAGAATGGTTGCATTGTGCTAAGTTCAGCCTTTAGTTTTAGCGTGAATCAAATTTTTAGAACCCATCATGAATTCGTGCTTCACTTAAGAAAAGCCATTGTTAAAAGGAGTTGATGAGCAATTATTATGCTTCTCGGTCAGACTCTAGATAAATATCAAAACTGACAAGAACAGATATACTTCTAAATATATATAAAAAGAAAATGGGAAGGATAAATGAGGCAACATTGGCATGGAAAAATTTAGCTGCCAATCGAATCGAGAAGGTATTGCGCCTTCTTACTGTTGGATGCGTACTACAAAATGAACTTCACAACTAAAATGGGAAGATATAATTTTTTCGGTGGAGATAGGATACAGGAACTATTTGATGTGATATTCTGCTGAGCCAATTATTGGAACGCTCTAATTCAGGCTCACGTCCAATAGTTGAAATGCCCTACTCTGGAGTTCCGTCGGCTGGGTTGTCATTGATTTACACTCTTCATTATTCGACAACTGAACCGCATGCAAAACAATCAAAGACAAATCATCAAGTAGCGTCTGGAAACTGTGAAATGGCACTCCCTCCTCAATCCTCTTGCTTGCTGTTTTCTTCTGAGCACTGAGTGAGACATCACTCCTAACCATCTCCTCTTGGGCATCCATAAATTTATCGTCCTGAAACAAAATGGGGGCAAGTTTGTGTCGCATATGCCACTCAATATAATAAGCCAACATACATAAGAATACATAGCCACGAACATGTTTATTGGTTTTCACATTGAACTGTTTGAATGGAACATCTGATTTTATGGTTCGAAAAGTCCGTTCTGCATTGGCTAAGGATTGAAAAGCCGAACTGTTTTCATCCGTGGTGTCTGTCGACGTTAGGTTAGTTCGAATGGCATAAATGCCATCCATTTGGCTCTCATTATCAATCTTCTGTTGGCGTCGTTCCCAAGTAAAGGTAGAGTCCGTAATGGCGATAAAAAAATACTTTTCCACCTTGCGTCGGTTGACTTCTAGTTCCAACCGATGAACGATTTTGTCAGCACCCCTGAGCGTTCCTGCCACGACTGAACGTTCAATCGTTGCGAGTGTATACTCGGTTGACTGCAAAAATGCTTTGCGGTCTTGCTTGTGTTCCTCCTGAAGCCGTGGATTATTACAAACCATGAGCCGCTCGCCAGGAAAGTCAGGACTGGTGACTTCCAGAACCGTGTCAGGTATCATATCATCAGGGATGAGGGAGGTGGCTCGTTTGGGTTGCTTGCCTACCATTTTGCGGAGGGAGGTGGTTTTCAAGACACTGAGCAAGTTGATTGTCGCAGGTTTGATGTCGGCTTTCATCCGGGCTGAAGTGACCATGCCTCGACCAACCATCAGAGCAATGTTTTTGATATCGTACCGGGTAAGGACATTATTAATCTGTGTAATCATTGTGTCCGGTTCTCCCGTATTGTTCACAAACACTTTAACTGCTACCGGGCATCCTTCGGCAGTACATAATAGTGCGAGGAGAAGTTGCTGCTTACTTTTTCTCTTTTCCAATTTGTTAATACTAAATACCGAGGGATTCATGTAACTTTCTAGACCGCTACTGGAGAAGTCATATAAGAACAGAGTATCGGCATTGAGATGCCGTTGGGAGAGCGCTTTTTCAATGTGGGGTTGTCGTTTGAGTAGCCAATCTAGGGTATTGTGCATTTCAGCCTTGGAGACGTTTCCAAGTTTGAGGAGTGAACCAATACTGCTGGTTGCAGTTGCTTCTGACAATCTGTGGGCAATAGCGATTTTTGATGCAGGGGCGAGGAGACGAGTAATAACGGCGGCCAGAGCAAGGGAGCGTTGACGATTTGAAGTAGGGTAGAGTATTTTTTCCAATCCAAGATTACGAGCAGTGCCAAGCGCAGCCAAGACATGACCATGAGGAAGTGAGCGCTGGATATTGATGCGGTCATCAACATTGGATATAGCGACACCCCCTTTGAGGATGGTTTTTTTTCGAATTTTTTTGCCATCACGCTTTGCGTGGCGCAAGAGAACCGCTTTGGCTCCGTTTTGGTTATAGATGGTTTCAATGTTATAGGCCATATCTGTTATCCAACAAATGGGAGACGAAATTAATGCTAAAGTATACTCTACTATTACAATGGGGAGAGTACTAATAGTTACTCATATTACAAATATGCACAAATCATCAGAACAAGAGATTGATTTTACACGTTTAGCCAATTGAGGTCGTCCTTTATGGATTAATAGTGTTGTATGAAGTTCATTTTAACCCTTGAAATAAGTTGTTTTGCCTACCAATCCATGACTTTACTCAGGGTTAGCATTCCACAACACCGTCATTTAGGGTTTAAAGCGAGTTTAATAAATCAAGGTTGATATTGGCGTTGCTAGAGCAGAGATTTTTTCAGTCTTCATTTTAACCTGAATATTGTTGCCACCGTGTCGTAAGTCATTCTTAGGGTATCCGATGTACTTCCCGTTGCCACCCTTCTTCTGTATCGAGAAGTACTCATTCAGTTTTAGAACGCCTTGAGGAGTTACCTTTATGTCAATTAATTGCTTGAGTTGCTCAAGTACTTCAGTCATATTATAAATCCGAATTTCACGCCTATTCCAGTTATGGAGTACCAAAAGTTCTGGACAATCATGCCCTAGAAGGCTGAATTGAATAATCGCCAATGCCTTTGGTTTGAATCCAGCTATAATCCTGCTGGCGTGATTTTTGGAAATCCAAGGATGCCTCCTGTTTGGACTTCCGGCTTTCTTCAGGGTTAGCTCTTTCAACAGAGTCGTTATTCTGCCTGGCAGGCTAAATTGCTTGGCAAATGCATCAATTGACAACCGGGTGACTTGGTTAAAGCCCGTTCCGCGATAAGATTTGACACTGACCTTAAATTTGTGTCCACTGGAAGTTTCGATTAATACATCCGTTTTTCCACCCAAATGACCAACGATCTCTGCCTTTGCTTGCAAATTGCCATCAGGGATTTCTCCAGTAAGAGCTTGGACAATAGCCCGAGCTGCTTTTGAATTATTCTTAATCTCCAACGCAACAATTTGTTCACCTTTGGTGCCTTCATGAGCATTTCTATTCATCATGTTTTCAGCCGCATTAATTCAATGCGATGATTTCCTGGCTTTGTCTTTGCGTTACATATTGCAATGACCTTTTTAATGTGACTCGGTGGACCGTATAGGCGGTAGGCAACTCAAAAATTTCTGGCGGGTTCTGTTCAGAGAGAATTACTTTGTTTACCTGCTCAATGTCTCTGAGAAAGCCATTGAACACAGCGAGGTCAAGCACCGAATTATAATGCCCATTGGTATTATTAAAGTAAGGCGGATCAAGATAAATCAGTGCATCCCGCAATGAAGAAAATTCGGTGTAATCTTGGTTGGTCAGCGTCATCTCGGCAATTATCGAACTCAGTGCCACCAATGAATCCAGCTCTAATCTAGGGCATGAACTGCCCTTCCTGATGGGGGAGTTGAATCGACCTTGAGCGTTGAATCTTATTTTTCCAGAGAAGGCATTTTTAGCAAGGTAAAGAAAATTTCCTGCCCCCCTTACCCCTTCACCGATATTGGCTGTACGAACTTCGTAATAATGCTCTGTTGATGAGCATAGATAGTGCTCATTGTAAATTTCCCACAAGCCAGTGGGGTCAGTCTGGAGACATCTAATTAGATTGACGAGAACGGGATTATTGTCGTTATAGCACACGCGATGAGAGCCAAAACGCTGGCATGCATAGAATGAAAATGAGCCACCTCCCCCGAACACATCATAAATTTGGCCATTCAAATCGTCCGGGATAATCTCGTCAAATATGTCATGAAACCCTGCTTTGCAGCCAATATAGGGAATGAGTTTCAGTGCATTACCATTTCTGTTTCTGACAACAAACTCAACCAGAGAATCAAATTGAGACAACCACCCTCCTCCATTTTCAAATTAGCCTTTAATAACCTTCCGAGGCAGCTTCAGATCGGGCTATAGTTAGGGATTAAATAATTTAGTTCACAAACCTTTATGAATAGTGTACAATATTAACAGATAAATAATATTAAAATTAAAGATGCAGAAGTTCTAACCCAAATCTTTAATTCAAACAAACTTCTAATATTTTAATGTAAAAATATTGTTTTGAACAAGAGTGATGCCAAGTATATAGAAGCCCCAGTTTATTCATACCCTTAAGGTTTGGATAATAATTCAAGTTATTAAATTAAAGCGATTTTTATTAATCCATTTAATTGAAATAGTGATACAATCTAATTTGATAGGAGGACATTATGAGTTTTGAATGGATAGGAGTCATCGCTGCATTATTGGCTGTAGGGGGCTTGTTATGGAGCATTGCAACTTGGTGTGCAAATGTAAATCACGATAGAAAAGATTTCAAAGCATTTATGAACAAGGTTTCAAAGCAACTTGAAAAAATTTCGCACGATATACTTAGTCTCAATATACGCTTTGAAGGCAAAACAATTGAACGGAAAAGTCCATACGAATTAAATGAATTAGGAAAAAAAGTATTAGAAAAATTCAACGGTAATAAAATTGCTGAACAATTATCGGAGAGCTTGTTTGACAAAGCAAGAGTGCTTGATACTAATTACGAAATACAGGAGTTAAGTTTTAGGTTTGTTCATGGAAAATATGAACCCGAGAAACAAGATTTAATAGAAATGCAAGAAAGTGCATACAACAATGATATCTCAATGAAAGATGTGAAGGATGTTGTTGCAATTTTATTGAGAGACATCTTACTGAAAAAAACAGGAAGAATAATCCCTAATAACTAAAAGTACGATTTCGACTGCCCTTAAACACCGTCATCTTAATAATTTCCTTTAATAAAAATAATCGCCGACGCTAGAGATTGATCTTAATAGTGACCAATACTATTATCAATTTCCTCTTTGTCATTACAAAAATTCCCAATCTGTATTATTGACCCTCCCTGCCTGATAGCCAGTTCAATTTGTTTGATACCTCACTCGTTAACCCTTTTCTTTCTAGAACGAATTCGTCTATTTTCGATTGTCGGTCACTGACCAGCAATAAAAAAATATAAATCTCGTTAGATTGCTTGTAAAAACGGCAATTCCGTGCGCTAATCACACCATTAAAAGGTTACAGTTCAATCGGAACGGGAGAGATGTATGTGTCAGAATTACTACGGGGAACAATTGTGGTGCTGGGTACGAAAAAGGCCGGATTTAACCTAAAATAAGAGAGGCATAATCTTACGCAAATACAAATCAGGAAGAAATATTACCAAATATGAGAATTGACCTTAAATATGAGAATTATTTACTTAAGTGACCAACTTTTTACAGCCCCCGATGGGGAAGAAATGGCGGAATTTACCACCTTTATTGTTTGTGATTAGTCTTTATTGGGAACTGGGATTCTAAGTTCTTCAAAAATGGCATCCCTAAGCTTGATGGCAATAACATCCTTAACCTGATTCATACCAGTGCCGTTATTGTATGCACAATCTTGCATCTTTTTGGGATCATATTCATTGGGAACATACTGTGTTTGGACAAAATTCATAGATAATTCTTGAATTTCGTAAGGAGTTTTGCCTCTCATACCATCAACTAATTCTCCAATAATTGTTCCAGCTATCTGTTCAGCATCTAGCTCTTTAGAGATTTTTTCACCTAATTCGTTTAAAGTAAATGGACTCTTGCTTTCAAATATTGGTTTCGCTGTTAACTGGTCAAAGATTCGGTCAAATTTTTTGTTGGTTTCATTTTTAAATTCATCAATGCTCTTTGTTAAATATTCAATGTCCTTTTCTACTCCTTTTGCCCAAGAAGGAATTTTCCAAAGAGAATTTGAAATAGAAAAAATCGCAAGAACAACTATACAGAGGCTGGATATTAAACCCACAACTAAAGCAGCGATTTCTAACATATCATTCTCCCTCTATTTGACTAATTTAAACCAAATTTAAATCAAAAACAACCTCTTTTAGGTGTCGGTAATACAATCATTTATATTTGATGAACTTTATATGGGTATTGTACACATTCTATACAAAGATTTAGTTTGGTCACTATGGAAACAATAAATAAGAATTAGGAGAATTTAATGGCTGAAAAAGCACTAGACCAACATCAGCGCAAAGGCTCAATCCTCTTTGAATTACAAAAAATGTTTCCCACTGACCCGGAAGCCCAAAAGTGGGTTGAGAATATCAAGTGAGTAAATGGTATAGAGTGTGCCAATTGTATGAGAAGAAATGTCCAAACCATTGTAACGCACAAGACAATGAATTATAGGTGTCGCAGCTGTCGTAAGTGGTTTTAAGTCCGAATAGGAAACATTATAAAGAAATCTAAGTTGCCTATTCTTAAGTGGGTTTATGCTGTCTATATCCAAACGCCTCAATTAATTTTCAAGAAGTTCGGGCTAGTCAATTGACCCTCTGGTATTATGTGAGAACCACGGATGGGCATGGTCGGAATCGCCGCCGGATGATTGTTGCACTGGTTCGCAAGTTGCTGGTAGCCCTGTGGCAGTTGGCGACCAAGGGTCTGATACCAGAAGGAGCGATGGTCTCTTGACAACCATGCGACGAAGAGTGTCCACTATCAACTGGACGCAGTTGTGGAGGAAACCGGGACATGCCAACCGCTTGGGGAATGGGTTCGCCAGCAATGGAACCGTAATGATAGATGGGTGTGGCTTCCCGGAGTGCTGGACCACGCATGTAGGATTGGTGTCACGGAGCTGGCTTACGGGTCAGCCACCGCACCGGATCAGAGTGTGGTAACACAGCAAGTGGTCTCCCTGCATTGGAAGACATGCAGCGATTGGCTCTTTCCGGATTCTTGTGCAATTGATAAACAAGGAGAAACAAATATGCTATAAATAAAAACAATCAGGAATTCATAAATAATTGTTACCCATAAGAATCTTCTTAAATCTCCTAATCAGGGTTGCGGGTCAGAATTAATTCAATGCTTTATGGCTTCCATCACATATTGGCGCTAATTTGGATCTCTTGCAGCCACAGAAAAAGACTGTCTGATTTCTTTTGGCAGTATATTTCACTGGTACAAATTCCGTCTCCTTATGGCTTCCATCACAAAATGGTTGATTATTACTTCTACCACAAGCACACCAAAAATATGCTTTCTTCTCTTCAACATCGATTGGATAGGGGCTTACTTGAGGACTTTCTGGCTCTGTCATAATTGGCTCCATAGATTATTTTGTTGATTTTGGTTGGTTAATTCTAGTTAATTTCAGTGTTAAATGTTAAATAATTTTTCCAACTTAAGTCAGTTTGTTGAGTACATCTAGAACTAAAGGTATTTATATGGATTATTCCAAATTAAAAGTGTTAACATTTGACTGCTATGGAACTTTAGTTGACTGGGAGAGCGGAATTGTTAATTCCCTTTCAATTTTCAATGAAAACTCCAGTTATGAACTATCACGCAATGCCTTATTAGAAGCTCACGCGCAAATAGAGGCCAACTTTCAACAACAATACCCATCAATGAAGTATTCGGAATTGTTGAGTCGGGTTTATGAAGCAATGGCCCAAAAATTTAATGTGAAATACAATCCAATGAAAAGCACTGAGTATGGCAACTCTGTAGGGGAATGGCCCGTATTTGATGACTCAACTGAAGCTTTACAAAAATTACAAAAGCATTTCAAGCTCGCCATTCTTTCCAATGTTGACAATGCCAATTTCCAAAGGTCACAATGTAATCTCAATATTACATTTGATTATGAATTCACCGCCGAGACAATTGGGTCTTACAAGCCAGATTTGCACAATTTTAATTATGCTCTTAAAGAACTTTCCAAAGATGGAATTGCGAAAAGTGAGGTGCTTCATGTGGCTGAAAGCTTATTCCATGATCATTTGCCAGCCAACCAACTCAGTTTGAGTAACTGTCGAATATATCGCCGCTCTGGTGAAAAAGGTTATGGTGCAACAAAAGTTCCTGCTCACATGCCAACATTTGATTTAGTCTTTAATGATATGCATGAATTCTCGCTAGATGTAGAAAAGTTTTTTGACAATCATAGACCAAATTAAATCCTTGCAGACACTCATTAATTGAATTTTGCAGCTTTTCTTTAAACCGCTTTTTTTAATTTCATGCTTGATTTACAAAACCAAGTAATGTAATTGATTCCATTAATTCACAAATCTGTTACTTTACAATGATTTTAATTCGTTATGAAGTGGACTTTTGAGGCGTGAACATAGAGGCGTGCTCAGGCCGTTTTCATTTCGTAATTCTTGGTCTTGACTGGGTATGCTTCTTCAAAATAAAAACTTAGGTTGGAGTGATTGATTATGGGTAGTAATCTTGATGCACTGACTACAGTCTTTACCGAGTTTTACTATTGGTTGACTGTGGCATTGATGTTTTTGATCCATGTTGGGTTTTGCATGTATGAGGTCGGTGCGAGTCGCCGCCGCAACCATATGCACACCTTATTAAAGAATTCGATGTTGATCCCATTGGTAACCATCACCTTCTTTTTCTTTGGTTGGTGGTTGTATTGGGCATTGCCTAATGGTCCATGGATTACAGGCGGGATTGAATGGGAAGCAGCGAGTGCCAATTCGCCCCTGTCCGATACGATGGGAACAAATTTAAGTGACCGCATTACAGGGGTATTTTGGGCTGCCTTTTTATTGTTTTCTTGGACTGCTGCTTCAATAGTTTCAGGCTCAGTGATTGAACGCATAAACTCGGGAGCATTTTGGATACTTGCCGTGCTTATTGGCTCTGGAGCATGGATTATTGATGCCTCTTGGGGGTGGCACTATGGCGGATGGATGGTACAGATTCTCGGTTATCACGATGCCTATGCAAGTGGGGTCATTCATGCGATAGCCGGAGGATTCGCACTAGGAGTGCTTGTAGTGCTCGGTCCGCGGCTTGGTAAATTCGCCGCAGACGGCAAAGCACGGGATATATTACCTCATAATCCGTGGCTCGTATGTGTTGGCCTGTTTTTGATTTACACCGGATTTTGGGGCTTTTATGTTGCCTGCAACGTTCCATTGATTGATCCTGGCGGGATTGGTGGCGAAATTACCGGTGAAACGTGGACCGCAACTACAATTTATCTCACTCCGACTACTTTAGGTGCAATCACATTTAACTTCTTGATGTCATTATCAGGTGGTATGATGATGGGATATTTTGTTTCCAAAGGAAACGCATTCTGGACGTATTCAGGCGGCTTAGCCGGAATTATTACGGCCTCGGCTGGTAATGATCTATATCACCCCATTCAGGCCTTGATTATCGGTGGTGTGGGAACTTACCTAGCTTACAAACTGCACTTCTGGGTAGAAAATAAGTTCAAGATAGATGATGCCGTTGGTGCCGTTGCCGTTCATGGGTACGCTGGATTTATTGGCCTTGTCATTTGTGGTTTTGTACTCTGGGGTCATCCAAGTTCGCCCTATGAAGGCTATGCCACGATTAATCCACTTGGCAACTTTATCGGAGCGATCATTATGTTCGGTGTTCTTGGATTCTTGCCTGGATACATTGCATCAAGGATTTTACATTCATTTGGCATATTAAGAATTCCCAAAGATATTGAATTAATGGGACTTGACTTCGGCACCGCGTTGGAAGAAGAAGCCGCGGCAAATGAGGTCAAGGAAGCTGAATTAGCCATGGCTAGTAACAAATAATTGGGAGTAAATCATTATGACAACAGGTATCTCAAGTTGGGCTTTAGACTTGGCCGGTGTTGGCGCCATCTATCCCTTTCAAGGATTGGAGTTTCTTTTTCTGATTATTGGGTTGGTATTTTGGATTTGGTGGCACATTGTCTGCTTCAAGATGGAACTCAATCGCCAAGAAGAGAAAATTAAGAAGTATGGGAATAGTAAGTCTATAAAAAAGGCCATCGAGTACGACCATTAAAGTACAACTGGTCATGTGGGTGCTTCCCAAGAGCACCCTTCTTATTCACCATTGGTGATTATTTTCGCCTCCTGAATGACCCGGCACTTGCCGGGTCATTCTCTTCGTTCATCGCCTCCCCATATTAAATTCAAGCCCTGATTATTACCGACTGCTGGTGCTTTGCAAGTGAACGGTTTTCTGTTTTCAACCAATCCGGCTAAAACCTGAAAACGCAACATTTCTACCAGCATTCCCCATGCTTTAACATTCGGTTTTCTTCTCCTTAATACAGGCATTGTTGAGCATTGCATTTATTGCATTTTCGGATTGCTAAAACGTGGTATTGCGATTCCATCACAACACCCCAAATCACTCGCAACACCAATTAATCTTTCTCTTTTAAAGGAATAAAACAATGGCAATAATGGATCATCGATTCGCTTCTCAAAGCTCTGGCTTTTTCTCTTCATTAGCCTCTTCCTTGAAGAACTCACTAATGACAATTCAACACTACTTTATCGCTCGCAAAACTGTTTTAGAGCTTGAAAAACTCTCCGACCGTGAGCTGGCCGATGTGGGACTCCACCGTGGTAACATTCGTGAAGCCGTCAAAGGATTTGTCCACAAAAACTAAAGCAATGATCTGGGCGGGCACCATCGCGTGCCCGCAACAGCTTTAACCAAGCCAATATCAATCCCAGTATAATGCACCCGCTTGGTCATTTCCTGACTCGATTGATCACAATCTGTCAACGAACCAATCATAGACATTTTTAACTTAATTTTGAGAAACTCTGAACTCTTCAATTCCCTGAAAAATACGAACTGTCCCAATCAGGCACGAACCCGATCACTGCAATGGTTGGGAGAAGGTAGGGGTTGTAGAGTAAGTTATGCCAGTAGGTAGCTTGCCAGCTATGCTCATTGGGTTGATACACTTTAATTCGACATGCGAGATTAAATTCGTGGTTAAACGCATTGAATTGAAGCATACATCGCTTTTCTGCAACTAAAGACTGATACCTTTCCGACCCTGTTACAAATGTTGACGTGAGAATGTCAGAAAACCAATCAGGTTTCTGGTAATAACGCTCGCCAAAGAATTGAATGGCTTTTTCGCGCCGCTTAATCAAGTCATGATTGGCTTTATTCATGTGGATTAATTCTTGATTGACAGATTGACTCAAATTGCGGTTGAGAACCGTCACACACCTGAAACTTTTTCGCGACTCCTGAAAAAAACTAACTTCAGGTGTTATTGACTCATCGGGCTGGCCGCTATGTTCACGGATAATTATCTGCCTTACCCGACATTGCCATTTCAAAAACTCTTTGCGTAATTGTTGACCGCTGGACGGTTGCGTGTACCCTGGCAAATCATTCACTATTCTACCGGGAGGTCAATAACCGTGCAATTATAATCACGGTCATGGCGCAAACTTGGAATGCGATGACGTGTTTGATTCACAAGGTTAGTGTCAATATGAGCAAACTTTACACACGGTTCATTGCCACCGTCCATAACGACTTTACCCCAAGGATCTACGACCAAAGTGTGTCCGTAGGAATGACCACCTCCTGGAATTGGACCAACGGCACAAGGGGCAATAACATACGCACCATTCTCTATGGCTCGGGCCCGATTGAGAACATGCCAATGAGCCTCACCGGTTTTCTTGAGAAACGCTGCAGGAATAGTCAAGACTTGGGCACCTCTTTGACACATCGTTCGATATAACTGGGGAAACCGAAGATCGTAACACACCGACATTCCGAGTTGACCAATACATGTGTCGACCACCACGGCTTCACTTCCCGGATCAACGACTGCACTTTCTTGGTATATTTGCTTTTCAGATAACTGAATGTCAAAAAGATGTATCTTGTCATATCGAGCCAGTATTTGGCCGTGATCGTTGATTAAATACGATCTGTTTTTGATCAACTCTCCATGGTTGACAGCGATTGAACCAATGAGAACCCAAACTCTATTCTCTCTGGCGACAGCAATAAGTTTAGCCAATATAGGATGATCATCTTCCAATGCAGCCGGGGGTTTCAATAAACCGTTTTCGGTTTTCAATCCACCACAGTATTCAGGTAATAATATAAACTGCGCGGAATGGTCAATCGCGTGATTGAGATATGAATTGATTTCCTCCCATGCGCTTGCAAAACAGGGACGCGGAGAAACCTGTAAGCAGGCAATTTTGACCATTCTTAAAATTTCATGTAGGCTTTGCGAAGCATAACCAGAGGATGACGATCCGACATTTGAAATTTAATCAGCAATTCTCTGGCAATCATATCGCGATCTTGCTGATTATCTGGAAGATCAATCGATTCAGGAACCCTGACCCAACCATTAATATTGCGATCAAAAACTGCCGGACGACCATCTTCATAGCCCATGTGAACATCTTCAAGCCAATTCAAATCATCCCAGCCCATCACTTCAATATATTGAGCCAAAAATGGAGTCAGGTGATTGTAGTCAGGAACTAAATTAACATCATAGCGGTAGCCAATATGTTGGCCAATCTCAACCTCCCGGTCCGACTCTAAACCATCTTTATCCTTGATAAAGCGATCGACATCAGAAATCTCTGTTCCTTTGTACTTAGTTTCAGCCATTAGTCTCTCCTAAAGGTGGTGATAATCTTCAACCCCAACTGTATAATTGGTTCCAGCAAGCGGAACTCCTGCCATTGCTGAGGCTTCCATCGTAAGTGCAGCTAGATCCTCGACTTCAAGTGAGTGAATGTTTGTTTTGCCACATGCTCTTGCAAAGAGCTGGGCTTCAATGGTTAGGGTATGCAAAAAGTTATAGACTCGCTCTGCGGCCTCGTCGGGATCAAGTCGTGAACGAAGAGCCGGGTCTTGTGTTGCAACGCCAACTGGACATCGGCCGGTGTGACAATGATAGCAGTAACCTGCTTCAACACCCATTTCTTCTGGAAAATTAGCTTCCGGGATGTCTTTATTGCAGTTCAATGCCATCATAACGGAGTGCCCAATGGCAATCGCATCGGCACCCAAGGCAATCGCTTTGGCGACATCAGCTCCGTTACGAATTCCACCGGCATAGATAAGACTGATTTTATCGCGCATTCCCAAGTCATCAATTGCCTTACGAGCTTGACGAATCGCGGCTATACCAGGAATACCTGTATCTTCTGTAGCCAAGTGAGGGCCAGCGCCGGTGCCCCCTTCCATACCATCAATGTAGATCGAATCAGGGTCACACTTGACCGCCATTCGAACATCATCATAGACACGGGCGGCACCGAGTTTGAGTTGAATGGGTATCTGCCAATCAGTGACTTCCCGGATTTCTCGGATTTTCAAAGCGAGGTCATCGGGTCCGAGCCAGTCTGGATGCCGGGCTGGGGAGCGTTGATCAATGCCCGCGGGAAGAGATCGCATTTCCGCAACTTGATCGGTAACTTTTTGCCCCATTAGGTGGCCGCCGAGACCGACTTTACACCCTTGACCAATAAAAAACTCACAGCCATCGGCAAGAACGAGATGGTGCGGATTAAATCCATAGCGTGATTGAATGCATTGGTAAAACCATTTTGACGAATAGCGCCGTTCATCAGGAATCATACCCCCTTCGCCCGAACAGGTTGCGGTTCCGGCCATCGTGGCCCCACGAGCAAGAGCGGTTTTAGCCTCATAGGATAAAGCACCAAAACTCATACCCGTAACATAAATTGGAATATCCAGCTCTAATGGTTTTTTTGCCCGAGGTCCAACCACAGTCTTGGTCAGACACTTTTCACGATATCCCTCAATCACAAAGCGCGTTAAGGTTCCCGGTAGAATCGTTAAATCGTCCCAGTGAGGAATCTTTTTAAAGAGTGAAAATCCCCGCATGCGATAGCGCCCCAACTCTGCTTTGACATGAATATCGTCAATCACTTGCGGGGTGAACACAAAGGAATTCCCTAAATTGTAGCGATCCCTCATTGCGGGGCTATTCGTTCCTGAGCTATCCAACATTGTCGTTTTCTCCTAACGTTAAAGGATGAGTTTCTTTTCGGTTGGCTCTAAATTGTCGTAATTCCACAACTGCTTGCCGGCAACAATTTTTGTGAAGTGCTCAACCCCTTTTTCAGGTTGCATGCCATAGATATTAAGTTTGCGGTTCAACCAGTCTTTATCAAGCTGGGTCAGCTCTGTCGGAACAGCATCAACCCCGAGACTTTTTATTTCTCCACCAACGTAAATGGTTCCATCATACATTGAGTCACCAAGGTTTTTACCGGCATTACCGCAAATCACCATCCGGCCTCGTTGCATCATGAAGCCCGATAATGCTCCCGTATCACCACCAACGATGATGGTTCCGCCTTTCATGTCAATGCCGGTACGAGAGCCGACGGACCCCTTACAGACCAAGTCACCCCCACGAATAGCGGCTCCAAAGGTTGATCCGGCATTTTTCTCAATAATGATGGTACCCGACATCATATTTTCACCACATGACCAACCGACACGACCGTTGATTCTGACATTTGGGCCATCAATTAAACCGACCCCAAAGTATCCTAACGAACCTTCAAAAATTAAATTCAAGCGGCTCAGTATTCCTACTCCTAGTGAGTGTTTACCTCTTGGATTCTTGATGACTATGGTGCCATAACCCGCGGCCATTTGCTCACGAATTGCATGATTGACTTCAGACGTGGACTTATGGTCAGCGTCAATCTCAGTCCGCTTATTATAATCAACATCGGGAGCCCATGGATATTGGAAGCGAGTTTCCTCATCGGGACTAAACTCAATGGCCATTGTCCGACCCGTTAATTGCTCCGTGGTCATACCAAGGATTTTGACCCTGTCCTCCTGGGTCAATTGTTTTAATTCAGCATCTGTCAAGTGTGCCATACACGCACCTCCTCATCATAGGGATCATAGGTGTCAATTTCTTGGGGCAGGATGGACCGAATGGCAACTTCTTCCGAAGCCATTGCTATGAGGTCATCACTTTCATACAGAACCAGAGGCTTGGCTGCCATGGTGTCCTTGGCCATACCCAGCTCATCGCGTGTTGCAACGAGATAGGTAAAAACCCCATCAATGACATCTATAGACATTCTCAGGCTCTCTTCTAACGAGAATCCTTGGGTCAAATTATAGGCGGTATAAACGGCCAGTAATTCAGAGTCACAATTAGAAACAAAACGATGACCTTTTCGTTCCATTTCCCTTCGCATAATCCAATAATTCGTAATTTGCCCGTTGTGTACAACCGAAATATCATTATACGGAAATGCCCAGTATGGATGAGCCGAGCGTATATCAACATCGGACTCTGTTGCCATCCGCGTATGTCCAATACCATGAGTGCCATTGAATGATTTAAGTTTGTAGTCTGTGGCAACCTCATCGGCATCCCCCAAATCCTTGACCAATTCAAGACCTCGCCCGAGAGATAAAATCTCAACGGCATCTAATTCTTCAATTGCCAAGGCCATTTCTCGAAGATTTTCCTCACCCGAAATCAAATATCGAAGGGCATAATCCGTCGTTTGAGCTTTGTCTTTGATATTAGCGCCGAACTCAGTGATAATGTAATCAACCCAATCAATTCGTTTGCGGATTTGGTCCTTGATTTTACGACCATTTTCCATGTCTTCTTTTTCTGCAACTTTAACGCGCATGATGACATCATCTTTCATGATATCGCCGTATAACGCGTAGCCAGTTGAGTCAGGGCCGCGGTGTTTGAGGGCTTGAAGCATGTCGGTCATTTGCCCCCCTACCTCTGAGGTTTTACCACGATGTATAATTCCAGCTATTCCACACATTGCCTATTCCTTTCAATTTGGTGCTTTACTACTATTCAAGTCCAGTGCCGGCTTAATGCTTCTTGCTTATGGCAGACAATCAATATACGTATCAAGATCCCAATCGGTGACTGTATGCATAAATCGTTCCCATTCATCCGTTTTGTATTCGTGATACAGACGATACATTTCCCCAGGCAATCCCTTTTGAACAACCTCATCTTCAGCAAGGGCCTCCAAAGCTTCACCTAAGGACATTGGGAGTTTGCGTACATCTTTTCCGGCTTTGATCGCTTCATAAATATTGCGCTCTTCGGGTTTGCCCGGATCAAGTTCATTGTTAATCCCATCATCGGTTGCGGCAAGTATAACTGAGCCCATCAAATAGGGATTTACCATTGAATCAACTGAGCGATACTCAAAACGTCCGGGAGCCGAAACACGCAAACCAGTCGTTCGATTTTGGAATCCCCAGTCAGCAAAAACGGGTGCCCAGAAACCTGTGTCCCATAATCGACGATAGGAGTTCACTGTTGACGAACCAATGGCGGTCAAGGCTCTGAGGTGCTTAACAATTCCACCTATGGCCATCAACCCAACTTTTCCTGGCAGGCGCGGATTATTCGTATCTGGCATAAATTTGTTGTCGCCACCTTGAAGGTAGTTAAAATTCGCAACCATGCCGGGCAAGTTGGAAGGGTCATTCCCGACTGGGCGAAATGTATTCGTCCCATCCGTCCACAAAGATAAGTTATGATGGCAACCTGATGCCGACACCCCCATGAAAGGCTTGGACATAAAACAGGCGATCAAATTAAACTCGCGTGCTACTTGTGCACAAATTTGGCGGTAGGTTGTCAGACGGTCAGCATTTCTTAGCACATCATCAAACATCCAATTGAGTTCCAACTGACCTGGAGCATCCTCATGGTCGCCTTGAATCATATCAAGTCCCATCTTGCGGCAATATTCAATGACTTTCATATACACTGGTCTAAGCGATTCAAACTGATCAATGTGATAACAAAACGGCTTTGAGTAACCGCCTGCAGGCTTGCCATTTTCATCCCTTTTAAGCCACATCATTTCGGGTTCAGTTCCCATTCTCAGGTGCAAACCTTGATGATCTTGCTTAAATTTCTCATGGAGCCGACGCAGGTTGCCGCGACAATCAGCAGTGAGGAAGGCCCCGGGATTTTCAGCTTCTTCTCGATTGCGAAAAAGCGTACAGAAAAACCTGGCAATCTTTGGTTCCCACGGAAGTTGCATCATGGTTTCTGGTTCGGGGATACCGACAAGTTCGGCTGCTTCCGGCCCATAGCCCAAGTAATCCCCTCGGCGATTGGTAAACAAGTTAACCGTGGCTCCATAAACGAGCTGAAACCCTTTTTCTGCAACACTTTCCCAATGATCAGCTGGAATACCTTTGCCCATCACTTTCCCCGTGATGGAAACAAATTGAAGATAAAGATATTCCACTCCTAGAGAATCAATTTTTTCTCTGACTTCACGGACTAATTCACTGCGCCCTTGAGCGTTGACGAATTTTTCGATATCCATTTCAGACATTTTCTCTCCCAATTAAATTAAACATTAGCTCCACGGATAGGGGCTGTTAGATACGGGGTGTAGTTCCCCACGTGCGAATCTTGAAAAACGGAACGGTTCAAGCAATTCCTGCTTTTCACCCAACAGTTCATCAGCCACGAGATGACCGACTCCAATCATTTTCCAGCCGTGATTGGAGTCGGCAATTATTGCCACATTCTCGCAAAAAGTATCAAATACAGGAAAACTATCGGGAGTAAAACATCCAATGCCTCCAGATGGTTCTCGATGATATTTGGGCATCATCCCCTCAAAGCGTTTGTGACAATGTGCCAGTGCCGAAACCCACATGTGTGCAAATTCGGAACTGGAAACAAATTCGGGGCTAGAAGGCCCATAGGGATCAATTGCCACATCATCAACCGGGGTATTTACTTTATAAGGAGATGCTCCTCCTTGAACACCACCAAAATGCCAATCGGGCTTGTAATATATTCCCCACAGCTCATCAGTAATGACAGAGCCATCGACATCAGAAATCAAAGGTGCATCTGTGTCGACATGAATCACTGGGGGAACATTACCATTATCAGTCAGTAAGGTTTCTGGGGGAACGGTTAAAACGCCTTCCTCCAATTGCCAGTAGCGCCACATATCAACATTATCATGAACTTCGCCATTAAGGCTCTTGACAGTGATTTGTTTGGGAAGGCCAAGCATCGTCCAAAAATCGCGCACCCACGGACCAGTCCCGATCACGATTTGTTCACAGGTGATAGTCCCTTTATTGGTTTCAATGCTCCTTACGGCCGGTGAAGCGGAATCAAAATTGAAACCTGTGACTTCAATTCCTGAGACAATTCTCACACCCATCGATTCAACTTTTTCAGCCAAGGCATATAGGGTTTTTGTGTTATTGGCATAGCCCCCTTGTTTTTCATGCAAAATTGAAGTGATATTTTGAGCTTGCCAATCTTCAAACATTGAGCGCATGTAATGCGTTGTCGCATTTTCTCCTTCAATGAACTCGCTCTCATAACCAATTTCCAGTTGTTGGTTATAAATTGATTGAATATCTTTGCGCATGGACTCGCATGAGATCTGCATATATCCAACGGGGTGATAATGCAATCCTTCAGGGTCGGACTCCCAAACTTTAACGGAATGAGCCATCAGTTTTCGCATTGCGGGCTGAAAATAATTGTTTCTGACTACTCCACAGGCAATTCCTGATGCCCCTGATGCCACACCAGATTTATCAAGGATAATGATTCGCCCTTCAACTTCTTCACGGGCATCAAGCAATCTTTGAGCCAATCGCCAAGCTGTTGATAAACCATGAATACCGGCTCCAACCACCACGTAATCGGCATGTTCAGGTATCGCCATAAGAATTCCTCAATACAAACTTAAATTCTACGTTTGATATAATTCATTTGTAAACCAATTGTCAATAAAAATATACCAAAATAATAAAATATTTGATATTTTAGTCCTATTGGATTATAATTGGTATATTTTAAAGGTAAGTATAATGAAACGAAAATCTTTTGCCGACATTGCCAAAAACTTAAGAGGCGAACTGTATAATGGACAGTACAAGCCCATGGACCGCTTACCTCCCGAACGTGAACTTGCTCAACAATACGGTGCTTCGCGGGGAACAATTCGCAAAGCACTTAACCTCCTGCAAGATGAAAAACTTATTGCCATTAAGAAAAGCAGTGGGGTTTACATAACCACCCAAATCGACGAGCAGGAGCAATCAATTTTTAAACATGCCCGCCCGCTTGAACTGATGGATACTCGTTTCGCTTTTGAACCCCATATTTGTCGTTTATTGGTTCTTAATGCCCGTAATAAGGATATTGCAATTATGATTGAGCTCGTTGAAGCAATGGAACACACATTTGATGATGCATCAAAATTTGCCGACCTTGATGCGCGATTTCATTCCCAGCTCGTTTCTTCAACGGGTAATGCCTTACTCAAGTGGATTGCGATGCAAATCAGTCTCGTTCGGAAAAATCAAGAGTGGTCACGTATGCGTTCACTGACCCTGAATGCAAAAATCATTGCTGAATACAATAGCCAACACCGTAAGATCGTCACTGCCATCCAACAGCGCGACCCCGAACGTGCCGCCGACGCCATGAAAGAACATCTTGAAACGGCTCGACTGTCACTCACACGAGCTGCGGCAGCGTGAGTCGAGGACAACAAAGTCAGTCTGTTTCAGCTTGCCACTGCTTGAAACCAGTTAATGTAAATGCGTTCGGCCATCGTTGCAAAATTATGCATTTCTTGCGAACATTGCTGATTAAGTTCAGCAACTCCGTGCGAACCAAACACGTCAATTAACGCAGTTTCATACGCTGGGATTTGTGCCCAGTTATTAACAGTATCCGATTCAACTTCAAGATGAAACTGTACAGAGAAGGCACGTGTAAACCAGCTCATTGCCTGAACATTGCATAAAGGAGAGCTTGCCAAGCAGACAGCATTGGCGGGCATTTGTTTGATTTCAGCTCCATGCCATTGCAAACACTTGAAACGATCTGGAATACTGTCAAAGAAAACACTTTCGGTTCCTTCCTGACTGAGTGTGACATCCATAACGCCGACCTCAGAATTTTCAGCTTTTCCACACTGTCCCCCTAAGGCCTCTGCAAGGAGCTGGTGCCCCAAGCACAGTCCCAAAAATGGCAAGCCTTTTTCCACTACGGCTTCGCGAATAAATTGTTTTTCTAGTCGTAACCAAGGGTAAATATCTTCTTCCCATACATCCATAGGACCTCCAAGAACCCAAAGGGCGTCAAAGCCATCAAGTGACGGGAGCATTTCGCCTTCATCTAATTCGACGGCATCCCAAGTATGTCCATCTTCATCAAGTAATTTGCGAAAAGAACCTGGATGCTCAACACGCGCATGTTGAAGGACAAGAATATGCATTTTGTAGTACTTCAGTTAGGTTAGACATCAATCGCATTCTCGTGTTCCCACGAAGAAAAATGTCGCATATACTCGTTCCATTCTTCATATTTCAACTTAACCAAAGCCGTATGAAGTTCCTCACCAAAAAATTCCCTCGTCATTTTTGCTTTTTCGAACAAGCGTATTGCGTCAAGTAGGTTGAGAGGCAGTCGTGGTGCCCTTTTTATTTTATGCCCCTCGGCATACATATCAAGGTCAATCCTTTTGCCAGGGTCGGCCTTAGTTTGAATACCACTCAATGCGGCAGCAATCACGGCTGCTTGTAAAAGGTATGGATTTGCGGCACCATCTGCCAAGCGGATCTCAATTCGATTATCTCCGGGTATACGAATCATATGAGTTCGGTTATTGCCACCATAAGTCACTGTGTTAGGAGACCAGGTAGCACCTGATGTGGTTCTTGGGGCATTGATCCGTTTGTAGGAATTCACCACGGGATTGGTGATTAACGCAAGGTTATTGGCATGTTTAATAAACCCACCAATAACATTGTAGGCAAGCTTTGATAGGCCGAGTTCTTCTTGTCCAGTCATAAGGTTGTTGTTTTGCTTATCCCAGATAGAAAGATGAATATGGCATCCATTTCCTGTCAGATTTTGTTTTGGTTTGGGCATAAAAGTCGCTCGATAGCCATGTTTCTCGGCAATGGATTTGGCTAGGATTTTAAAAAAAGTGTGGCGGTCCGCGGTGGTTAAGGCATCTGAATAGCTCCAGTTCATCTCGAATTGACCATTTCCATCTTCATGATCATTTTGATAAGGCTCCCATCCAAGATGAGTCATTTCATCACATATTTCGGCAATCACATCATAGCGTCGAAGTAATGCCTGTTGGTCATAACATGGTTTACTTCGGGTATCGTATTCGTCTGAAAGTTCCATACCATTTTCTGAGAGCAGGAAAAATTCAGGTTCAACTCCTGTCATGACTGTGTAACCCATTTCATCGGCGCGTTGAATCAACCGTTTCAGAACGACTCGTGGAGAGTGTTCAACATCTTTTCCCTCCATCTGAAGGTCGCTCGGAATCCATGCCACTTCTTTATTCCAAGAGAGTGGATAAGAGTTATTCGATGGCATGGCCAGCATGTCAGGATGGGCTGGGGTCATGTCTAAATGGGCGGCGAAGCCGGCAAAACCAGCCCCTTCATTGTACATGTCATTGATTGCTGCTGCTGGAACCAACTTGGATCTAACAACACCAAAGAGGTCAGTGAAGCTCACAAGATAATATTTTATTGCCATAATGGATTGCTCCTATTTTTTTCTAACATACTTTAATTGGTTAGAATAATTAAGAATTTTGCACTGAACTCGCAATTCTATCACAAAAATCCTTTCTCCTATCATAACGTTCATCCGGACCTGAAATAAATTGAGGTACAAGCAGGGCTATCGCATTTGAAATTTTTCAGTTGTTTCCACCTGCATTTTCTCCTATTCGATCAAAAAAAATACAATTGACGAGGTAGAACAAGGCAGGGCTATCGCATTTGAAATACCATTCGATCACATTTCACGTAATTTACTCTCACAGATTATTTCCAGAAGGAGATTAAAGGATTTTTCTTTCCTTTACTGGCTAAAAATGTTGAATAATATAGAGTTCGTCAGCTAGCAAAACCATTGTAAAATTTTAAATGTGATAGCCCTGATGGGCGCCTCTATTTAATCCTGGTTTTCGGATTAAATAGAGGTGCTCTTGTGTACAAGTAGATGCGGTTTGGGATGACATCAACGCTGAGAGAAATGAGTCAACCCATTCCATGGCGACATTATGACCGCATCATATCTAACTTGGCACGGAAAAAGGGATACGTTACTGGGGTTGGAGCGAGAATGAAAGATGGAATTCATCGTGAAGTTCCGTTTAAGCACTCTAGTCCACTTGTGTTCATGAGCGGAGTAAACTCCCTCTTTATAGATGTTTTCCAATTAGCGTGACACTTCCATCTCCAACAGTTCCTTGCGATGAAATGCCTATAGGTTCAAAGCAACAATTCAATTGAAGGACGTCTTTCAGACATCTCGGTTCAAGAGATGAACCCACCTTTTCCCTTGCGAATAATACTCCTTGATTTAATAGGAATTCTCCATCCTTCTAACACGAACAAGAAAAAAAGCGAGGAATGGTTACTTCAATAAGTTATCTTCCGGTAGAACAAAGTCATAGCGATTTAAGTAGTTTGGAATTCAAAACTGAAGAATCGATTGAAATTTCCGAGTATAACACCTATATCGTCACTCTAGTTTCTTCTTTTCCCCTCACTTAGATTGCCATTAGGACTATCATTATGATTATTGACTATAGTTGATTTATGAATCACCAAGAAAAACAGACGTCAAATGTAGATCTAAATGAGATTCAGAAAAAAACTTTGGAAGTTCTCAATGGGCCGAAATATCATGATTGGCCTTTGGGCAAATGTTATTTGGGGGCGATTCGTGTCGTTAATAACCAAAATAACCCTGACCGCTTTGCACAGGCAGCCCACTCCTATAGAGAATTGTTTGAGAAATTATCTTGGTCCTATGAAAACAAGAAACCTTCAATAGACTTCAGACAGAATGCAAAATATTGCCTTAATCGCTTAAACAAAGACAAAGAAAGATACTCTAATGGATGGAGAAAACAAGCTATCGACACTAAATTAGTTAAAACAATTGAATCTATTTCTCATTTTTTTAATGAGTATGACCGTCCTAGTAGAATGGAAAGAATAGTACTGATTTATAAAATGAATTTTTGGTGGTACAAAAAATCTAGCCCTGAAGAATTTAAAAAAATATGGAATAAACTACAGCGCATCGCTCACCACAGTTCAGATGAACAATCCAAATGTGAGCAGCTTTTACTAGATTGTGATATATTTCTTTATAGATTGCTATGTAGTTAATTCTGACAAGGAACAAGTTAATATTAAATACTAAATTGAAAGCCAACCCAATGCTAGATAATACCACTGATGAAATTGGCACTCTGCGAAGCCCTCATTCAATCGGTGACCTGAATGACTTGACTGATGAAGAACTACTTGACTACATCAATTGTTGGGAGGAAGAGGAGTCGGATAGTCAAAATAATAAAGAGGATACATTCCAGTCTATTTTCGAAACACAAATTATAACTGACAACCATCGCCTTTCCTTTTGGTTGCAAAACCGAACGAGCATTCACCACACGGTATATGTCAAAGCAATCGTTGAGGGTCTAACAAAAATAATTTATACACGAGGCTTCTATAAACTTGAAGACTTGATTGATTATTGTGATTGGGTTTTATCTCTTTCAGATACCTCCACCCAAAGGGGAAAGAAAGAACAGTGTCAATTAACATCTGTTCACCCTGACCTTGAACCATCACGAAAAGCGGTGGTCAATTTCATTGACGGTTGTGTGAGCACCAATGCTCCAATTTCGGCAAGGGATGGTCTTGCTGGACTCTTAGCTAAAGTTTGTAATCAGGATGACACGGGACTTGATAGCAATAGTTCGGACTATCCTAGCGTTAAGTCCCAATTAAATAAAGGCCTAAACAATTCCCGAAGTTATGGTCTTAAAGTCCTAATCAGTTTCGGGGATTGGGTGCGTCGTCAAGTACCTAATGACACAGTCCCAGAAGTAACCAGAATTCTATCAAAGCGTATCATTGAGCCAGCAAAGATACCTTTAACGGAACCGGAATATGCTATTTTAGGACAGAATTTCAGACGTCTCTATGATCTTCATCCAGAGTGGACTTCTCAGCATAGAAAACTCATTTTCCCACGCGAAAACAAATCCAACTGGAAGTGTTCTTTTGGGAGCTATTTGTGTTATAACCCACCAATGGAATTCTTGATGGATGAATATGACTACGCTTTGGAAAATTTACAAATATTCAATCACGATAATGACCAAAACGAAAATATCACGAATTTAGGGATGGGTGTTTTCTATTTATATCTTCAAAAAGTCTATGATTTGACAAGCGAAAATAGTTTGCTGAATAAGTTCTATACAAAAACTTATGGTCATCCCAAGCTATGGGGATTCCTCTTTTTTGAAGTTGGTCGTAGTCTTATTTTTAGCCCCTCAAAGAAATATAAAGATCGAGCTGTTGACTTTTTAAATTGGCGTTTGGAAGTCGGTCAATCACAAGAACTTCATAATTTTTATGGTTGGTTGGAATCGAAATATCTTGAACCTTCTCTCCGACTGA
>Ga0209022_1000827_pt1 | contig 36374 bp, 41 predicted proteins | sample PinacodermPK_FD_187300 | JGI IMG/M metagenome (GOLD analysis project Ga0209022, IMG submission 187300) | Host-associated microbial community of the marine sponge Aplysina aerophoba from Gulf of Piran - sponge pinacoderm, lysed by proteinase... | ecosystem: Host-associated > Porifera > Sponge >...
GCTTAATTTGCTGCCCGGCATCAAACTGATGCCGCCCCGTCCCACATGACCACTACCGCTCCGACCAACGGTAATGGCCCATCCCGGTGACTACTGCCAACGCCCGGTAGACCTCGGGCAGCTTCATCTTCCGTCGCAAGGCGACCTGGAGGCGTATTGCGGCCTGATGCAGGGTGAGCAGCGCCGAAACCGCCATCACGATCACCAGCCCGGGTTCGATGGCGGTGACCAGATCACCGGCTCCGTAGGCAATTGCACCAGCCACGATCAGCATCAGCGGCGGCGCCCAGTAAACCGATTTGCGTCGCCGGTAGTTGTAGCTGATGATTATCGCCAGCAATGCTACCAAGATCGGGCCTACCATCAGGGCCGACGCCTGCAATAGAGACACCGCATAGAGATATTCACTCGTGGGCGGCACCAGCAGCGCGATGGCACCGACGCCGGTCACCGCTTCCCCGGTGCCGTCCAGCACCACCCACGGTAGCGCCATCGCCGCCAGGGGAATCAAGGTAGCCACGAAGGCAGTGATCCTCATGATCAGGGTGATCAGTTCACGGTTCCTGGTCTGATCACGATTCCCCGACTGCATGGTGCGGCTCCGCTCTCTCATTGTCATCTGGCCTCAAAGGGGGATCCCGTCGCCGCCCTGATGGTCTCGCTGGCGGCTCTGAACTCGCTTAACTGGGCATCCAGTTCCAGGATGGCCGTCGGGACGTCCTGGAACGACGAGGTGTCAAAAACAAAATCGGTCCGCAGTTCCAGCTTGCGCAGACTCGCATCCATATCGTCCAGTTGCTTTCCGATCGCCAGCGCCTTGGCCAGCGCCGAGTTAGCCTGGGCTTCCCACTGCCGGTACAGCGCGAGGTCCCGCTCGTCGTCCTGGCGGGCTTTGGCTTTGGTTGCCGGGTCATTGATCCTATCGGTAAGCGCCTGTTGTGTCGCGAAGTAACCGGCGGCGCTGGCCTTGGCATTGTCGATCGCCGCCTCGAACTTGACGTAGGCCAGCTTGGCATCGTCGTAACGCGGCTCCCACCGATCGATGAGCGCGTCAATGCTGGTGATCTTGGCGATCTCGGCAGTGGTGGGCTGGGAACCGACCTCCGAGGCGTTGCCACCCGAGGTACCACCGGCAAAGACACTCACGTCCCCCAACGCGCGGTTCATGTTCTCGGCCTGGTTTTCGGCCAGCTGCACAGAGTCAGACATCCTGGCCGCCTCGGTCTGGGTCACCTCCCCATATACCGTGAGGCCCGTGTAGGCAATGACCGCAACCACCACTGCGATCAGAGCGTATTTCAGCGTTCGTCTGATCATTGACTTCTCCTCTCAAAGAGCGTTTCAGTCGTGGATCCAGCAACCGTGCCCAACTGTCATCGACTGATCATCTATAGCAACCAACGTGGCGGGGAAGTCAGTTCGTGCCTCTCCAAGCCATTCAGAAGGTTCCCCTGCAGGATCGACATCGGTACGCCTTATGGTGTGGGTCCTGGCGCAGGCGAACCGACGAACTCCCGCAGCGAGGGCAACGGTTGGGCAGCGGTTGTTTCTTGAGCTCTCTGTGCCGCTCCTTCAACTTCTCCCATGCTTCCAACACCCGCCGGTCGCTTTTGAAGGCCAGATCACCGCTCCTCATCTTCTTCGGGTCACGGAACTTCACATCCAGGAATTCCCGGCGCTGGAAATGCAGCTTTCCACCCACCACCCGACCGGCGAACACCTTGGCCGTGCTGTCGCGGTTCACCCTGACGGTGGAGACGATCTCCACCGCCAGGCCGGTCTCCTCCCGGGTTTCCCGTCGGGCGGCGTGCTTGCTCCTCTCACCGGAATCCACGAAACCGCCGGGCAGCGACCATTTGCCCTTCTCCGTGCCATAGCCCCGTTGAATGAACAGGATCTCCCCGCGGCCGTTCTCAACCAGGCAAAACGCTCTTCTTCTGGGCATCGGACATCTCGCTACATTCGTCTGGTTTCACAGCCGCGCCAGGCGGTCCGCCAGATCGGCTAGTCGTTCCCGCTGCGCTACGTGACTGGTCCAGCGCAGTGGTATTGCCGAAGCGCCATAACGGGCACCCAAAACCGCGCCGGCCAAGGCGGCGTTCGTGTCCGTGTCTCCGCCTGCGTTCACCAGCGCTACCAGCGCTTCCTCGAAGTCCAGCGGCGCGGTAACTGCCCACAGGCCCGCCTGCATCGTCATCACGGTGTGGCCGCGGACCCCTCGCCTTTGGCCACCGCGCATCCATCTGGTATCCCCAGGCGCGGACCTTCCCCGCATGGCGGACTCCAGAAGTCCTGTGGGAACTCCGGCCTCCCGAGCTTCGGCGATCAGGTCAGGACACCCATCGGCTCTGGCCGCAGCCAGCAACTCCTTCAGGTCGGGAACTGCGCCACTGATCAGAACCGCGATGGCGGCGTTGACGATGACGCAGGACCACTGGCTGGCCGGCGCATAATGGGACACCGCGCAGGTGTCCGCAGTGTCGCTCACCAGCAGCTCCGGTTGGCGCCTCCGCGCGATGGCCACCGGCGCGCACCTCATGATGCCTCCATTGGGGGCAATCTCGCCCTTGGCGCGATAGACAGCGTAGGCGGCCACCGGCGGCGGGACCTTGTCCTTCAGCTGGTTGATGGATTGCCTGGTGGTCCGGCCCATTCCCCGTCCATTGAGCAGGCTCCAGGCCACCAGCCGCGCCGCGAAACGCTCAACCAGATCCCCGCCCTCCAGCAGCGCCTCGGCAAGCTCCACCGACTGCGCCGGATCGTCGTCCAGAGGCTTCGCCATCTCCGAGGGCTGTATTTCCCTCACCCCATGTGGGTAATGTTCCCGGATCCACCCCTCGGACTTCCCCTCTATTGCCAGGCCAAACAGGTTGCCGACCACCACTCCCAGCATCAGGCCACGAGCCCGGTCCTCGATCCGACCGCCCTCGGGCGCTGTGGCTGTGGCGTCAGCGAGATATCGCACCAAGTTGGGGGTACGTCCCACCACCGGCTCCGTGGGGAGCATCTGGTCAGTGCCGCCGAACACCTTGTTGCACTTGGCACACCGGAATGGCCTTCCGCGCGAGTGCCAGTCCCGGCGCAGGCTGGCCTCCTGGCTCGCGCAGTTCGGGCATCTCTTGATCAGCGTCCTGCCGAACACCTCGTTGCAGCTCCGGCACCGCAGCGCGTTATAGCGCTTGAACCAATCCTGGCGCAGCCGGGCGTTCCTGCTCTTGCACTTGGGGCAAGCTCTCTCCATGGCGGGAAAAGCAGGGCGCGGAGCCCGGGGTCTCCGCGTAACCGGTGGCGCGGGCGGAGCCGGCGCTGGCCTCGGCGTCGAAGCCGTCCGTGGAACCGCCGCCGGTTGCGGTCCAACCTGCCAGACCGGCGGCGTGGCCGATACCCTGGGCGCAGGCTGTGCCGCTTGCTGCTCCGTGGGCGACACCGGATTCGGGTTCTGCTCCAGGATGCTGGCCCACGCGTCAGCGGTGGGACGACCGACGTGGGAAGCGCCCGGTGAGAATGCCTGACGGAAGGCGTTTTGCACCCGTTCCGGCATGGACCGCCAGCTCCGCACCTGCCCCGGCGTGGGGCGCCAGCGTCTTTCCCTGGGCTGGTGGGCAAAACGGTGGTCCTTGATTCGTTCCCTGATGTTGGACACCGCGTCATCAGCCGATGCGTCCACCCCCTGGTAAGGGTGGCTGCCGTTGCCCAGGAGCTGGTACAGCAGCACCGCAAGCGCGAAGTTGTCGCTGTCCTGGGACCGGAACTGCCGCCGGAAATCGTCGATCTCCGGCGCGGTGTACTCGGGACTGCCCACCACGCATGGATACGGCTGGTGACCGGGCGGGCCCGGTATCTGGAAGCTGTCGCAGTCGATCAACATGACCGACCCGTCATCGCTCACCAGGATGTTGGACGGGTTCACGTCCCCGATCCGCACGTGGATGGTGTGCAGCCAGCGGAATGCCTCGGCGATCTTCACGCCCAGCCGCGCCCGGTATTCGTACTCCTGCTGGCGCGCCGGCAGTTGCCGCCGCTCGTTGGCGCTGATGAAACGGTATGCCGTCCCGGCTCCCCGGGAAGCCTTCGGCATACGGTACCGGAGGCCGTCAGCGTCGGTCTGCAGAACATTGGGCCAGCTCAGCGCCTGCGCGTTCTGCGGAGGGTTGTCGCACATGGCCCGCAGCTTGGCCGCGCGTTCCGGCGTTGCGTGCTGCTGGTGCAGCACCTTGATGACCATACCGGAATCGTTGCGGTCCTCGTAAACCGCCCCCTCTCCACCGGCTCCAATCAGCTTCCCGATGCTCAGAGGACCCGATCTCGCCGGCGCCGGTCCGTTGGCCGGTTCCTCTCTCTTCCCGGCTCCCCTGAAACGGTCGATGAAACTGGTCATGACGATCGGTCCCTTCAGCCTTTCCTGATGCACACCGCGATGGTGCAATCGTCGGTCGCCTTGCCCGCGTCGCCCACTTTCCGGAGCAGCGCCTCCAACACGGCATCGGGAGTTGACGCGAAGGATCGGTTCAGCGCCCGGTACAACGGGCTCCAGAACCGTTCGTAGGGCGCAGTTCCACGGGACAGCGCAACATCCTGAAGCCCATCGGTGATGGCCGCCACGCACCTGACGCCGGAACCGGAAGTGACCGCGATTCGCGGCAAATTTCGCGGATTGGTCAGAAACTTGGTCTCGTTGGCGAACTCACCGTTGTCCGGCTTGCTCAACAGGCGCCATTCGTCACCGTCGCCGGCCACCACGCAACCGTCGCCCACGTGGGCCACACCAACCAGTCGCTCACTGGCCAGCGCCAGCATCACGGTGCAGGCGTAGTCGTTCACGTTGACCGCACCGGCCGACCGGTGCGCCGTGTCCATCACGCTTCGTCTCGCGCTGCGCACGGCACGCTGCAGGGCGCTCCGCAACAGATGTCCCTTGACGGCGATGGCTCGGTTCCGCTCAAGCTGACGAGCCAGGCTGGCAACCCCGGCAGCGCAGGCAGCCTTTGAGCCAAACTGGGAGTATCTGGCCGAACCGGCCCCATCGCTCACCGCCATGATCGCCGCCGGACCCAGACGCCCCAGAAACGACGTCGCCACCACCGCGCTGTCCTGGTTGGGTGTGCCGTCCTTCAGATGGCTGGCGCCCTGCCGGCTCGCGTGGCCGGTCTGAACGTTCAAACCTCGGCCGTGACTGCGGGTGTGTTCAGACATTGATGGTGGTCCAGTCGGTGGGCGGCAGGTTCACCGCCTCCCCAGGCGTGCTGCGCGATATCGCCGAGACCGACCGGCTCAGCCATACGAAGAAGTCGCTGAACCGCAGGCTGTCCAGCTGCTGGGGTTGGAATCGGGAGTTCGGATTGGGCAACACTCTCAACATCGCCTGCACCGCCTCCGCGTTCACCCCCACCTTGAAAATGGTCAACTGGCTCCCGCTCTCCATATCCACCAGACGCTGGTTGGCCCGCTCCATCTCATCGCGTGCGCTGGTGGGCAACCCGTCACTGAAGAGCACCATGATGGGCCGGAAGTAGGGCACGCCACCCCGCCGGTACTGCTCCTCGCGGTCTTCCAGGAGGTCGCACCCCTGCTGGATGGCCAGGTGCATGTTGGTGGCCCCGCCCGCCCTCATGTTGGTTTTGCCGCGCTCGCTGACGGTGCTGAAATCCCGCTCCACCCTGGCCTCGGTGCTGAAGGACAACAACGCCACCTCCACCCGGTTGCGCGCGATCTCGTCGTCGATGACGGCCTGGTACAGGTCGTCGACGCCGCGGTTCATCGCGTCAATGGGACGTCCCCCCATGGATCCGCTGCAGTCGGCGATGATCAGGACGGGACAGCGCGGCTCCGGGTTATCGGCAAACTCAAGGTCCCCCAGTTCATCCTCAAACAGCAGATCCTCTTCGTCCGGCGCATCCTCGGGGAACCGTTCTTCCGTAACGTCGCTCATCAGATTTCTGCTCCTTCACGCATGGGAGACCATCACCGCCTCTATAACCCAATTTATCGCCGACCGCCAGAATCGCGCCGGCGGCTATGGGCGCTCCGATCATCAGGGCTCGCCTCCGCCTCGTAGCGTCCGACGATGCTGGTCACGTGTGGATAGAGCGGCAACCGCTCCCTGCCATCCCACCAACGGAAGGATTCCAGCTCACGATCGTTGATCCTGGGTTCGCCTCCCGCGAGGACCAGCACCACCTTGTGGTCGTTGGAGCTCCCTTCGTTGGTGTAGTCAAAGAGACGCTCGGCACGATAGGCCTTCATGCCCAACTCTTCGCCCAACTCACGGCAGGCGGCCGTCAGCGCCGCCTCGCCCTGCTCCATCCCTCCGCCAGGGAGAGAATACTTATCATGGCCCTTGTCCCGAACCAGCAAATACCTGTCGTCCTTGACCACCAGCGCCGGGGCCCGCTGCTGCTTGCCTTGGCGCGCGCCACCGGTACGGCCGCGTTCCCCTTCAGCCGTATAATCTCTCTCCGGCCTGGCGTTGCCCCTCTTGATATCCGCCCAGAGGCGCAGCGCCTTCCGGTCTCCCCCGAAGGCCAGATCCTCCGGCCGTATCCTTTCAGGGTTGCGCCAGCGGACGTCCAGGCATTCTCTCTCCTGGAAACGTAGCCGGCCGCCCACCCGTTGACCAACGAACACCTGGATGGGCCGGGTATTGCCAGTGAACAGCCGGTGGGTGATCTTTACGATGACACCCGTCTCCTCCCTGGTCTCCCTGTAGGCGGCGTGCCGACTGCTCTCGCCGCGGTCCACCAGACCACCGGGCAGCGACCACTTGCCTTTTTCCTTACCGTACGCTCTTTGGACGAAGAGCACCTCGCCCTTCTCATTCTCAACCAGACAGAACGCCACGTCTCTCATATCGACACTCTCTTCAACTCAACCCGCACAACGCGTACGAGCGATCCAGTGTGTCCGCATTATAGACCGCATCGCCACACCAGTGAATCTGACGCGGGATAACGTCGGAATCGATGCCGTGCAATGTTGAGCACCGGGATGCCTCTCCGTTCATCTACCCACTCACCATGCGCGTCAGCGGGTTGCCTAGATCAGTTCCAGAGGGCAAGGTGGTAATGCCTGTCGCCACGGGTTGAGGAGCAGAGACCAGTCACGCACGGCATTGTCCTACGCATCGGAATCGGGAACGAAACTTACATCGACTTCCGCCGTCCAATTTCAAACGAGGTTGTTACACCCGCTCATCGTTGGAAATCAAGGGAGCCGGATTATCTCCAGGGCCCTGTCGATCGGCCTATCGATACCCGTCCAAGTTCGCGCAATAGGGTCATTACGTGAACCTCGCTGTGTCCGCCAGAAAGCTCGACGGCATGGCGCAGCACGTCTGCACCGGCAAGGCGGCAACGCGCTATCCCCGCTGGGCGGCGCGCGCTGGAGAACACCAACCCCTCAAGACCGCGAGGGAGTTCATCCTGCTTCGGGCGCCGCAGACTGACGCCCGGGACCTCTGGCCAGGAAAGCCAGCGCGCCGCGGATCGCTTCGCGCACCTCCTCAACTTCACCTTCGTCCTCCAGGGCGTCGGTGAGGACAGGGACGGCGCTCCCGTCGTCCAGGTGTCCCAGCTCCCGGGCGGCCGCGGCTCGCACCGCCGCGTCACCGTCGCCCAGAGCGCTCAGCAAATGCGGCAGGGCATCCCGGTCAACCAGCGCGGGAAGAGCCAGAACCACCCGCAGTCGCCGCCGGGAGCAGGGGCTGCTCAACCACGCCAGCATATCGCCGGCGGTGATGGTATCCCCCAGTTGACGCAGGGCGCGCGCCGCCGCCGCCGCCAATTCCAGTTGCCCCTGCTCCACCGCCAGCCTGAGCATGGGCATGGCGCGAACCACGCCCATTCCGCCCAGTTTGCGGATGGCTGCTCGAGCGACAATATCGGGGCGGGAATGGAATATGTTCCTGCGCACCAGGTCGATCAGGGCCTCCTCCGCCTGGGGACCGCCCAGTTCTACCAGGGACGACAGCGCTGCGATGCGCACGTGCCTTTCATAGTCGTCCAGCGCCCGGATCAAAGCCGGAACGGCCCGGCGGTCTCCGAGAAGGCCCAGTGCGTTGACCAGGTCCTCCCGCAGTCCCCGGCGTTCCTCGGCCATGATGTTCGGCGCCCCCAGAGCGTCGATCAGGGCGGGGACGGCCCGGGGGTCTCCCAGGCTGTGCCCAGGGCAACGGCGGCCCGCTCCTGCACCACTCTGCTGGGGTCGCCCAGAGCATCCATGAGGGCGGGCACGGACGCCGCAGCTCCCAGCGTACCCAGGCTGGCGGCCGCCTGTCGCCGCCGGTGAGGTGGGCCACGGCGGAGCGCTTCAAGCAGAACCGGCAGCGACTGCGGGGCGCCCAAGTCACCCGCGGCCACGGCGGCGGCGAACCGAACCTCCTCCTCAGGGTCCTGGAGCATGGGGAGCAGCGACGGCAGCGACGCCGGGGCCGAGAACGCCCGCAACGCGTCGGCGGCGTGGGACCGCACCAGGGCATCCGGGTCCCGGAGCGCCGCCGTCAGGCTCTCCACCGCCAACCGCTCCACGGCGGCAGGACCTGACCCCGGTGGCCCGCCCGGGTCGGGAACTGGCCGGATGGATAACCCCAGGGCACGGGCGGCGGCCCGCCGCGCCGGGGCCGACTCCGATTGCAGCAGGTCCACCAGGAAGTTGACCAGTTGTTCCTGTCCGTCGATGCCCAGCATCATGGCGGCTTAGCGCCTTACCCGGCCGTTGTGGTGGGTCAGCGCCGGGACGATCTCCTCCGTTGGGTAACGGTTCAGCATCGGGCTCTCACTCTCGTCAACGTCAACTCGCCGGCGACGACGGTTCCGCGGACTGCCGTTCCTGGCGGACCCGTAGCCACCGCTCGGTTGCCCTTCGGATCAGCCAGTCGGGATCGCCGCCGCGGTCGCGCAGGTGCGGTTCCGCCCTGGGGTCTCCGGTCTCCGCCAGGGCCAGCATGGCCTCCCCAGTGGCGCGGGGACGCCGACGTAGGGCTTGCTACGTTGCAAGCGGCTTACCACGCTGAGGAGTTGTACCGTATCACGTGTAAAGACAATGTGCGCGATGTCCTCGCGGTCGTATCCGAGATTGCTGACACCAAGAGCGATCCCAATGCTGAGCCGGGCAATGGCAACCTAGCGCGTCAGTGGAGCAGGTTGTCCGACGCCATCGCGCTGGCCGATACCTCCTACTCCTCGCTGAAAATGGAGCCGGAAGCACTGGAACTTGAAGAAGCGTTGTCGCACCCTGAAAAGGTGGGGATGTATCTCCGCGATGTGCAAAGCGCGTTGCAGGAAAGCCGTGAATCGCAACGCAGGACCGTGATGACGGACAACGGCGTGGAGATAGACATCGCCACTAGTAGACCAACCGCTTTGAAATGATGGGAATCCGTCTTCACGCCTTGCTTTAGACCGACTTCGCTGGGGAACCAGGACGAAGCCAGCAACTCATCGTTTCAAAGATTTCGGACCACTAGCTGCCGACGCCAAGAACCGCCGCCTGATTCCCGCCGAACTGACACTGTGACGGAGAGAAAGTCAGGGCAACCCTACGGGGACATGGCTACTGTCCGACTCTCCTGAACTTGGGCAGGGTGATCTCGTCGTTGACCGCCTCAAAGACTACCTCCACTTCCATGCCGATCTCGATGTCGTCCGCGTCACAGTCCACCAGATTGCTGATAAGGTGGACCCCCTCCTCCATCTCAACTTCCACCACGCCCCAGGGGAGACGCTCCCGGAAGGCTGGGTTCACCGGCTGGCGGGTTATGACGTAGGTGTAGACCTTACCCTTCCCCGGCGACTCCACCCACTCCAGGTTGGACGAAGCGCACTCCGGGCAGTTGGGTCTTGGCGGATGGCAAAAGGAACGGCAGTCCAGGCAACGCCGCAGCACCAGCCGGTGCTGCCGGCACTGGTCCCAGAATTCCTGGTTGTCCAGGTTGGGCACCGGCAGGGGAAAATTAGCGGTAGTCACAGCTGACTCACCTCCTCAGTATCAGGGCACCCGAGCCGTCGCCACTGTCAACCAGACCCAACTCCGCGCCCTCCACCTGGGCCGGCGACTGTCCCCGCAACTGACGCACCACTTCGATGATCTGGTTCATGCCCTGAAGGTAGGCCTCGGATAGATGCCCGCCGGAAGTGTTGACCGGCAGTTCTCCGCCCACTTCAATCCTGCCCCTCTCGACGAAGGGCCCGCCCTCGCCGCGCTGGCAGAAACCGTAGTCCTCCAGCTTGGTGATGATCACCGGGCTGAAATGGTCGTAGAAGCCGACCACGTCAATGTCCTGCGGGGTGACCCCGGCCTCACCGAACAACTCGGGCGCCAGCAGGGCTCCGCCGCTTTCGTCCCAGGAACGCCCGTGCCCGTCCATACCGGCCAGCAGCGTTTGGGCAGCGCTGGTTATGTACACCGGCGCGTGTTTCAGGTTGGCCGCCCTTTCCGCCGAGGTGATGACGAAAGCGTTGGCCCCGTCGGCCTCCAGCGCGCAGTCCAGTATGTGCAGGGGGTCGAAGAACATTCTGGAGGTCAGGTAGTCCTCCATGGTGATGGGCCGCCCGTGCATGATGGCCTTGGGGTTGAGACAGGCGTTATTTCGGAAGGCCACCGCCACCGCGCCAAAATGTTCCATCTTGGTGCCGAACTCGTGCATGTGGCGACGCGCCCGTAGTGCGCTGGATTGCCCCGGCACCAACAGGCCGTAAGGCTCGGTGAATGCGGAGCTGCCCAGGCCCCGGCGGGTGGTGACGGTGCCGGAGCCGTAGCGTTGCCCGGAGCGGCCGTTGACCGAACGATACACCAGCACGTTGTTGACCACGCCCTGGGCAACGGCCATCGCCGACTGTATGACCAAGCCGCAGGCGGCCCCGCCCAGCGGCCCCAATTCGCCGTAGTACCGCAGGTAGGGAATACCCAGGCAGGCGGCCAATTCCCCCTGGGGTGTGGAGTCGGCGGTAAACTTCACGATGCCGTCAATATCCTGGGGAACAAGACCCGCGTCGGCGATGGCGCGGTTTGCCGCCTCCACGGCCATGTTCAACTCGGTCCTGCCGGAGTCCCGGTTGTAGACCGTCTCTCCCACGCCAACGATAGCGCATTTGTCCTTCAAGGTGCTCATGTACGGCCCTCCTGTCTTGGCCAAACACCCGTCGCCGCAAGGAATGGTGGTGGTTACCGGCGGCGGGCGGGGCACGAATTGGGCTGTGGCCTCTCCCTGGTAGTCCAGGGCTAGTAAACCAACATCTTTGAATTGATGGATGAGTAATTGGCAGCCTGACGGGAGAGCAGCGATTCCCGAATATTGCTGTGCAATCAGGCTAACTGATTAACGACAATAAGGAATGCCGGCCTGTTGCCTCACCGAAGAATGTTACCGAAACTTTAGCACCGGGGATCCGTTCCCACCAGCGGCATTCCCGGGGATCCGTTGGGTGCCGTTGGTGCTGCAGCAGTCCCGGCGTACACCAGCTCTTTGGCCATGATGCCGCGCCACTCTTTCAGCCGGCGCTGCATGGTTCGCAACTGAGCCTCGCTGAACCGGTTCGGGTGTTCAATCCGCAACCGTCCCATTAGTGCCTTGCCGGTTGCATCCGGCTCGGCATGCAACCAAGCCAGCACGTCTGCCCACACCCCTTCGAAGGGATCCTTGCGGGTTCGCCAGTGCCGCGGCGCCCGCACTTTCACCATGTGGGTGGGGCGTGCCTCGCCCTGCCGCCACAGACTGGGCAGTTTGGCCAGGAACGTTTCGAGGCTTTCACCGCTTGGCGTTTCCCTCACTTTCGGAGTCCTTGTTGCCACCAGGGCAGACTGGGCTTCCCGAATGCTGTGCAGCAGCAGCACCGGGTCCAAACCGGACCGATACTCGTTCAACTCAGCCTTCAGCTCATTGCCGGTTGCGTCGTGCCCGATCAGCCGGTCGCAGGGTGTGGCGGGCGGACTGTAACGCTTGACGGTGGTGGCACCGTCCCGGATCTTATCGATGAGTTTGAACGATGGCTGGAAGAAGTTCACGCCTGTTGCCTCATTGAGAAATGTTACCGAACCATCAGCGTTTGGTGGCACCCACGGCCAGCGCCATTTAGAAGTTCCGCCGCAAAGCATCCGTAGAGATGATTTGTCCGTGCGATGCGCCGGCATCCGTCCCTTTGTGATACCCGCGGTGCTTCGCTCAATATTAGCCGTTACGTGAACCAAGCCTGGTAAAGCCAGCCCTGAGCAAAGCCGGGCCGTGGCGCAGTAGAGGATGAGTTTGCGGACTGTTCATGGCCACCAGCAACCGCCCGTTGTGCACGTCCTCGCCCTGTTACATGATCCCGTCTACCGCGAGGCGAACGCTGGGACGATACGTATGGAATGGCCGCGCATCCTGCTGCCGCACTGGCCCAACGATGATGTGGATGAGTCGCGTACGGCAATTGCCGCGCGGCAGATGTCTGCCCCGCGGCCACAGTATTTCCGAGCTGTTGATGGCTATGCCGGAACCTATAGTCGCGCCGATGGTGACGCAGCCGCCGGGCATCGCGGCAACATTCCGGAAGACAATATTCATCGTGGATGGGTTGTCGACTTGGTTGAGTTCGGCCTCCTCGGTTTCATCGTCGGTAGACTGTCCCGGAAGTGCAATGCGACCGCGCGACGACTGCAGGCTGGGCTCAGAGCCTATCCCAAAAACAACGGGATAGGCTCTTGGTTCAATCGGCGCCTAGTGGACACAACGGAGACCGGGCGACTGGCCTTTCGCCCCTATGCTCCGCAGGCAACGACCTACCCCCAGCCGTTCCGCAATAGGCATCCGGGCATCGCTCCAGTGGGCTCGCCGTCCTCAAAGGTGATCTCGCCGTTCACCAGCGTCCAGCGGTAGCCCTTGGCCTTCTGGATCCGGCGCCACTCGCCGCCGGGCAAGTCCTCGGCCACCTCAGAAGGCAGCACTTCCAGCTTCTCCAGATCATAGACGACCATGTCCGCCGGCGCGCCCTCACGCAGCGCTCCCCGGTCCTGGAATCCGCCGAAGTGGGCCGGCAGATACGATAGCTTGAAGTGGGCGTCCTCCAGGGTGATGACCTGTTCGTCTCGCACCAGCCAGGCCAGCATATCCGTCGGATAGATGCCGGCGGTCAGGAACTTGACGTGCGCGCCCCCGTCGGAAACACCGGCAACAACGTGGTTGGAGTCCAGCACCTCCGCCGTGTACTGCGCTACATCGCGCCCCTGGGTGTCGGCATAGAACTCCGTGGCCAGGTCGTCCTCCACGCACATGTCCAGCAGCGCGTCGATAACATGCTTGCCCTGTTCGTCGGCGATTTGCTGAACGGTCAGGCCGGCCTGCGGGCTGGAAGTCTCGGTCTCGTCCGGCGCCAGAGCAATCATGCGCCCATCGACGACGTTGACGACGAAGGACTTCAAGCGCAGCTCGCCGTTGGTGATGCAACGCCCGCCGTCATGCTCGTATTCGTAGCCGTGGGTATCGCAGACGAACTTGTCTCCTTCATCATCCACGCAACCGCCCTGGTGCGGGCAGACCACCGACAGCAGCTTGTAGCCGTCGCGGGTGTTGACCAGGAAATAGTCTGCCCCGCTGACATTGACCTTGGCGGGCATCCGGGTGAAGTCGGTCTCAGCGCCGATGTCGATCTTCACCTTGCGCGTCATCACCTGCAGGCTGCCCACGGAGCCGGGCGTCACCTGGGTGGGGCGCCGACCCGAGTCCCATTCTTCCTTCAGCTTGAGGCGCATATCCGGATCGGACATCTTGGCCTTCCTGGTGGCCTTGTCGCCCAGCGTGACCTCGCGCCACATGGGAGTGTCGTCGAACAGATTCCAGTCTTCGAAAGTGAGTTCAAACCCTCCGCGGCGGGTATTGCCTTGTCCGTAAACCCGCAAGCCACGCTCAGCGCAGCTCTCCAGCCAGCGGATGCGCTCGCGGTGCTGTTCGGGGTGTACCGAGTTGGGAGATACCGTCTGGTACAGCACCGGACGGTTCGAGACCTCGGCTACCCTTTCAAAGAACAGGCGAGCCCCTTCGCCCAAAGGCCGCCCTTCCTCGCCGGTCTCCTGGTAGGCCAACTCGATGAAACCCTCGTCCCGGTCGGCCAGCACATTGGCGAAGGTCAGCACCTCGTGCTCGGACAGCATATCGGTAATCATCGGGGTGCCGTCGTAGTCCCGCTGCACGGAGTTCACCCCCAGCACCTGGGCCGACCAGCCACATGCGCCGTGGTCCATGGCCTCGTGGATGAGACGCACCATTTCCTGCAGTTCGTCCTCCGTGGGGCGGCGGTTCTTGGCCTCGTCCCAACCCATGACCCAGGCGTAGAGCGGCGTCAGCGGCACGTAGGTCAGGCAGTTCACCCCCTTGGGAGTGTTGCCGAGACTTTCCATGAAATCGGGGAAAGTCACCCAGTTCCACGGCATCCCTTCCTTCATGGCGTCGTAGGGAATGGCCTCGTTACGGGTCATGCTGAGCATCGCCCGGTCCTGGTCCTCCACCCGCGAAGGCGCAAATCCGAACCCGCAGTTGCCCAAGGCAACGGACGTTACGCCGTGCCAGCCCGACAGGGTGCAGTAGGGATCCCAGAAAATCTGGGCGTCGTAGTGCGTGTGCAAGTCAACGAACCCCGGCGCCACAATCAGACCTTCCGCGTCAATTACCCGGTCGGCGGTGCCGCCGTTCAACCCGCCGATCCTGGCGATCCTACCGTCCTTGATGGCAATGTCGCTCACGTACCGCGGCGTCCGCGTCCCGTCTACTATGGTGCCCTTCCTGATGATAATGTCGTAATCCGCCATCATTTCCCCCTTATTGGAATTAGACTCTGAGATGTATCCCGAATGTAATGACGAAATACGTCAGAACCACGTCCTCGCGTCAGTCTAAATTGCCATCATTGCCGGCGTCAATAACTTTTATTCGCACCAAGCCTGAATCGACCAGCGAGAGCGTGGGGTCTGCGCACTGAACAAGGGGAGGGCGCTCCTGTGCATCCGGGATGATGGTTTTGAAACAGACGCCCAATGCCAAACTAAACTGGAGCCACGGTGAAATCTACATTTGCAGGCCGGAGAGTGTCGGCCGGGGCGCTGGCGGTCGGTTCATCCGCTTGTGCTTGCCGCATGATCCGGCATCGTCGCTTGACTTCCTCGCGGCGACTGGACAGACGGGCGAAAAAGTCGCCCACCTGCTCCTGCACCGCGGCACGGGTGCCCAGGCACTGGTTGGCGGTCGCTTCCTGACGTGCCCAGCCCCAGATGGCCTCGTCAGCTTTGAAGTCTGGGCTGTAGCTGGGCAGATTCATCAGGCGCAAGTTCGGGCCGGGCGTGGCCAGGTAGGCTCGCAGCGCGTCGCCCCGATGGGCTGGCGAATTGTCCCAGATCACGGTCAGTGGTTCAGGGTGTCGCTCCCGCAGTTGTCGCAGGAAGGCGGCTGAGGTGGCGGAGTTGCTGTTGCCCTCCAGTTCCATCACCTCCACCTCGCCGGTTTCCAGACTTACCGCTGAGTAGTAGCTGGCCTTCTCACCACGTCGCGGGCTGGTGGAGTCCACCAGGGCCGGTTCTCCTTTCAGGACCCACTTGCCACGCAGATCAGCGTCTGCTCGAAAGTGGGCCTCGTCAGCAGTGGGCCTCGTCAGCAAAGAATATCTTGGCCTCAGTCCGTCGGGCCGCCTCTGTTAGCGCGACATACTCCGCCACAAAGGCTTCCCGCCGCGCTGGGTCCGCCTTGACCAACCGCTTCTTGGGGCGCTTCAGCACAAACCCCAAACGGTGCAGAGCCTGTCCTGTACTCGATACGGGATAGTTCAGGCAACTGCTCCGGCTCAGCTTCAACCCGAACCGTTCCTCTACAAACCGGCGAACCACCTTCCAGTTCCAGTTGGACAGATCGATGCCCGCCGCAACTGGCGGTTGCTCCACCGCCCCTTTCAACCTCTCCTGCTGCGCCTGGTCAGGAGCGGGGGGAACCACCGGTCGGCTCGAATATCAGGGCTGCAGGCCCTCCCTCACCGAATGCCGACACCCAACGGCCTATGGTATGGGGCCCGTTCCAGCGCCTCCGCCGTGGCCACTGCCGTCCAGCCTCGGGCCAGCATACAAAGGGCATACCAACGCGCCCGTGCCCGGGGCGTGGGAGCCAAGATCATCCGCTGGTGCAGATCCTTGACTCCCATCTGCCATCGTTCCAGAGACCGGTCTATCTCCCTCACGCCCATCTTGAACCCCTCGTAACTCCCGAGACCAGCTAACCCGGGCCCTCCACAAATGCACCCTATATCTCTGCGTATTTCACCTTGGCCTCGGTTTAGTGGGTACGCGTGAGGCTCGCTGTCTGCACCACTCTGGGGCGAACTGTCTCGCTGACAAAAATGGTGGCTCAGTCCAGCCCGAATTGCTCCCGGGCGTTCTGGCCCATCATGCGGGCTATGACGTTCCGTTCTACTCGCGCCTGGGTCAGCGCCTGGATGGCGTCCCAAGCGCTGGTCGTGTCGTGGTGCGGATACCGGGAACCCCAGACGATTTTATTTTCGTAGGCATGCGGGAGCTCCTGGATCATGCGCTCTTGAGCGTCGAACCCCAGCATGACGTGGCCTTCTTCCCACATTTCTTCAGGATCGGTCCTGACGGAATAATAATGCTGAAGAGGTATGACCCGTGTCGATGCCTCCATTTTCTCCAGGACTTCGTCCATCCAGGAGGCCTTGCCGTGGGCCATGACCACCCTCATCTCAGGGAAGCGCTGCATGACGGTGTAGCCGATCAGCGTGGACGCGACGAACATATGGTTGTCCAGCCATGGGGACAATATCGGCGCCAGGGGATGCCCCAGCGGGATCATTCCCGTCGCCGGGGATGCCCGGTTGCGGTCACTGGTGCTGCCGCCAGCGAAGGGGCCCCCACCGCCGCCGCCGAGGCCGGCGGTCTGTGAGAACCGGCCGCTGATCTTTTCTACGAAGGGACCATGGGAAGTCCACTCCGGATTCCATAGGCCGGCCGTGGGATGCACGGCGGCGGCCAACCCCAGGTTCTCCAGTTCTGCCCAAAGGGGATCGTAGTAGGGGTGGGTCAGGTACCGTCCTTCCATGAACATGGGCCGGATGAACGCTCCACGGAAACATCGCGACCCGGAGACGCGGCGCAGTTCGGCTGAAGCAAAGTCCATGTTGCCCAGGGGGACCATCGCGGCGGCGAACAGACGGTCCGGCGCGGCCTCACAGAAATCTGCAATCCAGTCGTTGTACGCCCGCGCCAGCGCCCAGGCCACGTCCGGATCCTCAACCAGGTGAAAACCCTCGGCGAACCACGTCGGGTAAAGGAAGGTCTGGTCGATTCCCATGGCATCCATATCCCGGAGCCTGGCCTGTGGGTCAGATGCGCCTTCACACATCGGATGGCGGGTATCCGGGTCCAACTCGCCAACGGAGTCCCAGGTCATTCCGGGCTTCCAGATGGCATGACGAGGAATGTTGGGGTTCGCGCTGTCTCGAAACACCTGGCCGTTGATCTTGAGATACGAGTCGAAACGCCCTTCTTCGCGCCAGAGGGCGATTTTACCCGGGACCCTGTACTCGGGCTCCAAGTATTTCTCCCACACGTCGCGGGGTTCCACCACGTGGGAATCGCTGTCGAAAACAACGAAGTCTTTGCTCATAGTCATCGCACGTCATCCGATGGACTGCCGGCTAGCGTCGCGTAACCGACGACTCCGGCTTGAGGGCCTCATTTATCTCGTCTTCGTCGGGCCACCAATCCGGGCGGTGGATCTCGGTAACTCGATCGCGAATGATCTTGCTGGGCGGCTCGATATTGTAGAGCCGTCGAGCGTTCGCCCCCAGGAACCTGGCCTGGTCGTCGATGGGCAACTCGCACTCTTCCATCGTCTCGATGGCCCTCCAGGCGTCGTCTCCGTCGTGGTGATAGACGTCGGAGGCCCAGGCTAGGATGTCCCGGTAGTAGTCGGGCAGGCGCGACGGCGGGGCTTCGTCGCCTTCAAAGCCGGTGACGCAATGCTGGAAGAAAGTCTCGCTGGGCAGTTGCTTCAGAGGAGGCAGCTTGCGGTCATTTCGGTAGAGCCGATAGGTCTTGTCGCATTCATCCAGCAGGAAGCTCAGCCAGGTGGACGACGCCTCGAACACGGCGGCTCGGATCTTGGGATGCCTCTCGAAAAACCCCGACATCAGCACCATGGTCACCCATAGGGACGCCTCGGCCTGGAAGTTTTGCACATTGCCCAGGAAGGTATGCGGCAATCCGGAGGTGGAAATAGTCCTTCTGATGAGTTCTGCGCCCGAATACTGGTCGGAGTAACCCGGTGGTTTCGCAACCCCGGAAGCCGGGAAGGGGTGCATACCGTAGACCAGGCCGGTATCTTCCAGGGCATTCCACACGCCCTCGTACTTGGGTTGAATCGGGTAGTTGCCCATGGCATCCATGGGTCTGATCAGGGCAACCCGGCAGCCCTTGGCAGCCACGCGATAGACCTCTTCAACGGCGAACTGGGGGTTCTGCATGGGGATGAGGGCTGCGAAGTAGAGGCGTTCCGGGTCCTCCTGCGTGTATTCGTATGCCCAATCGTTGTAGGCCTTGCACATGGCCCGCGCCCCCAGGGCGTCCTGAAGCCAGGGGTAGGTATCGATGCTGGTCGGTATGATCATCACCTGGTCGATGCCCTGGACGTCCATGTCTCGGAGCCGGGGGCCGGGTTCGTCGGCCCCGGCGTGGGCGAGGTAATCCGACTGCTCCCTCGTGAGCGCAGTTTCAGGATTGAGGTTGCGGACGTTGAAAGCGCGCTGGATGTCGTGTTTGAGCCCGGGACCGGCTAGCCTCACGATGTCGATGGCGCCCGGACCAGTCTTCGGAACCGGGGAGAAGCTGTTCACGTCAGCCTTCCCGTTGACCAGCAACTGGTTTGTCTCGGCGTCGTACCACATGGTGGATTTCAGAGCTGCCAACTCATCGCTGGTGAGGTTATCTGCGGCCCGTTCCCATATGACAGCAGGCTCCACGATGTGCGCATCGCAATCGAAGGTGGGGAAATCTTTGGTCATTGGCCTGAATCGCTGCACTGGCACGACGGACCCTCCTCTCCACCGCATGGTGGATTGTACAAAGGCGATTTTGAGCCCAACCTAACAACGGGGTTTACTAATGTCAACAATCGGATGGGCATAATGAGCCTGAATCGTAGCGGTAGAACCTAGACCTACACCATTCGTTAGGTTGGCGTTCAAAATCGATGCAATATCGACGATTTGGTCTGATTGCCATGATGGTTTCTGTCCTGGAGTTCCGTTGACGTGTTGTTGTCCAGCGATTCTGTCAGTCTGAGCGGCGGGTGGCTGGTTGATGTGATCGGCCGGAGCCACGGTTGATGGGTCGACTGGGTCCGTGGGTGGGCGTACTTGCGGACCGTGTTACGGTGTACGCCGAGTTGACGCGAGATCGCGCGCAGGGATAGGCCCTGAGCTTTGGCCTGCTGCACCGCCTTCCAGATGGCCAGATGGCGCGGGGTGAGTTCCCGGCGGGTCGGGGGTTCATTGTCATGGTTCTCGACGGGCGGATCATCGATGACGGGGGCGGGCTCCAGGTTGGCCAGCTCCCGCGACTGGGGTTGGCTTATGCGATGCGATCAGTCGTGGCTTGTATCCGGCAGGTGGCGTCGGTAAGATAATTGGGCGGCCCGCTCAGTTTGGACTGTGGTGTGGGTGACATCGACACCCGTCGCCCACCCGCACTACGCGGCTCGTGTACGTGCCACCCGAAGGACGTTCCCCCTTGTGTTTTGTGAAGTATGCGAAACACTCGGCCCGTAGGCTTTATGCTTACCTTGGATCGGTAAAGGAAACGCACGCTGTCGTCAGGCAAGCGTACAGTTCGCGAAAGCCTTGCGCCGATGCCCACCGCAGACCAGGCTCGGAGACGCAGTCGCGACGAAAGGTGCCCCATCATGGCTTACGAGTTCGATCTCGGTTCATACAGCCGGCCGATAACAACATCTTCGCCGGAGGCCCAGCTCTGGTTTGATGGGGGTCTGCTATGGACCTACGGATTCAACCACGAAGAGGCCGGCTTCTGCTTCAAGCAGGCAGCAGAAGCCGATCCGAAGTGTGCCATGGCGTATTGGGGTATCGCGTACGCCATGGGTCCCAACTACAACAAGCCATGGGAAGCGTTTGATGAAGCGGAAACAGCGAAAACGCTCTCCGAGGCCTATGACGCGACGATGAGCGCCGCGGCGCTAGCGGGCCGCGGTACCCAGTCGGAAAGGGACTTGATTGAGGCGCTTCACCAGCGCTATCAGTCTGCTCAACTGTCGCACGATTTGCCCGCCTGGATTGATGACTTTGCCGCCGCCATGCGAGCCGTCTACCTCAAGCACCGGGAGGATGCGGATATCTCGGCGCTATTTGCGGAGGCGCTGATGAACCGCACGCCCTGGGCGCTCTGGGATCTGGAGTCCGGCGAAGCGGCAGCGGGCGCCGACACCGAAGAGGTTAGGCAGGCGCTCGAAAGGGGTATGGAACTTCGCGCGAACATGGGCGCCCCGCCACATCCGGGGTTGCTGCATATGTACATCCACCTGCTGGAAATGTCGCCCTTCCCGGAACAAGCTCTGCTCGCCTGCGATCAGTTGCGAGGCTTGGTGCCGGATGCCGGCCATCTGCAGCACATGGCGACCCATATTGACGTGTTGTGCGGCGATTACCAGAGCGTGGTGAATTGGAATGAGGAAGCGATGCGTGCCGACCGCCGGTATCTGGCGGCCAGAGGGCCGTACAACTTCTATACGCTATACCGCTGCCATGACTATCACTTCAAGGCGTACGGCGCGATGTTCCTGGGCCAGTACCAATCGGCCATCGAGGCGGCTGAAGAGTTGATCGGTGCCCTCCCCGAGGACCTGCTGAGCGTGCAGTCGCCGCCCATGGCGGACTGGTTGGAAGGGCTGGTGCCCGTCAAGCAGCATGTACTCGTGCGGTTCGGGAAATGGAAGGAAATCCTTGCGCAGGAACTACCGGCGAATCCCGATCTGTACTGCGTGACCAGCGCGACCATGCGGTATGCCAGGGCCATCGCCTTCGCCACGCTCGGGCATCCGAAGTCGGCGGAGGCCGAAGCGGAGGGGTTCGAGCGGGACTTTGACCGTGTGCCGGAGAGCCGGTATCTGTTCAACAATTCCTGCCGCGATATCCTGGCGGTCGCGCGGGAGATGTTGCTCGGTGAGCTCGATTACCGGCGGGGTGACATCGAATCGGGATTCGTGCATTTGCGTCAGGCAGTCGCCTTAGACGACAACCTGCCCTATGACGAGCCTTGGGGCTGGATGCAGCCGGCCCGGCACGCCCTCGGCGCCCTCCTGCTGGAACAGGGGCGTGTGGCAGAAGCCCTCGCCGAGTACCGGGCTGACCTCGGCTTCGACCCGGTGCTCAAACGGTCAAGTCAGCACCCCGACAATGTCTGGAGTCTGAGCGGCTATCACGAATGCCTGGAGCGGACCGGCCAGCACGAATTGGCGGCGGTCGCGAAGCAGCGTCTCGACCTGGCCCGGGCGCGCGCCGACGTGCCGGTGCAGGCGTCCTGTTTTTGTCGGCTTGAGAGCGCGGGGTGAGAGCGGCGCAATGTGCGCCGGTAGGCTCACCGAATCTGCGGTTCCTACCATGATTCCCGCTAATGCCGGTACGTTCGCGGCGATCCGCGAATTACTCCGTGAGCGCGTCGTAGAGGAAATCAAAGGCTGTCGCCGAGGGGATGCAGTGACCTGCCCCCGGTGGCGGTGCCGCGGTTTACGTTAGCCCGGCCGTCGCTGGGACGGCGGCCGGCTCGCAAACTATGATCCAGAGCAAATACGGCCCGCTCTCACCACGGTCAGCAGGCCATTTGCCTCCGCTATGTACTTGTTTGAGACGCCTCGGCCCGGCTTGATATGGTCGATTTGAGGCGCTTGGGGAGTTTGCAAACACGCCCTAGTCCTGCTGGTTCCCGGTTGCCTCTTGGCGAACTGAGCCATGAAACGTGAGATATCTGACCACAGTCGTCGGAAAGAAAGGCTCGCTGTAAAGCATCGGCGAACCCGATTTCAGTATCCATCTTTCCACCATAGTCTTCCGCCATATTGATACTCTCGTTGGTTCGTGCAACAGCTGTTACGTTCAGCGGTTCCAAGTACGAGTCTCGACCGTATTTTGCAACGCACAATCCCTGTGCCATCAACCGGCGAGCGTTGTCCGCAACAAATCACGCGGTGGTGCCGTAGGCCTACCTGGATCGCCCGACGCCTTAGATGCGGCCGTCATCGGAATAGTTTCTCCTCGCCTACTGCAACTGGTTCGATAAATCCGTAACATCTGGCGCCATGCTGGTGCTCAATTGCAGACATGGCCCGATGACTGAGCTGGAGTTGAATATAGGTAGTCGCCTGGATCCGACCACATTTACCGTTCATGACATTGCGCCGGCCACCGGTGGCGGGAACAGCGGGATTGATCTGGTGGCCCGCTACGGGAATAACATGAGCGGATCCTTTGTCTACAGCCTGGTGGCCACCGACGTGTGCACCGGTTAGACCGAGGGTACCCTTGCCGGCCAGAGAGCAGTCTCTGGTGGTGGCTGGGTTGGAGGCCATCGCCTAACAACTGCCCTTTCCCATCTTCCGCAAGCTTCACCCCTTTCTTGGGAAAGTTCGCGGCCGTCCCGAACCAAACCCCCAAGGGATGCCTCAGCCGGGCACCCAGACACTCCTGCAGCGTTTCTCACCAAGTCGTCGTCCCAGCCGGCCTCGGTGAGAAACGCTGCAGCACCTGCGGCGACCGTCCGACACGTTCTCTGCATTGCGCGGCTCATGGAACTACACCAGTAAACACTGCAGGTACTACCCGCTGCTTTCCCGCTACCGCTTGCGGCCGCAAGCCGGCGCAAAGTAGGCATGGAAATCCTGAAAGGCTTGGTGAACCCTCCCAAATCTGGCGCGTCCATCACTCCGCCTCGTCTCCCGACGCATCCGATGGTTCAGCACTACCCTACCAGATAGCCTGTAGTTGTGATGCTAGGCGGTGTCTTTGTTCCACTCCAGGATGTATCGTGCCTGTTCGGCATTTTCCGGTGAACAACGGTTGAGGGACTTGGGATTTTCTTTCCATAATTCCTGGAGGCGGTCCAGCGCGGCCTGGCCGGGTTCATAGTGGCGCGCCAGCCAGCAGCCGATGATGGTGCCGGTGCGTCCGACGCCACCCCAGCAGTGGACGTACACCGTCTCACCCGCCGCCAGGTGGGCGTCGATGGCGTCCAGCGCCGCTTTGGTCAACTCCGCCGATGCCGGAATGCCCTGGTCGCGAATGCCGAACCGCTGGTGGGACGGGCCGTCCAAAAGGTAATCATAGGGTTTCATCGGCTGACCGTGCGAAGCAGGTTCGTGGGGTTCGGTGAGATCGATGAACGCTGAAACGCCGGCGCCGATGAGCGCCGCCAGTTTTTCCTTTGAAGATTCTTCGTGCGGGGTACGCGGGTATTCACCGGCGAGCAATTTGCCGTGTATCACCCAGTAGCACATTTCGATGGGATGGGGAGGGTTTTCAACGTGTGCCCGAGATGCCACCCCTGAATCGATCGCCATTGAGCTTGGTCTCGCCTCTGGTTCCTGGTCGGTGCTGGCCTTGCCCGGATCAAGCTCTATGGCTCGGGCGAAATCGGAGATCGCTCCCAGGTAGTCTTTTGCGCTTGCTTTGGCTGTACCTCGGTTCAGGTAGTAGTCGGCATTGGACGGCTGGAGTTCAATGGCGCGGTCAAAGTCAACAATCGCTTCGTCAATGTTGCCTTGGTGCCTCTTCGCGAGACCCCGGTCGTCGAAAGCCGCCGCGTTATCCGGCCAAAGTTCAATAACCCGGTCGTAGTCGGCTATCGCGCCTTCGTAATCCCCTTTTTGCGTTTTGATGTAGGCACGAGCGATGTAAGCCACTTCGTAGTCTGGTTCTACTTCCGCGGCCCGGGTGTAGTCGGCGAGCGCTCCGTCATAGTCGCCAATGGTCTCTTTGACGATGCCCCGATTGACGTACCATCCACCGTCATCGGGTTTGAGTTCCAGGGCACAGTCCCAGTCGGCGATTGCACCAAGGTGGTCGTCCTTGTTCTGCTTACAGACAGCTCGATTGACGAATGCTCCCACGTTCTCCGGATCGATCTCGATGGCGCGGTCGAAATCCGCAATCGCGCCGTCATAGTCTCCGATCTTTTGCTTTTCTATCCCACTGCTGACGTGGGCAGCGGCTTCGGGGGCGCCTTTGAGCGCGTCTTCTTCCTCGAGAAAAGTGATTTCCTCGTTTCGTTCGACTTCCTCACCGTTATTCGTTACGTCCGCACCGTCCGCTTGTTGCAACAACTGGTAGTTGATTGACAAAGAGTTCGGAGCGACCACCGCCTCGTCTGTTGAACGGGCTTCGCGCAAGCCGAAATTCTGCACCCAGCGCATCGTCCGCATCCGCTCTTCATAGTAGCGGGCGGATTCTTCCTTGCCGATAAGCCCCATGGGGTCACTCATCCGAGCACCGAACGCCAGGGTTCCCTGAGCCTCCTGCAGCAGTTCGTTGGAATCAGTCTCGTATCCACTGATGATCTTGGCACGCACTGCCCCTACTGCCCCATCATCTGGGTCCTGATACCGGAACATCAAGCCAGCCGTGAAACCGATCATCAACGAGCGACGTTCCAAGTCACCCTCTTCCTGTGCCCGCATCGCCTCCTGCAATGCAGCCCCAAATTCGAGCGCGTGAATTTCGCTTTCCCTGGTGCGGGCGTAATGCTCGTCGCCGCTGTCAGGACGTTCCGACGCCTCGCGAAGAATATAACGCATGAAATCCAAATCGCAGTCCTCATAGGCGTCGGAGATGTCGTCGCACATTTCCAGCGCTTTGACACCGAAAACCCCGGCAGCCGCCGCTATTCCGGCAGCCTCGCCACAGTGATATGCGTAATTGAGACCATCCAGTTCGAATTCGTCCTCATCGTCGGCTTCAAATACGACAAAGGCATACTGCAAAGCTGCCGCGACTAGATCAATCATGCTGTCATCTCCATTCGGTGCCTAACCGCGCTCAATCTCTTTGAGGCTGGTTCCGTGACGTAACGGTATAATCCCCAGCCGCTTGTCGGCCGGGGATAAGCCAGCCCCTGCGGGAAATGGGAGGAAGGGGAATATCGGGATTGGGTCCAACCATGAAACATCGGCGCGTGGCACTAAATCCCCTTCAGCGCGTTATCAATCACCTCAAGATCTCCCAGACCGAGCAAAGACGGTTCCTCGTCAATCCGATCCTCAAGCCACTGCTGACTAATCGCCGGGTGTTGCCACATATTCACGGACGTTGCATTGGTCAAGTTTGGCGGAGTCATTTGTTCATTTCCTTTGTGGTGATTCCGCCAGCAGCACGAACGTAGCCGCGTCGGCGCTGTCGTGTTGGTATCTTACATCGTACCCAAAGCTGCCGCCTCCATCGCCCCACCTCACGTCCCGAAGCCTCCGATTGTTCCCCACGATCCTCCCAGATAACCCGTCGTTGTAACGTTAGAAGCTGGTCAGCCTCGTCGGCAAGACCCGCCGGAAAGCATCGGTGGACCAGCTTTGCGTACGTTGCGCGAGCGTCCGCTTCCTATTGGTTCGCGCAATAGGGTCATTATGCAAATCGCTCCGTGCGGGACAGCCATCGCCAAGGAGCCGGGGACCGCACGAGACACCATGTGCAGGTCGCCTGCGCCGAGGAGCCGCCCACTGGATGCGCCCGGACCGATGTGGGTTCCGATGGCGAAACCAATCTGCACGGTGTAGGGGTTTTCAGGGGCGGACAGGTCGGACAGCCGATGCCGCATCTCTTCGCCGGTGCGGCCCCTCGTGCGCCGGTCAGCCCACGCTCAGCCATTCGAAGACAAGCGGCAATTCATCCCAGTATTCTGCCAACGGCGGGAGATCGGGAAGCTGATTTCCCAGCATACGAACCCAGTCAATCTCCATCTCTGCTCGCAAATCCTGTCCTTCCAAGTCGGCCAGGGTAAATACTGGCAAGCCTTTGCTGCGACATTTCTCCACGTACAGTTCCGCAGCCCGATCAGCGTGAATGACCTCCTCACGTCTTCTGAACAGGTTAATGACGTCGTAGAGGTCCCGCGGCAGGCACCGGTCCCCCAGCGCCCTGACCTTCTCGGCGAAAATCTCCTCCAGGCCGTAGCAACGCACCGACACCGGTTCCGGCGGATCATCAGAGTACTCATGGGAAACCGGTCGCAACATCGTTGGCAGCAGCACCCGTTCAGCATCGGTGGTGGTAACGTCGAGTTTGATCCGGACCGGAGGCGCATTGCGCGGCCCTCGATAGTAGATTCGGCCCTCGGCGGATGTGCCATTATCGCGCATCCCAAACCGCGGCTCCCGGCTCTGAAAATCTATGCCCGATTCATCGCTGACCCTTTGCAACATTCGCGTCAGCGCCGGCAGTACCTCCGCGGCGTTGACCGTGCCATCAGGAAGAGAGGTGAAATCCAGGTCCTCCGAGAATCGATAATCTCCCAGGTAGCACTTCTTCAGGCACGTCCCGCCTTTGAAGGCCCACCAGTCGGCCAGATCTGGGTCCGATCCGATCCCCCACAACGTCCACCCGATGGCGTAGTCTTTCTCAACCACCTCCGGGCGCATGCTCCACCGTTAGACCCTCTCGTTGAGTTCCGTTTGACTGATCAACTGGCCGCTTCCCTAATTGACGTTGCCATTCACCCGAAGGTTCCAGCGCCTTGTCGCAGGCCCTTGCCGCGGCAGGTCGGGATCCAGCAGGCTTATTCCCGAGGTCAGGCCATCACGGCACTTGCCCAGCGTGGTGGGCGCCGGAACGTCCAACTCCTCCAGCAGAAACCCCAGACGCTTGTAGGCCGCTCCGTTGCCGAATCGGGTCAGGTAATCGTCAAGACGACCCTCGTCCCGGTGCTCGCTGCGGAAGTACTCGACGACGACCTCAGCGACGTGGCGTATTCCCCCACCCAGGGAGGGTTTGTCCAAGAGATCCACCACTGTCCGCGCGGGGTCCGACACATCCACTCTGACCCTGTCCCGCCACACCGGCCGCGTGCCGAAGATACGCTCCGGTGAGACGCGGCGAATGCAGAATGGAAAGCCCTGCACTTCGGTCTCCGTACTGCGCACCCGCCGCGTGGTGAAAACCACGGTCCCGCGGAATATCTGGTCGGTCAGGTCCCAGTGCTCACACGCCGTCCATCCGCCCAGGTAACAGTCGGGGCCGAACAGCTTGGTGGCCACCACCCAGGGATCTTCCCGCCACTCGCCGGGTGTTTCGGCTTCCAGGGATACCGTGGCATAGAGCCCATGACGAACTCGCACCAGCCAGCCCCGATCTGCCAGGTAGGCCAGAAACCGCCGAGCCTGAGGCATGCTGAAGTCCAGTGCGCCCGCGGCCTCACGCACCGTGAACGGGGCGGGAAACTCCCGGTGCAGCCTGGTCAACAGGCGGCGGTTCCTACCGGAAATCCCCGCAGGCAATGTTGGTGAGTTAAGCATAGACCATGTAATGCTGCATGATGGAATGTTGAGCACTTATAATATCACACCCCATGATCACCATGCCGGCACCGTGATCTTCGCGATGGATCCCCGCCGACCACGCCGAAGATTGAAACTGCCCGCCCCCGGGAGGCCATCTCGTGACCGCCCCAGCACATCACCTTGTGATTAACGACAGTGAAGCGATGCAATTCGGCAAATGTAATCGACGCTGGACAACTGGCTGCTCACCTGATAGAAGCCAGCGGTTTCATTGCATCCCCTTCGAGCGGCGCTGTCCGTACGTGGCTGGTGTCATCCCGATGAGCCTGGCCCGACGGCAGGCCGCGAATATGGTCGACCTGAGAAGGGAAAATGCCGAGGACAGCGATGGTGTCAATCGCGGTTTGACTTGTCGTGGCGTCGGGCTCCTTCAGCGCTCCATCTGATCACGCCTCGTGGGATGCGAGTTTATCCTGGATTGCATTGACCGCCTGGCTAAAATCCAGCCTAAGCGCAACGGCCTGACGCATGTCAGCGTCCATGCGCTCCGGCGCGCGTTGAGCATCGTCGGACTCCGGATCTGCTCTTTCAAGCTGGTCCGTGTGGCGGGATAGGCTGGCAATGATCCGGTCGGCGTCACGGCGTTGCCGCAGCAGATCCTGTTCGAACTCGGCCATCAGGCCTTCACGTTCTTCCATTTCTCTGCTTTCCTCGGCGTAACGCTGTTTGGCGTTTTTCTCACGCTTGCCGGCGACCCAATACCCAATGCCGAGTTGTACTGGTACAGACAGCAGGGCGATGGGGCCAAGGGCGAAGCGGCCGGCCGTCATCCCAGCCGTCCCAAGCGTGGCGTCCCGCCCGATCCAGGCAGCGGTGGCAGACCCGGCCGCAGCACCGGAGAGTGCGCTTATGGCGGTTCCAGTCGCCGCAGTGCCAAAAGCCCCGACCAGCGCCCAGGCCCGCCATCGGAGCGCCCAAAGACACCCCGAAGGCGGGTAGGGAGCCAACGAGGGCTCGCTTTGGGTCAGGATCATGTCCGTCTGCACCGAGAGACGACACCGGCCTGTACCACCCGGCGGCAAGACTGCCGTCGTCGTCGATGCCCACGGCGCCACTTTGGATCAGCGCATCCCAGGCTGACTGATAGGTTGCCTCCAAGGCTTGGATTTGCTCGCCCGTCTGGCGGTAGCTTGCGTTGAATGCCCCCACCGCACGCTCGTGTGCGGCTGCCCGTTGCTTGTGCTCGTCGTCGGCCTGCTTGTGCTCGGTGTTGGCGGTGAGACCCATCGTGAGAGCAGCCGCTAGATTTCGTCCAAACCCCATTCGCTTTACTCCTGCTTACTGGGCCTCTGTCACCACATTGCCTTCGCTTGGGAACCAACTCTACTCTCAACCGCTCATCCCAAGAGTCGAAGGGCCACTTGAGCCAAGCCGATCAGGGCACCAAGACCAGCGCCGAAATAGTTGATCCACCTGAGGTGATGGCCAGCCACATCTAGGATCATCCTCTCCACCTCAACAACGTCGAGCGTTTTCACCTGCGTCATCACCAGTCGCTCCACATTCAGCATGGCGCTGATCGCGGGCAACTCCGCGCTCAGGAACGCTATGAGGCGTTCCATCAGATAACCGTCAATCCTGGCCTCCGTCGCCTCCGACAGAACCAGGAAATCGCTCGCCTTCTTGGCCCCGTCTGTCCGCATCCATTGCCGGATCAACCCGGCCATCCGGTCGGGTGTGGCGGTCGATTCTGCCGAGGCGATTATTGCATCGACTATACTGGGCATCCGGTTGATGATGACCCGGTCCATCCCGCTTGCGCCGATCGCAGTCCTGGCCACAGCTCCCCGATTGGCAACCGTGTCCCGCACCATATCGGTCCCGACTTCGACCATCGCGGCGCGCACCGCTGGTTGGCGCAGCATCCGGCGCAGTCCTTCCATCATCGTCGGCATCAGATCCGCCAACAACTCCTGAACGTCGGCCCCCGACGTATCGAGCCGGCTGTCCATCAAGCTCCGGCGTTGAGCACGTATCCAAGCCTCCAGGCTGACACTGAGTTCAGGGTTGTTCAACCGGGCACGCACCGCTTCCGGCGAAATCAACTCACCCGCCACCGCCCGTGCGATGCTCTCCGCCAGTTCGTTGCGGTTCTTGGGAATGATGCCCGGCGTGAAGGGTACATGGAAGCCCAGCATTCGCTTCACCGCCCGGGGACGAAACAGCATTTGGATCGCTATCCGGTTGGTCACGTAGCCGATGACGGCCCCCAGTATCGGCGGAGCCAGCCAAGGCAGTAAGTTGATGAGTACATCCATGTGCCAGAGCTGGCCGATCACCGCATCATCGCAGGATCCGGTGGGGCAATCAGCCATACCTACTCCATGACGGCATCCAGTTCCAGCCATTTGCGGGCCTCACGACCCACATAGGTGGTGAGCCCCGCGTTCACCCCACTGCTGATGACCGCTCCCACACCGAACGGAATCGCTTTCTCCACAGCCTTGCGTGTAAATACGATGCCAACACGTTTGAACGCCTGTTTGGTCGCCAGTAGCGCGCTCCCCCTCAGCTGCTGGCGCAATACCCTCACACCCGCTTGGGATGCCAGCCGAGTCGCCGCACCCCCAACCTTTCTGGCGCCTTGTTTCTCAAGCGTCCCATAGGACGCCAGGGTTACGGCCAGGGAGAAAGCTTCCTCAGGCTCCATGTCCGGTTTGAAGACATAGACCAGGGCGTGGCACATGTCGACGTTGACCTTCATCTGCAATATCACGTCGGCAGTCACGCCCGCGCTGATGGCAGCTACGGTTCCCACTCCCGGTACTGCGCCGATCAACCCCGTGCCACCGCCGGCCACGCCGGAACGCAGGGTGTGCCCCCGTACAATCGTCTTGGCCACTCTACTTTGCAGGTCCAGATCGCTGGCTCCGGGAGCCTTGGTCCTAGCTTGAGCCAGCCTTCTCCGCGCGAGCTTTTGGGTCTCATCCGAACTACGTGCAATCTTGCGAACTGCCTTCTCCAGCAGATTGCCGTCAAACGACGTTGATGCAATGTCGACCACCGATCAGTCCCTCCCTGACCCGCGACTTGCCTCCCGCAGAATCACACCTGCACGAGGTCGGCGTGGCAAAGCGCATCGTATTACCGCCGCTTTTGTCGATCAACGAATATCCAATCACCACTCTCAGCTTCTGCCGGTTCAAGTCGACTTGCTGATACCCGCTAGACTTCGCTCAACGGCCGGTATGTAAATCCGACTTTCCGGTAGCCTCATATTTGAGGCAATGCGTCCACCTCAACCGGCAAAAATAGTCAGCGCAAGAGGCATTCCTTATTGTCGTCTATCAGCTGTTTCCCCGATTGATGAAGGCTTGCTTTCATCTCTTTCATGTTGTCTCGGCACGCAACGTAGGCGCTACCGTCAGACCCCACCCAAACGCGCAAAGCATTTGAACTGAGGCAGTCTTCGCGCATCACCGCAAAGCGTATCGGGCTGTCCCGAAGTGGCAGCGACAATGCCTGTTCATGCCCGAGGTTAGTGTAGTAAGCCATGCCGCTGTGGTCTCCTCCTCATGAATTTGGTAACTGTGTCACCGCACCCTGCCCCTGACGGATAAATCCCTGTTGGCTCCGTCTACATGCTTTGCAAGACCGATTCCTGGACATCCGTGAGGTCGTTAAGTGGCTTCACGAGCACCGGTGGCGTCGCCGCCGGCGTCCAGCGTGTCCCGCTCGTGCAGCGTCGCCGAATCGCCCGGCCCGATTGCCGCCGCGATGCCGCCCTGGGCATAGCGGCTGTTGCAGTCGTCGATGCGTCCCTTGGTCACCACCAGCACGCTGCCGTGCTCTGCCGCCAGCAGCGCGGTGTTCAGCCCGGCGATCCCGCTGCCGATGATGATGTAATCGTATCGCGTTGTGTCCATATCAGCAGTTGTCATCGCTCACCGCGTGCAATCGTAACCCAGTGCCAGGGCCGCGCTGCGGTCCTGCTCGGCCTTGTCTTCGTCGCCTGATGCCCTCAGGGCATGGCTGCGATTGCAGTATGCCTGCGCGTATTCCGAATTGAGCCGGATTGCCGCGTCGTAGTCAGTTATCGCCCGGTCATACTCACCTGATTTACGATGGGCGACGCCTCGGTTGTTGTATGCAGAGGCGTGGTCTGGATCAAGACGTATCGCAGTGTCATAGTCCTCCATTGCCCGGTCCGATTCTCCAATTTCGCGGTAGGCGTTGCCCCGGTTGTTGTAGGCGCTGGCGTCCTGCGGATCGAGCCGGATGGCCGCGTCGTAGTCATCGATAGCTCGCTCGTGCCTCCCAAGTCTTATGTGGGCGTTGCCCCGGTTGTAATACGCTTCGGCATATTCCGGGTTGAGCCGGATGGCCGTGTCGTAGTCCTTTATGGCCCTCTCGTGCTCGCCCTGCCGTCCGCGCACAAGTCCACGGTTATAATACGCAGCTGCAAATTCTGGATTGAGAAGGATGGCTTGATTGTAATCCCTCATTGCCAGTTCATCGTTGCCCATGCGGAGATGCACGTTGCCGCGGTTGTAGTGCGCCCGGGCATATTGGGAGTTGAGCCGAATGGCTGTGTTGTAGTCCGCGATAGCCTGGTCATATTGGCCTTCATCGTCGTGTACGGTGCCCCGATTGTTGTAGGCTAAGTCCAGTTCCGGATCGAGTCGTATCGCCGTGTTGAGGTCCTGCATGGCCTGGTCGTGCTCTCCAATTTCGCCGTAGGCGTTGCCCCGATTGTTGTAGGCAACGGCGACCTCTGGGTCGAGCTGGATAGCCACATCCAAGTCCTCTATGGCCAGGGCAAACGCACCCATGTCGTGGTAAACGTTGCCCCGGTTGATGTAGAATTGGGCGACTCCCGGGTCGAGCCGGATGGCCTCGTCCTGGTCTTCTATGGCGCGGTCGTACTGCCCCATGTCGTAGTAGGCGATGCCCCGGCCGTTGTAGGCTAAGGCGACACTCGGGTCGAGCCGTATGGCCATATCGTAGCTCTTGACAGCCCGGTCATACTCCCCCTTCCGGTGGTAAGCGGTGCCGCGGTAATAAAACGCTGCTGGATATTCAGGATCGAGCCCGATGGCCATGTCGAAGCTCTGGATGGCCCGGTCATACTCCCCCTTGCTGTGGAAAGCGATGCCTCGATTGTAGTACGCGTCGAATCGTTCCTGGTCCAGTTGAATCGCGGCGTCATAGGCCGCGATTGCTTGCTCAAAATCCCCGGCCTTGACGTGACCATCGCCCTCGTTGATGAAGCGGTCCACTTCGTCCGCCGCGCAGCCGATCCCCAGCATCAGGACCGCAACCGTCAGCGCCAGTAGCCCGCGATGGAGCCACCGTCGGCTGTCTCGAATGTCACAAATGCCAATCATCACGAGCCTAAACCGAAACCAAGGTGGGATTTACATTTACTGGGTGGAGAGGATCGGCTTGGGCGGTGTCGGTCAGTTTTACCGCGCAAGCCTGAAGCCCATCAACAAAGGCGCATTGCCTCACATCAAATATTACCGACATGTGCTTGCAGCAAGCATCGATGGTGCATCAGCCACAAAATGCGAGATGGCTGATCACCCGCGTCGGAAAGACTTGCTGCGACGCATCGGAGTTCCGGGTTGTCCCGTACACCGTGCCGCCGTGCCGGTGTCTCGCTATTTTATCGATACCCGCCGTGGTTCGCGCAATAGGGTCATTACGTAAATCGCCCCCTGCAGGGATCCCGTCCGCCAGGCTCACGCCGGATTTCGTCGGCCTGTGTTGGACCATCTCGATTACGGATACTCCACACCGTCCACCCACGGGTCGTCGCTCCAGGCAGACATTCCCCGCCCAGCGCGACGCATTCCGTCGTCACCATGCCATTCCTGTCATTCGGCCCCCGGCGATGCTTTTGATCCCGGATGCGGACCAACCCGAGCGCTTTTCACCCGCGTTCTTCCCGCAGATTTCGCCCCGTACCTATTCACAATAGCGAGCGTAGTCGGCCCTGATCTTCGCCATCGTGACCCCGCCCCGCTCCAGTCGGCCACGCAACCGTTCCTCCACCGCCTCGGCGCTCAACGCAACAGTCCCGCTGGCGCTGGACACGTTCAGCCGGTGCAGGGTGGTGTTGGCGTCCACCATCCATTGGGAGTACCTGCGCACCATCCTGTCGTCGTCGTCCACCCCTCAGGCCAGCAGGGTCCAAAGGACGATAATTAGCAGCAGCGCGTTCCACAACCGATGCACAGTCGCTTCTCCCGAGAGGCCAACGGCGGGATCCATCAAGGGTGCTCCGAGCCCTCGGCAGGCTGGTCCGGAACCCTCTCGCCGAACATCCAGGACGCCGCCACCGCCGGGAAGTCGGGATCGACGAAGTAGCTCTGCAGCGGGCTGTTGCCCACCACCGGCCGGGAAAGCGTCATCTCCCGTTCCCGCTGAAACCTCCGCAGCGCGTGGCCCATCCGCATCAGCAACGAGCGCAGCTCCGCCGGAGCCAGGTCTGTACGCTGGCAAAGTGCACGTCGGCGGATGCCCGCGGTACCGGCCTGCCACACGCAGAGCGCCATACGCCTGGCCGCAGCGCCCAGGCTCGCCGCGAAGTCGGCGGCCAACTCCTCCGTCCAGCCACTGGACAGTGGCGCTGGGGAGATTTCCGCCGCCGACCGCTCCAACACGGGGTTGGTCTCCGACCGATCCTGCCCCATGGCGGGGAGCTGTTCCCCACCAGGAACACGGACGGTTGCGCCGCCCAGGTGGCCCATGACCCGAACCACCTCGTCAGCATCACCCGCCACTTCCACTCGTATCCACACCATACTGTTCGCTCCGTTGCCCCGGACGGGCGGCATCGCGTCAACCAACGTTAATTTTGCGCCGTCGACTATAACCCGCACCGCCCGTGCTTGCCCACCGCCATGGGTCTCAACGAGGCGAATTCGTCACTCCGGCGAGTCGCCCGACTGGTTGCATTGTCGAACTTCCCTGCCGGGCGCGGTTGGCCTGATCGGGGACAACCGTTTGTTGCCCACGGATTCAGCCTTGACGTGCGCCATCGTCCGACGGGCAGCAATTTGCGATATGTCATATCATGGCCCCAGTCTCGCCCGGGAGACGAGCATGGGCAGTCGTCAATATTGCGGCCGCGGCGTCGGTTGGTTTCACACCAGCCACCCTGGGTGCCGGGACGCACGCCGCAGTGGCCTCGCCCGGATGGTTGACCTGGCGGCCCGGGCCGCCGAACGTCCCGAGTTCACCCAGCGGCGCGTGCTGCAGGTCCTGGAGAAGGCTGGCTCAGGAATGTTACGTGCCCGACGATGACCTTCCCTCAGTGCTGGCGGCTGGATGGCATCTCTCTCCCATGAACCGCAGGTGGACTACGTTCCCACCCGGGCTGAAACGGACTGGCTGCGGCTGCTGGGCGACACGGGCATCGATCTGGACCGGGAGGCCGCCCTGCTGCTCTACGCTCGGCACTTCAACGTGGACGACGGCGAGTTGGACCGCCACGGGATGCTCGCCTATTCATCCAGGGAGCGGTCATCGCGGCGTCAGCCGCTGGCCTGATACCTCACTGGATGACCTTTCCCGACGCCGTCGTGGCATCCCTGCCTGGAGGGATCGGAGCAACCGGTATGGCTCTTTGACGACGCGGAGTACCGCCTGGGCCGCCTGCCAGCGGATCGGGCCGCGACCATCACGTGCGTGGCTGCGGCCGGCCGCACATTGCCCCACTACCCACCGCAGCTATTCGTGGGTCGCGAGGCGCCCAGCGACGGCTGGGAGACTGTCACCACCGGCCAGATGGTCTTCGGGCAGCCACTCCTGCAAGGCCTGGCGCAGCAGCAGTCGTTGATCCGGATCATAGGGAAGGTAGCTCTTGCTCATCGTGGTTCACCGGCAGCTTCGTGCTGGAACCATCTTATGCCAATACCTCAACAACCGTGTTTCTCGGACAGCCAGCTAGGCAGCGATGGGTGGCCTACAGCCGGGCCGGCCGGCAAGTGTGCTGTCGCTGCTCGGACACCGCGCATACCGCCTTCTCCTGCATTGACCACCGCCAATACGCCCGGATTTGTACCACACAAGCCGTTGTATGTTCAAATTGTAACGAGCCGGCCGGAACGGGGCGGGTCTGTGTGTTCAATGCTGGCCGGCTTTCTTCCGCCCGAAGTGGGTCGCGTGATGGCCGTAGTGGTGCCTGCGTGTCACAGCGTTTGCGATTGGTCAGGTCGTGCTTGGCCGCGCTGGTCAGAAGTCGTCGGTGGTGGCGGCCTCGTCGTCATGGTCAGCGTCGACGCGTGCTGGGCAGTCACCGGCCGTGATGTCGCAGAAACGGCACTCCCGCCCCAACGGTACCCGCCTCGCTGGTTCGTTGCGAGAGAGCCATCGGATGAGCGCGCCGAGGTTCTCGATGAACGTGTCGTGCACAGCGTCCGCCGTTATGCGGACTGTGTCGTCGCGGTACGTGACCTGCGGCGTAGCTTGGCGTTCCGATATGGTTCGAGCGCCTTGGGGACGGCGTACAGGTAGATCATGACCTGGACGGCGTGGCTCTGACCTTCCTGGCCGGTCTTGGCGTCCACAATGACGGATTCATCGTCGCGGTGGGAGATGATGTCCGGTCTGCCGGCCAGCGTTGCCGTCTTGCCGCGCAGACCAAATCGGTTCTGCGCTTCGACGTCGACTTCAAAGCCGCCGACTTCCCAGTTTCTGATGCGTTCGTTGACGAGGGTGGCGTGGCTCAACAGCCACCTGGTCTTGTCGAAGTCGGTGGCTGGCGGTTCGCACAACAAGCCATGGAGCACCCACGCTCCCGCAACCGTCGGCTAGTCTGCGGGCGAGTTCCGCCTCTCATCTTGCGACAGGGATTATA